>Ga0214917_10003267_pt1 | contig 18907 bp, 10 predicted proteins | sample LL_1208_BB_MetaG_FD_177983 | JGI IMG/M metagenome (GOLD analysis project Ga0214917, IMG submission 177983) | Freshwater microbial communities from Lake Lanier, Atlanta, Georgia, United States - LL_1208_BB | ecosystem: Environmental > Aquatic > Freshwater > Lake | place: USA: Georgia | collected...
CGCCTGCTCGCCATACGGCTGCCCGAACTCCGGGGCGTCGATGCCGACGAGGCGGATCTTCCACGGCCGCGCCTCGGGATCGACGCAGGTGACGGTGTCACCGTCGTGGACCGTCTCCACCCGCCAGAGCGGCCGACCCGCATCGTCAAGCCGGGGACACATCGGCACGACGATCGTCACCACGGCCGACGCGATCGCGGCGAGGAGCAGATACGCGGACCGCAGCCGTGGGGACAGGCCGGGAGGGGGGGGTGGTAGCCGGAAGACGTTTCCCACCGCCCGCGACCGCCCGCCGGAGTGGCCGTTTGGCCGCCGCGTGTCCATGGACTGGATGATCGTCGCGGCGCGGCGCGTAAGGCAACCGGAAGCCTGAGGGGCGAACTCAGGGGCGAAAAAGGTCCTGAGATTCACGCTGGTACCACGACGCGAACCCCCCCTTGCGAGCCAGCAGCAGCGACTGAGCAACGCGGCGTGCCATCAGTGCTGGCAGGGCTCCGCGGTTTCCCGCGGATGCTTGACGCGTGTCAAGGGAAATTCTAAAGTTGAGGATCGTGCGGGGAGGATTTCCTGGGTCGGTTCGTGCGGTGGATTCCTGCGACTCCCTGCCCGGGCTTTGATTTGCTCGTTGCATCCATTCTTTGTTTCTCATTGGCTTCTCATCGGTCATCGTTTCGCTGTCTGTCTTTTCGGTTACGCATCCCTTAAAAGCCCTTCGGGGTGGAGGTTGATTCTCATGAACGTCATTCGCCCTCGGGCCGTCGACGCAGTCGGCGGTCGTTCCTCTCGGGAGCGTGGTTTCACGCTCGTCGAGCTTCTGGTGGTGATCGCGATCATCGCCGTCCTGATCGGTCTTCTTCTGCCGGCCGTGCAGGCCGCGCGCGAGGCGGCCCGACGCAGCAGTTGCCAGAACAACATGAAGCAGATCGGCCTCGGTCTGCAGGTCTATGCCGATGCGAACGCCCGCGGTGGCGACAACTTCCTGCCGACGATCTCGAGCGAAGGCACGGCCGCCGGCTTCAGTTGGTTGACGATGTGCCTGCCTGGTATGGAGGAGACGAGCCTGATGAGGCTCCTCACGGGCACGGCCCGTGTCGAGCTCGATGCGATCCCCGCCGCGGCGAGCACGGGTCTTGCCGCGACAGGCACGATGCCGATCCAGACGAAGCTCAACTTTGCGAACTGCCCCAGCTTCAGCGGCAATAAGCCGCCACAGGTTCCGCTGAATTGGTTCGGCATCAGTAACTACCGGGCAAATGCTGGCGTATCCAGCTCGGCAACAATGTCGGACACGCGAAGCGGCACCGCGATCGGCGGAGGCCTGTCGTTCACGCGTGGTATCGGCATCGCCGAACTCAGTGGCATGGACGGAACCTCCCGCATCATCCTCGTCTCGGAGAGCCGACAGGAGGCGTTTTCGGTATCTGGGTCGGTGAGGGGACAGCCGACGCGCTGGTCATCCGGTGAACTCTGGCATCCGCACGCAGCCGCCTTCACAGCTGCTCCAGCCCCCTCATCGGTGGCCACCGGCTGTGGAACGCTGAGCTCGGGTACTTGGAGTGGATCGAGCTTGTTGGCCCTGTTGTCCGGTACGTTCAATGACATCACACCTCCCGGAGGCGTGAATGTGGGCCAGGTGTTTACGGGCGTGGCCAAGCCGCCATCAACGACAGCCGGAGTGGTGAACCTCAACTGGGGTCCATCCAGCTACCACGCCGGTAAGGTCGTTGGAAACCTGTTTGGTGACGGCCACACGGAGTTCCTCGCGTCGGACATTTCGCCGACGATCTACATCTCGCTGAGCACCCGCGAGGGTAAGGAACCGATCGGCGACTACTGATTCGCCGCGCGGCGACCACGGGTCGCTCGAGCGTGCAAGCACATCGGACGGGGCGGCCGGCACATGCTGGCCGCCCCGTTTCGTTTCATGCGGAACGTCCGAGCCGGATACGATAGCGAGGCTCCTGATCCGATCGGGTCCAGCCGGACCACCTGGCTTCGCCCGACTCTGCCGCGCTCGTGCCAACGCCTTCTCGGGTCCCCGTGTCGATTCTGTGCGCCGAACAACTTGTGAAGACGTTCGGCACCGGGGCGACCGGAGCGGCGAGCGTGGCCGCCGTCCGCGGCGTGGACCTCGCGGTGGGCGAGGGCGAGTTCGTGGCGATCATGGGACCCTCGGGCTGCGGGAAGAGCACGCTCCTCCACCTGCTCGGCGGCATCACGCGACCCTCGGAGGGCCGCGTCCTGCTCGAGGGGGTCGATCTGGCCGCCCTCGACGACGACGGGCTCGCGACGGTGCGGAGGCGCCGGATCGGGTTCATCTTCCAGCGGTACAACCTGCTTCCCGAACTCTCGCTCGTCGAGAACGTCGCCCTGCCGCTCGTGCTCGACGGCGCGTCGGAGGCCGCCGCCTCGACCACGGCCGCGGCGGCGCTCGAGGCGGTGGGCATGGCCGATCGACGAGGGCATCGGCCCGATGAGCTCTCGGGCGGTGAGCAGCAGCGAGGCGCGATCGCCCGGGCGCTCGTCGCCGCCCCCGCGATCGTGCTCGCCGACGAGCCGACCGGTGCGCTCGACTCGGCCAACTCGGCTCGCGTGCTCGACCTCCTCGGCCGGCTCGTCGTCGAGCGACGGCAGACGCTCATCATGGTGACACATGATCCCGCGATCGCCGCCGCGGCCGGCCGGCTCATCCGCATGCGCGACGGCGTGATCGCCTCCGACAGCGGTGCCGCATCGCCCGCCGACGGGCCGCGGCCATGAGGCTGCGGCACCTGCTCCTGAGGCAATGGCGGGCCCGACCAGGTCGCGCCGTCGTCACCGCCGCGAGCGTGGCGATCGCCGTCGGCGCCGTCGTGGCGACGTGGGTGGCGGCCGAGGCGAGTCGCGCCGGCTACCGCCGCATCACCGAGTCGATCGACGGCCTTCCCTGCATCGACGTCGTCGCCCGCGGCGGCGGACGCTTTCCGGCTGCATCGATGCCGCGCCTGGGCGACCTGCCGGGCGTGCGCGCCGCGGTACCGCTCTTCTACCGCCCGACGCTCGTGCGCAGCGGTGAGCAGCGGGTGCGCGAGATCGCCGTCGGCGTCGATGCCGAGGCGCTCGTGGCCGCCGGCCTCCTCGAACTCTCGGCGGGGGAGCCCTGCGTGGGTCCGGACGAGACGATCCTCGATGCGGGCCTCGCCGCGAGCCTCGGCAAGAGCGTCGGTGACGAGGTGCTCTTCTTCGCCCGCCGCCGCATCCGTCGCCTCACGATCACGGGTCTCGCCGAGTCCCGTGCCCTGCGCTGGTTCGGCGAGGGAGGCGGTGTGGTCATCGACATCGAGCCGCTCACGAGCATGTCGCTGGCCACGGGCTTCGTCGATCGCGTGCGCGTCGTGCTCGAACAAGGCACGTCCCGTGGCGAGGCCAGAAACCGGGTCGCCGCCGTGCTCCCGCCGGAGCTCGACGCCGAGATTCCCACGAGCGGCTCGAGCATGGCCGAGGACCTGATGCACTCCTCGTTTCTCGGTCTCGACTTCGTCACGGGGCTGACGGTGGCGATGGCCTGGTTCATCGTCGGCAACGCGATGCTCATGAACGTGACCGAACGACGCCGGGGGCTCTCACTGCTGCGTCTGCTCGGGGCGACCGGGCGGCAGATTCGCCGCTTCGTGGCGGGCGAGGCGGCGATCCTCGGAGGCATCGGCGCGATCGCGGGCACCACCCTCGGGCTGCTCGCGGCACGACCGATCGCCCGGAACATCGGCCGCGCCCTGCAGGCGCCGGACACCGGGCTCGTCGTGGCCCCGTGGATCGTGCCGGTGGCCGTGCTGCTCGGCACGGGCGTGGCGGTCGCGGCCGCGGCCTGGCCGGCCCGACGCGCCGCGGAGATCGATCCGCTCGAGGGGCTCGGGCAGGCGCCGCCCCCGCCGGAACGCGGCGTGTCGTGGCGGTATCTGGCCATCGTGCTCGGCCTCGCGCTCGTCGCCGGCGGCGTGCTCCTGCTCATGCTCGCCGAGGTGCTGCCGGCGCAAGCGGCCGTACCCGGCGGCATCGCGCTCACGCTCGCGTTCGTGGCGGTGACGCCGCTCGCGCTGCCGCTCCTCGTGCGCGGCCTCGGCTGGCTCGTGCCGCGGGCGTGGCGGATCGAGGGGGCGCTCGCCGAGGATCACATCCTGCGGCAGCCGGTGCGCACCGCGCTCACGACGGGGGTGCTCGTGCTCGCGGTGAGCAACGGGGTAGGGCTCGGCCACGCGATTCGTGACAACGTCGACGACCTGCTCGGATGGTACGCCCGCATGATGCAGGCCGACTGGCTGCTCACGAGAGCCGGAGCCCTCGGCATCGCGCCCGACCGTGAGGGGGCCGATCCGCGCGCGGCCGAGGCGGCGGTGCGGGCGCTCGCCGGCGTGCAGCGCGTCGAAGGGATCGGCGTGGCGGCGGGCAAGGTGGCCGGATCACCGTGCGTGATCGTCGCCCGGGACCTCGATCCCACGGCACCGCTGCCACTCGTTCCTGCCGAGGGCACCGCGGCGGACCTGCGGGCGGCGCTCGACCGTGGCGAGGCGGCGGCGGGCACGATGCTCGCCCGGCGCACCGGCATCCAGCCGGGGGACGAGGTCGTCGTGGAGGCGTTCGGTCGGTCCGTCACCGTCCGCGTCGCCGCACTCGTGGTCGATTACACCTCGGGCGGGTCGTCACTCCACGTGCGGCGCGATGTCGGTACGCGGCTCTTCGGCATGGAGGCGGCCGACATCCTCCTGGTCACTGCCGAGCCGGGCCGGGCGGCGACGCTGGCGGAGCCGCTCGCGGAGATCGCCCGCGAGTCGTCGATGCTCGTGCGGTCTTTCGGCGACGTGACGGCCTTCGTCGACACGCTCGTGCGCGGCGTCGTGCGCTCGCTGCAGGCGATCCTGGGCCTCGGCTTCGTGGTCGGCAGCCTCGGCGTCGCGAACACCGTCACCATGAGCGTCCTCGAGAAGCGCCGCGCGCTCGGGCTCCTGCGGGCCGTCGGCATGAGCAGCGGCCGGGTGACGCGCATGGTGGTGCTCGAGAGCGTGCTGCTGGGGGCCGCCGGCGGGATCACAGGGATGCTCGCGGGCGTCACGACGGCGCTCTTCATCCAGCTCGCCAGTCAGCCGATGCTCGGCCACCCGATCCGCTTCTCGCTGCGGCCGAGCGTGCTCGCGGGCAACCTCGTCGCGGCCCTCGTCGTCACCGCGCTGGCCGCGTGGCTGCCGGCCCGACGCGCCGTGCGGATGGAACTCCTCGAGGCCATCGCCGCGGAGTGAGACGCCCTTCCCGCTCCCGGATCGCGTGCCTCGGCGGGGCCTGGGCAATCTGCGCAAGGGACATGCCTCGCCGTACCAAGTCTGGCGCCCTGCGAAGATGAAGCGGCTGGCACGACTTTTCCGATGACACCGGTGACGCGGCCGCGTTCCCGCCATGGGTCCAGCTCCGCTCAGGAGGCCTCGGGCGTGGGTACCGAATCGACATCGCGATTCGTGACGGCTGTGCTCACGTGGGCCGTGATCGGCGCGCTGAGCGCCTTGTCCGCCCAGGGCCAGCAGGACCCGTCGGAATCGCGGCGCACGGCGATCATCGAGTTCCCGAACCTCGGGCCGATTCCCGGATCCACTGCGCCCGCGCTCGGTCCCGGCCCCGGGGCACTCGCCCCCAGCATGGATCCGGAAGGGATCGGCACGGCGATCCCAGGCATCCTCGGCGGCAAGCGCCGCACCGGCATCCTGCCTCGCGGCGGACCGTCCGGCGCCTCGGCATCGACGCTCGCCGCGGCACGGGGCATGAGCGTCCCCGAGGTCCTTCCCGTGCCAGCGGCGCTCGCCGCCGCAGCACCGCCCGTCGCGATCGACTCGTCACTCCTGCGTGACGAGGGTCCGACGGACGGTCTTACGCTCGACGCGGCGATCGAGCGGACGATGGTCGCCAACCTCGACATCCGCGCGCTGCGCCACGAGCTTACGCAGGCCGATGCCGACATCCTCACGGCCGGGCTGCGGACCAACCCGCTTGTCTACATGGATTCGCAGTTCATCCCGTACGGCTCGTTCAGCGAGGCACGGCCCGGCGGCCCGACGCAGTACGACCTCAACATCACCTATCCGATCGACGTCGCCGGCAAGCGACGGGCGCGGACGGTGGTGGCACGGATGGCCCGCACCGTGCTCGAGGCGCAGTTCCAGGACGTGTCGCGCCGGCAGATCGACACCGTCTGCCGCGCCTTCGTCAACCTGCAGGCGGCCCGCATCGACGCCCTCGCCGCGGCCGCCGCCGTGCGCCGTCAGGAAGCCTTCCTCGCCGAGTGTCGTCGGGCGATGGATCCCGCCGTCCCGCGCACCGCCGACGCGATCGACCATCTGGCCTTCGCCCTGGCCCGCTCCCGCACCGTGCTCGGCGAGGCCGACGAGGCCTACGAAGACGCACGGGAAGGGCTCGGCGTGCTGCTCAACCTGCCGCTCGAGGAGACGACGCACGTGGAGCCGCGCGGTGCCCTGCAGAGCCAGATCCCACCGCCGCCCCCTGTCGACCGGCTCGTCGAACTGGCGCTGCGCTGCCGGCCCGACCTGCGGGCCGCTCGCCTCGGGATCGACCGTGCCGGTGCCGAGATCGCACTCCAGCGGGCGAACCGCGTCGACGACGTCTTCCTCTTCTACGACCCGATCACCATCCAGGACAACAGCCCGTTCGGCAGACAGAGTGCGAGCTCGTGGGCCGTCGGCCTGACGTTCGCGATGCCGATCTTCAACCGCAACCAGGGCAACATCGCCCGCGCGGAGAGCAACCTCGCGCAGACCCGGCTGGAGATGGAAGCGATCGAACGGCGCGTCGCGGCCGAGGTGCGGCTGGCGGAACGGGAATACCGCCGCTCCGTCGCGGCCCTCGAGGAATTGGAACGGGATGTCGTGCCGCGTGCGTCCGCACTCACCCGGCGCAAGACCGCCGAGTTCGCGGCGGGCACGATCGGCATCGATGACTACCAGACGCACCTCGACGCGGCCGGCGAAGTGGGGCAGAGCCTCCGCGACGCGCTCGTGCGTCACCGCAGGGCGGCGTTCGACGTCAATGCCGCCGTCGGCCTGCGGATCCTGCCGTGATCACACGGCCCGCGACGGCGGCCTGCCGGGACGGGATCACTTCCGTCGTTCCGCGTACGCATAGAGGCTGCCAGCCCCGCCGCCACGCGCGTTGCCCGCACGTCCCAGGGCCCGGTTGACCACCCGCGACCACCCGGTGATCGAGTTCCATTCCGTGTAGAGGGACACCTCCGCCATCTCCTGCGATGCCGTCGTGGGGAAGTAGATCGACATGCCGCTGGTCCGTCGCTCGTCGGACATCCTCGCGAACACGGCGTCGCCGATCGCGGACACCACCGCGGCGGCGGCGGAGCGCGCGTCGGCGCCGAACGTGCTCGCCGTGGAGACCCGCTCCATGAGCTGCCCGAGATCGACGTACTGCGGAAACTCGAAGCGCGTCACCTGCCCGACCAGCGCCCGCAGGCGCGACCACTGCGCGTCGCTGAACCCGGTCGTCGAGTCCGCGAAGGCCTTGATCGCGGTGGCCACGGCGGTCATGCCGGCGGACGAGACGGCCGCCAGCGTCGAGGCCCCGTCGGTGCCGTACTGCGTCGTGAAACTGTCCACGACGCCCCGGGCGAGAATCTCGGGCGTCACGGCTGCCGGCGCCGATTCAAGCGTCGCGAAGGCCGTCCTGTAGTCATAGCCGGGCCCGTTGATCACCTCTTCGGAGGCGACCTGGACGGGTGCGACGGTGCGCAGTTCGTAAAACTGCTCCACGTTGCCCATGAGGCACGCGTCGTACATCAGGACCGAGGGACTCATTCCCGCATCGCCGATCGCCTTGCGCAGCTCCTGCACCGTGATGCTGTCGTACCCGCTCTCGTCGTCGAAGTTGACGCCCGACAGTCCGCCGCCGTGATCCCACATCACCACGCCGTAGCGGGTGGCGGGACGCACCTCCATGGTCCACGTGAGGAAGTCCTTCAGCACGGCCGGATCGCCCGTGTTCTGCTCGGGGAGAATCTGGAACTCGGTCGCGATCGTGCCGAGGTTCGTGTCCGGGGCGATCACGGCCCGTCCGGTCGTGTCCCATGCAGCCTGTGAACTGGTCGGGAATGACTTGCCCCGCCACTGATCCCAGAACACGGTGATCGCCGCGCCCGGCGCGAAGCGACTGACGGCGAGCTCCATCTCGTTGACGTCGTCGAAGGCGAAGTCGGCGAGGTCCGTGCTCGTCATGTAGACGGCGATCGTCCAGTCGCCGACCGGGTTGGTGGGGGCCGGGGGCGGCGCCGGGGGCGGAGGGAGCGGCTCGCCGAAGGAGGGCAGCGTCACCGGGGGATCGACGGTGATGCCCTGATTGAAGCGGACGGCGTAGTCGGGGTTCGCGGCCCCACGATAGCCGTAGACCCGCAGGTAGTACGTCCCGGCGGGACGTCCCGCGAGGCTGAGGCGCTCCTCCGCATCGACACCCGCGGCCGTCGCGAGCCGACGCCCCGACGCGTCGAGCAGCTGGGCGTCGACGTCGCCCAGTGCCGGGTCGAACGACACCACGATGTCGCTCGTCGCGTCGCCGGGCGAGGCGAGGTTGAACTTCAGGAAATCGACGTCCCTGCGACCCAATGTCAGGCCCGTGACCTCGCTCGTTGTGACCACGTCTCCGAGGTTCGTGGCCGTCGCTCGCGTGTTGTTCCGCTCGAAGCGGTCCGCCGTCACCACGGCACGGCTCGACCCGGTGCGGACCGCCGACGCGAACATGTAGGAGGGATTCGCGGCGCCGCCGTAGCCGTACACCCCGACGAAGTACGTGCCCGGTGCCAGGCCTTCCACGAGGATCGTCTCGCGGTCGGTGGTGCCCTCGCTGCGGGCCAGCACGCTCCCCGAGGAGCCCGTCAGCACCATGTCGAGATCGCCGAGCGTATGGTCGAAGTCGAGCGTGAGGCTCGAACCGATCCGTGCGGTTCCATCGAGACGGAACGAGAACCAGTCGCCCGCGTCCGCCATCACGCCGCTGAAGGAGGCGTTTTCGGGCTGCGGAATCTGCGTGGCAACGCCGCGCACGGGAGCGTCATCGTCCTCGCGGATGTCATCCTCGAGCGCCGCGCGAATCGCCACGTCGTACGGGCCGACGGTCGCCGTGTCGAAGCTCGTCACCGCCAGCGTGTACCGGCGACCGGCACTCAGCGGCAGCGTGAGGCGGCTCGAGGAGTCGCTCGGCGAGACGTCGTCGGCCGTGGCGAGTCGCCCACCGGTCGCGGTGTCGTAGACTGCGATGACGGGGTCCATCCGCGAGTTTCGCAGGGCCGCGACGCCGACCTCGTAGTCGAAATCCCATCGTGGCGTGAAGCCATAGAGCCTCACCTCGCTGCCGACATTGACGTCGTCGGTGGCCGCGACCTGCCGCACGTCGAACGCGAGCGCCGTGGCGTCGATCACCTGCGCCGGGCTCGCGCGGAGGTCGGTGAGCGTCGGCAGCAGATCGGCCGCGGCCATCGCCAACCGGGGCTCGAGGGCCTCGGGCCGCGCGGAGAGCGCGTGGCGGCGGGCGGCTGCGTCAGCCCGACGCCGCCGCGAACTGACAGTGCGTCGCGACCGTCTCATCATACAAACCCCGCTGGCGAAGACTTCGACCGAGAGAAACCCGGACCCTACCACGCCGACCACCGCCGGGTCCACGTTTGGGTCTATCGCTCCATTTCGGCCCGGGCAGCCCGCAGGTCCTTCGCGTCGCCGGATCCGAACGCGTCGAGGCCGTCGTCACCGGAGTCCAGGATGGCGAGGTCGGCTTTCATCTCGACGAAAGCCTGCCGGAACTGCTCCTTGACGGAGCTGCAGCCCGCCAGCGAGAGCGCCAGAAAGCAGGCTGCGACGAGAAGCGATCGCTCGGGCCACATGGCGCGAACCCTAGGCTCGTGGACAGTGGTCCGTCAACGGCGATAGCCTGCGGCCAGCCCCCTCGAGCCGCCCACCCATGCCATCCCCCGCCCCCACCCCTCCCGGCCCCGCACAACCCGACTTCTTCATCGAGAACGGCCTGCTCGTCTTCACGGCCGCTTATCACCTGAAGCGCGGATCCTGCTGCGGCTCGGGCTGCAGACACTGTCCGTACGAGCCCAGGCACGTCGAGGGCAGCACGAAGGCCGCCCCGGCAGATTCACGCGGAGGCTCCCGATGACGACGCTCCCGCAGAGGGCGTGTCTCGGGTCCGTGGTTCCTGCTTGAGTTTGCGGAGGTCACGGGCCGCCTTCCCTGATCGGGAGAGGCGACCTGTGGTTGTTGGGAGTGGCACGAAATCCCCAAGGGACTCCACCGCTTTCCCGTCCCCCCGCGCCCGGCCGAGGTTCAGTCCCCGGACGCGCACCACTTCGAATCGCTGCGGGCCGCTGAAGACGGCATTGATGGGCGATATAGGACTCGAACCTATGACCCCCAGCTTGTCGAGCTGGTGCTCTAACCAACTGAGCTAATCGCCCGGGTCTCGCAATCATGAAGTCTCGCGCGGGATCGGATCGCAGTCAAGCCACCGCGTGCTCGACGGCCCGCCGCACGCGGCTTGCCCCTCCCGCATGAAGGCAGATACGCTCCGGGCGATTCGTCGCGTATTCCCCGTGACGCTCGCCCTGTCGTTCCCCCATCGACCACGTCGACCACGCCAGCCATGCCCACCGTTCGCCTCCCCGACGGCTCCACCCTCGATCTGCCCGTGTCATCCCGCGTGGCCGACTGCGTCGTGCGCGACACGGGCACCGCCCCGAAGCGACGTGGGGCGCCGGTCGCCGCGCTCCTCGACGGGAAGGTCGTGGGCCTCGACGCACCACTGCCCGCGGAGGGTACCGCCACGGTCGAGCCGCTCTTCGCCGGTGACGCCCGTGCCCTGGGTGTGATGCGGCACTCGGCCGCCCACGTCATGGCCCGCGCCGTCATGCGGCTCTTCGAGGGGGTCGAGCTCGCCTTCGGCCCGACCGTGGGCGAGGGCTTCTACTACGACATGCGGGCGAGCCGGCCGATCACCGACGACGACCTGCCCGCCATCGAGGCCGAGATGCGGCGGATCATCGCGGCCGACGAGGCGTTCGAGCGGGTCGAGGTGCCGCGCGATGAGGCCGTCGCGATCGTCCGTGACCTCCACCAGCCGCTCAAGGTCGAGCACATCGAGACGGGCCTCGCCGCCCACCCGACGCTCTCCTTCTACCGCCAGGGTGAGTTCGTCGACCTCTGCCGCGGGCCCCATGTGCCGAGCCCCGGCTGCATCGGCGCCTTCAAGCTCACGAACATCGCCGGCGCCTACTGGAAGGGGGACGCGAACAACGCGCAGCTCCAGCGGCTCTACGGCACCGCGTGGTTCACGCAGGAGGATCTCGACGCCCACCTCGCGGCGCTGGAGGAGGCGCGGCGCCGCGACCACCGGGTGCTCGGCAAGCAGCTCGACCTCTTCACGACGAGCCCGCTCGTCGGTTCGGGCCTCGTGCTCTGGATGCCCAAGGGGGCCACGCTGCGGGCCACGCTCGAGTCGTTCGTGCGCGAGGAGCTCGCCGCCCGCGGCTACGAGCCGGTGTACACGCCCCACATCGGCAAGGTCGATCTCTACAAGATCTCGGGCCACTATCCCTACTACGCCGACAGCCAGTTCAAGCCGATCGTCATGGCCGACGACGAGCAGTACCTGCTCAAGCCCATGAACTGCCCCCACCATACGCTCATCTACAGGGCGCGGCCGCGCTCGTATCGCGAGCTGCCCCTGCGGCTGGCCGAGTTCGGGACCGTCTACCGCTACGAGCAGTCGGGAGAACTCGGTGGGATGACCCGCGTGCGCGGATTCACGCAGGACGACGCGCACATCTTCTGCACGCCCGAGCAGGTGGAGCAGGAGGTCGAGGGCTGCATCGCCTTCACGCTCGAGGTGCTGGAGAAGCTGGCTTTCGAGAACTTCCGCGTGCGGCTCGGGTTCCGCGATCCCGCGAGCGACAAGTACGTCGGCCCGCCCGAGCGGTGGGACGAGGCGGAGGCGGCCATCGAGCGCGTCGCCCGGCGCATGAATCTCCCGGGGTGCGATCCCGAGCCGGGCGAGGCGGCCTTCTACGGCCCGAAGATCGACTTCGTCATCAACGACTCGCTCGGCCGGGAGTGGCAGCTCGGCACCGTGCAGCTCGACTACAACCTGCCGAGCGGCGAGCGGTTCGACCTCGAATACATCGGGGCCGACAACGCGAAGCACCGGCCGGTCATGATCCACCGCGCCCCCCTCGGGAGCATGGAGCGGTTCGTCGGCGTGCTCATCGAGCACTTCGCCGGCGCGTTTCCGCTGTGGCTCGCTCCGGAGCAGGTGCGGGTGATTCCGGTGAGCGAGAAGAGCGCCGGCTACGCGCAGGCCGTGAAGGGGCGGCTCGAGGCGGCCGGACTCCGGACGGGCCTCGACGCGGCCGCGGAAAAGCTCGGTGCCAAGATCCGCACCGCCCAGCTCGATCTCATTCCCATGATGGTGGTCTGCGGGCCGCGGGACGAGGCTGCCGGCACCGTGAGCCTGCGTGACCGCGTCGATGGCGACCTCGGCGCGATGAGCCTCGAGGCGGCGATCGAGCGGCTGCGTGACGAGAACGCCCGCCGCGCCGTCCGCCACAAGCCGAAGCCGCTCGCCGCCGCCGCCGGCACCGCAGGTGGCGGCGACGACTATTGAGCCCGCGACCCGTGCTTGCCCGGGGCTTCCCCGCATGCCTACGATCGGTGACGGGGCACGTGAGGCATGAACGCCATGGGTTCGGCGATCGCGGTGTCAGAGAATCGAAGAGGCCGGCGGAGGAGCGTTCCCCGCCCGCTCGGCGCGGAACATCTCGAGCCGCGCCGTCTGCTCACGGTCGTGCTCACGCCGCACGAGCAGCTGCTCCTGGAACTGATCAATCGCGCCCGCGCCGCACCTCAGGCGGAGGCCGAGCGGTACGGAATCGACCTGAACGAGGGGCTCGCGGCCGGCACGATCTCCACCGCGCCCAGGCAGCCGCTCGCGCCCCATGCGATCCTCATCGACGCAGCCGGGCGACATGCCCAGGACATGCTCGACCGCGACTACTTCGATCACGACACGCCGGAGGGACGCAGCCCGACCAGCCGCGCCGCCGCGCTGGGCTACGGCGGTGGCGTCGGCGAGAACATCGCCTGGGGCGGCAGCACGGGTGCGATCGACGAGGTCGCGCATACGCTCGAGCGACACGAGGGGCTTTTCCTGAGCAGCGGGCACCGCCGCAACCTGCTCCGTGCCGACTACCGTGAGGTCGGCACCGGCGTCCGCTTCGGCGAGTTCACGACCGACGGCGATACGTTCAACGCGAGCATGGTCGTGGAGAACTTCGGCATCGGCACACGCGCCTATCTGACGGGCGTCGCCTTCACCGATACCGTCGCCACCGACCGCTTCTACACGGTGGGCGAGGGTCTGGCCGACATCGTCGTGACGGCGACCTCGGCGGCCGGCACGACCTTCTCGACGACGACCGGTCCGAGCGGCGGTTACGCGCTGCCGCTCGCCGGCGGCACCTACAGCGTCGTGTTTTCACGCGGCGCGGAATCGACCGAAGCGACGCAGGTCTCGATCAGCGGCGGCCGGAACGTGAAGCTCGATTTCGACGGCGCGTTTGGCACCCAGCCCCCAGACCCGACGGATCCCTCCGATCCGCCACCGGAGGCCGCGTTCGTCGTGGAATCGATCATGTCCCCCGCGGCGGCCGCCTACCGCGCAGGATCGACGCTCACCATCGTCCTGACGGTCTCGAGTCCCGCCTCCGTCACAGGCAGGCCCACCCTGCCGCTCGTCGTCGGGAGCCGCACCGTCCAGGCGCCACTCACCGGCGGCAGCGGCACGACCGGCCTCGAGTTCACCTATCGGGTGGGCCGCGCGATCTCGGCGGCGGAGGTGCGGCTCGGCACGGCGATCCGCATCGCCAGCCGGTCCGGCATCACGTCGGCCGACGGCACGCCCCTCGCGACCGCTTTGCCCGAAGGCATCGCGAATGCCCCGCTCGAGGGCGTGTCGATCGATACGGCACCACCGCGCGCCGCCGGACCGGTCGGACTCCCGGCACCTCGCCTCCATGTCGCGGGGGAGGCTCTGCGGTTCAGCGTGACGTTCGACGAGGCGGTGAACGTCGGCGGCACCCCGTTCCTCTCGCTCTCCATCGCACCCGGCTCGGCGGGCCTGCGGCGGGCGACGTACGTCTCATCGAGCGATGATGCACGCACGCTCACGTTCGAGTACGTCGTGCAGGCGACCGACGGATCCGTGTCGCCCCGGCCACTGCGGCTCTGGAGGATGATCGGTGGCGGCACCCTCGCCGACGCCGCCGGCAACGCGGCGACACGGCGCGTCACGCCGCCGCTCACAGCGGGGATCCGCATCGGCACGATCGCCTGAGCGACACCGTTGCCCGGGCAGGTCTCAGCACGGGTCCCCAGGCACCGCTCCCCCGGGTTCGCATGCCACGCTTCGTCGTCCTCGAGCACACCGGTCATCCCGACGATCCCGCCGGGCGGCACTACGACCTGCTCCTCGAGGATCCGTGTCTGCCGGCCGGACCGGCGTGCCGCACCTGGCGGCTCGATGCGATCCCCGTCGTCGGCGGTCCGGAGGTGACGACGCGGGAACTTCCGCCCCATCGGCTCGAGTGGCTCGATCGGGTCGAGGGCCCGGTGTCGGGCAACCGGGGCTTCGCCCGCAGGGTCGATGCCGGAACGTACGAACCCGTCACCGGATTCGACGACGCGCAGGCCGCCCTCGTCGTCGCTGTTCGCGGCGGCACCCTCGTGGGTCGCCTGCGCCTCGAGCGCGGCGCCACGGGCCGGGCCCGACTCGACGCCGGCGCGGTGGTCCCGTAGGCCTCCCGACTCCGCGCGACGGGCGGCGTGTCCCCGCGTCGTATGATGTGGGCTTCCCCGGAGGAGCCCACCATGAAGCCCCGTGAAGTGCTCGCGATGTGCCGCGAGAAGGAGGTCAAGGCGGTCGACCTGCGATTCGCCGATTTCTTCGGAGCGTGGCAGCACTTCACGATCCCGGTCGGCAAACTCGAGGAGGACACGTTCGAGGACGGCCTCGGCTTCGACGGGTCGAGCATCCGTGGCTGGCAGGCCATCAACGAGAGCGACATGCTCGTGGTGCCCGCTCCGGGAACCGCCTTCGTCGATCCCTTCGCCGAACTGCCGACGCTCGTGATGATCGGCACCGTCCAGGATCCGATCACCCGTGAGGACTACTCGCGGGATCCGCGGAACGTGGCCCGCAAGGCCGTGAACTACCTCGTCAGCACCGGCATCGCCGACACCTGCTTCATCGGGCCCGAGGCCGAGTTCTTCATCTTCGACGACGTGCGGTTCGACCAGAACGCGCACGAAGGCTTCTATCACCTCGATTCGATCGAGGCGGAGTGGAATCGCGGCCGCACCGAAGCGCCCAACCTCGGGCACAAGCTGCGACACAAGGAGGGATACTTCCCGTGCCCGCCGTCCGACCAGCTGATGGATCTGCGGAACGAGATGATGCAGACGATGATCCAGTGCGGGATCGATGTGGAGGCACAGCACCACGAGGTGGCCACGGCGGGGCAGTGCGAGATCGACATGCGTTACCAGGAACTCGTGCGCATGGCCGACCAGATGTGCCTCTACAAGTACATCGTGAAGAACGTGGCCCGGCGTCACGGCCGCACCGCCACCTTCATGCCCAAGCCGATCCACGGCGACAACGGCTCCGGCATGCACACCCACATCTCGCTCTGGAAGGACGGCCATCCGCTCTTCGCGGGCACCGGGTACGCGGGTCTCTCCGAGATGGCGCTCCATGCCATGGGGGGCATCCTCCGCCACGCCCCCGCCCTCCTCGCGCTCACGAACCCCACGACCAACAGCTACAAGCGCCTCGTGCCCGGCTTCGAGGCGCCGGTCAACCTGGCCTATTCACAGCGGAACCGGTCGGCCGCCTGCCGCATCCCGATGTACTCGGCGAGCCCGCGGACGAAGCGCCTCGAGTTCCGCTGCCCCGACCCGACGTGCAATCCCTACCTCGCGTTCGCGGCGATCCTCATGGCGGCCATCGACGGCATCCAGAACAAGCTCCATCCCGGCGACCCGCTCGATCGCGACATCTACGACATGCCGCCGGAGGAGCTCGCCGACGTGCCCAAGGCGCCCGCCTCGCTCGAGGAGGCGCTCGCCGCGCTCGAGTCGGATCACGACTTCCTCCTTCGCGGCGACGTCTTCACCGACGACGTCGTCGCCACCTGGCTCGCATGGAAGCGCGACCGGGAGATCACGCCGATGCGACTCCGTCCACACCCCTACGAGTTCTGCCTCTACTACGACCTCTGACCGCCGGCTCGGGGTCGTCACGATCGCTGCGACGGCCTGCGGTCTCGATCGCGTCGAGCCGCCGGGTCATCCTGCACGACCGGCGGGGGACGTGACACGGGGATATACTTCAGGTTGGTCGATCGCCGCTTCCCGGTCCGGCCGATTCCTTCCACCCGCGTGGCGCACATGATGTCAGGCTCAGCGCGATGGGTGCTCGGAGGCATCTGGGCCGTCGTGTGCGGTGCCGTGACCGCGCCTCGACCGGCCCTGCCTGTCGACTTCTCCCGCGACGTGCAGCCGCTCCTGGCCCGGCGGTGCATCGCCTGCCACGGCCCTGACACGCAGGAGGCCGGCCTGCGTCTCGACGACCGGGCGCGTGCCACGGCCGCGCTCGACAGTGGTGCGACCGCAGTCGTGCCGGGTGACGCCGCGGCGAGCGCGGTCATGGCCCGGATCACGTCGGACGACCCCGACCTCAGGATGCCGCCGGAGGGGGCGGCCCTGTCCGCGGCCGAAGTCGCGGTGATGCGCGACTGGATCGAGGCCGGTGCCGAGTGGCAGGCACACTGGGCCTTCCGGCCCGTCGTCCGGCCAGGGGTCGCGGGGTCGATCGACGCGTTCATCGACGCGGGCCTTGCCGCCCGTGGGCTGCCCCGCACGCCCGAGGCCGACAGGGCCACGCTCCTGCGACGCGTCACCTACGGCGTCACCGGACTGCCGCCGAGCGAGGGCGAGGTGCGCGCGTTTCTCGACGACGCCACGCCGTCGGCATGGGAGAAGGTCGTGGACCGCCTGCTCGCGTCGCCCCACTACGGCGAGCACTGGGCCCGCCACTGGCTCGACCTCGTGCGCTTCGCCGAGACCAACTCCTTCGAGCGCGACGGCGCGAAGCCCCACGCGTGGCGCTACCGCGACTACGTCATCCGTTCCCTCAATGACGACAAGCCCTACGACCGGTTCGTGATCGAGCAGCTCGCCGGCGACGAGCTGGAGGATGTCACGAACGACGCCCTCGTCGCCACCGGCTACTACCGGCTCGGCCTCTGGGACGACGAGCCCGCCGATCGGCTCCAGGCGCGCTACGACGGGCTCGACGACATCGTCTCGACCACGTCGCAGGTCTTCCTCGGGCTGACGCTCAACTGCGCCCGCTGCCACGACCACAAGATCGACCCGCTCCCGCAACGCGACTACTACGCGATGCTCGCCTTCTTCCACAACCTCACGCCGATGGGCAACGGCGGCGACCAGATCGAGCGGCCGCTCTTCGACGGCCCCGACGCGCGACGCACGTACGAGGAGAAGACGGCGGAACTCGAGCGCCGCCGCGACGAGGCGCAGGCCGCGGTGACCGCGGTCGAGCACCGCTTCCGCGAGGCGCTGCGGCGGGGGGCCACGGGACCGGCCGGCGGCGATCTCGACGACCTCACGTTCCGCTTCTACCGCGATGCGTGGCGGAGCCTGCCGGCCTTCGACGACCTCAAGCACGAGGACGAGGGCCCGCTCCCCGGTGGCCTCTTCGACATCGCCGCGGCCCCGTCGCTGCGGCCCGACAATTTCGGCTACGTCTTCACGGGCTTCCTCAAGGTGCCGGCCGACGGCGACTACACGTTCTCGCTCGATTCCGACGACGGGTCACGGCTCACGATCGACGGCCGCGCGGTGCTCGAGTACGACGGCATCCACGGTGAAGGGAGTCCGAAGACGGCGACCGTGCGCCTGGCGAGCGGACGCCGGACGATCCGTCTCGACTACTTCCAGGGGCACCACGGCAAGGGCCTCACGGTGGGCTGGTCGGGTCCGGGCTTCGAGCGCCGCCTGCTCTCGGCCGTGTCCACTGCAGGACGCGATGTCACACGCGACCTGGCGCGGGCGATCCGCGCCGAAGGGGAACGGGTGCTCGGTGCCGAGGCGATGCGTGACTACAACGAGCGGGTCAAGGCGCTCGAGCAGCTCAAGAAGGAGCGGGTGCCCGTCGACCAGGCGCTCGTCGTCACCGAGCACGGTCCGAGCGCCCCCGAGACGTTCGTCTTCTATCGCGGCAATCCCCATGCCGAGCCCGACGCCGCGAACCGCGTCGTGCCCGCGTTCCCCGCGATCCTCGCGCCGCCGGTGCCGGCGATCGAGCCCCCCGCCTCGGGAGGCTCGACGGGACGGCGCACGGCGCTGGCACGATGGATCGCCTCGCCGGACAACCCGCTCACCGCGCGGGTGATGGCCAACCGCGTCTGGCAGCACCACTTCGGTCGCGGCATCGTCCGCAGTGCGAGCAACTTCGGCCTGATGGGCGACCCGCCCACCCATCCCGAACTGCTCGACTGGCTCGCCGCGGAGCTCGTCGCCGATGGCTGGCGGCTCAAGTCGCTCCACAAGAAGATCCTCATGTCGCGAGCCTACCGGGCGGGCTCCGGCGCGATACCCGAATCGCTCGCACGGGATCCGCTCAACGACGCCTTCTGGCGGTTCGACATGCGGCGGCTCACCGCGGAGCAGCTGCGCGATTCCGTCCTCGTGGCCAGCGGCGCCTTCAATCCGAAGATGTTCGGGCCCTCCATCTACCC
>Ga0214917_10003268_pt1 | contig 18902 bp, 22 predicted proteins | sample LL_1208_BB_MetaG_FD_177983 | JGI IMG/M metagenome (GOLD analysis project Ga0214917, IMG submission 177983) | Freshwater microbial communities from Lake Lanier, Atlanta, Georgia, United States - LL_1208_BB | ecosystem: Environmental > Aquatic > Freshwater > Lake | place: USA: Georgia | collected...
TTTGGCCTTCACTGCACTGATCAACTTTGACCCAAGCATTTCTTCTGATCCCTATCTGCACAAGATTGGATCAGCACTTCAAAGCAGCAACTTGTATGCAGCTCAGCACTTTGGCTTGGAATTACAAAGCCGAGGAGGGCAGCTTCAATCAAGTGCTGCAGTCAATGAAACACGGCCTATGACCAAAAGGATTGATACTCTAGGCGGGGCTGTCAGTTTGCCAAGAATTGATTTTTCAGCTTGAGAGCACTAAACCCATGTTGGGTTTACATGAAGAAATAAAAGTAGATGATGATTTGCATTCTTCGCAATCCATCAGCTCTGCCGATTTGATGGCCAGAAGCGTCATAAATCCTCTCGCCATCAATTCGGCCTATTTGAGAGCCTGAGGCGCTGTAAAGGCGTTCACCATCAATGCGGCCAACCTGACTTCCAGATGAGTTGTAGACGCGGTCTGCATCAATGCGCCCAATTTGTCTGCCAGATCCATCGTAAATATGGAACCCATCAGCTCGACCGATTTGATGTCCCGAGGCATCGTAATACCGTTCACCGTCCACTCGACCAATTTGACGACCACTGCTGTCATACATTCTTTGACTAAACGCAGACGTTGCCGTCAGTAAAAGAATCAATAGTGCAGTGAGGGATCTGCGAATATTGAAGTTGTTAAGTGGAATCATTTTTGGGATCTGCATTCGCCGCAACAAAACATGTTTTGTCCAGCCAGTTTCTTAAATATGCCAAGTGAGCGTGGCTTATGAAGTCCACATTTGTAGCAACTCATGGTAGCCATGGAGCTAGAGCCTCCAAATGGAGACCCTGCTTCCTTGGATTTATAACGAAGACCATCGGTGGCAATTTTTGTGGATTCGTCTCTTGGCATGGTTGTCATTTTAAGATACCAAAGAATTAAGCAGCATTGCTGACAGATTTCTGTCTGAAAAATGGTAATGCCTTTGATCATTGCTCTCAAATCAAGCATAGAGGATATTTGAATGCTCAAACTCATCAGCGCTACACCCAGCCCCTACGCCCGTAAGGTAAGGATTGCACTGGCAGAAAAAAATATCCCGTTCGAGTTAATCACTGAAGTCCCATGGAATCAAGGCGCCATTACTGAACAGCACAACCCTCTTGCCAAACTGCCCGTGCTGATTCTTGAAGATGGCAGTAGCGTCTATGACTCGCGGTTCATTTTGGAATATTTGGAATTGACCTATCCCCAAACGCCACTGTTGTCTAGCGAAGTGCCTGAAAGACTGACGGCGAAAAAGATGGAAGTTTTGGCTGACGGCGTTTGCGATGCTGTGGTATTGGTGTTTTTCGAGCGCATGCGTGGCGACAACGCAAGTGCTGAATGGACGGCTCGGCAAGTGCACAAGATAGAGGCAGGGGTTAGTGAGTTAGCGCGACTGGTCGAGCAACGTCAATTTGCCGTGGGTAACAAGTTCGGACTGGCTGATATCGCCATAGGTTCAGCGCTTGGGTACTTGAAAGTGCGTTTCAAAGAGTTTGACTGGCAGGCCTTGTACCCCGACTTAGCCAATTACTCGGCCACACTGGAGCAGCGTCTTTCATTTCAGGAAACGCAACCTTATCCTCAAACCATCACAGACAAAGTGGTTTGAAACCATAACTGCAGTAATTGCAGACGATAAAACAAAAGCCCTTGCAACTACTTACAAGGGCTTTATGTGGTGGCTCCTCGACCTGGGCTCGAACCAGGGACCTACGGATTAACAGAAATTCAGGCTCTTTAAATACCTATATAAATCAATGACTTAACTGTGAAAATAGCTGCCGTGTAATATTTCGTGTAATTGGTCCAAATTTGTAAATTACAAATTTCCCAGCGTTTTGGTCAAATTTGCCCTCACTGCTGCGATTTTGCACGCGAAATGTTAGAAGTTACTGCCAGTTCTAGAACCGAAATCTGTAAAAGTTCGACTCCATGCTCGCACACTGAACTTTGAAATCCAGTTTGTTCGACTCCCGCGCAGGTGCTCGAAGAGATGAGGGCAGAGGCTCGACTCCATTATGGGACACCTGACTTGATAAATTGAGCGGCCTATGAATTGAAAACCGTGTCATAGGTCGTTTAATTGGTCGAACTTCGCAGGCGGTTGCTCAAGCATATGTCTTGCACTTGTTGATGTCGGACTGACAGGGTAACTAGGCAACATGAAGAAGGGGTAGAACAAATTTTTCGCATATTAGTCAAGTAAGTCGCTTAAATTTATATATAAAGATTCCCAAAATTAATGCTTTGATATCGATCACAGTCTTAAAAATTGGCTATTGAAAAGAAAATTCATTAAGTGCAGTAATTGCTTCATTGAAATCGTAGATCATTTTTATGCCCTTAGGCCTCTTTCTAATTACAGAAATGCCTGAACCTCCTGCCCAGATCTGAATATGTGTTGGAAGTAAGCGCCTAAAGTGCAGTAGTGTGGGTAATATATCCCGACCAGGGTGCGCAAAACTGAAGGAAAATGCTACGACTTCAGCCTTGCATGAAATAGCGGCTAGCTTTAGATTATTTAGGGGAATATCGGATCCAATATTGATCGTAACTGCTCCCTCATCAGCCAGCACAGCCTCAGCCATCAACAAGCCAAGCAAATGATGTTCTCCAGGTGGCAGCGAAAATAAAATAACTGGTAAACCTTTCTTAGGCAGTAATTTGAGAATCTCTGCCTGCAAATAGCGTTCTATATAAGCAGTGCAAAGGTGTTCGTGGTGAATGTCGATTTCGTCCCTAGTCCAAGCATCACCAATACTGATCATCAAAGGGGTTATTGTGCTTTTAACAAAATTGAGCATTGTCTGTGCCCGTCTCTTCTTCTTTAAAAGTGCTACAAATCCTTTCATGTCAGAAATCTTGATGTACTCAATGAATTTAATAGTTGTTTCATCAGGCATTGAAATTTGAATATTCATTCCAAGTTCTGATTTTAATTTTTCAAGTTCCAATTCTGTCTTGCCGACAACTTGAGCTGGCCGAAATCCAGCTTCAAGTAAGCGTTTGATGAGGTGAAGCTGACTGACAGTGTTTAGTGAGTAGATTGATTGACCATCAAGCGCTAATTCCCTTGGAGGAAAACCAAATCTCTGACGCCACTTTCGTAATTGATCTTTCCCAAACCCCGTTTCACGCTCAATTTCCGATGGTGTAAAAAATGGGTTTGTACGCATGATTATTCACGGTACCAGTTAAATATAAATTTGTCCGATCTATTTTGTCACGGACAAAATTGATATATTCATTTTTGAAAGTGAAATCATCTGTTTTGTACTTTTACTGGCATCTTGAAATTTAAAGGTATGCGGCTTGAGATAGCGCACTAAAAGGAGAAGACTAATGTCTATAGAAAATCAAAGCGAAACGCTTGAAAAACGTATCCTAGAAGCAGAAAAAAACTGGCTTGAGTTCTTGTCTGATTTACCATTACGAGAAGCTAATTCGACCTTGAGAAATCAGACACTAACCACCAATATTGAAACTACACCAGAGACTAACGTCGATTAATTTGACATATTTCTCAAAAAATATAACTTTATATGCAGAATACTTATTTGAGATACCTTCAATTTGTTTTCTCAGATGCAATTCATCAGCGCAAACAAGAAGCATTGAGTGCAACGGCAATTTTTTTGCTGAATAGGATTGCGGTAAACGAGTATGAAGAAAACCCAATGACTGTCAATCAAGCAATGACAATCCATGCACTTGGCAGTCCATCGAATTTACATCGAAAATTAGATGAATTGCGTGAAGCTGAAATGATTGAAGTTAAAAGCGTTGGCACAAATCGCAGAACAAAATATCTCTTTATTACACAAATTGCTTATGATTATTTTAATATTAAATCTAAAGCTATGGTGAAGGCAATTGAAAAACCATTGAAGGCCTAAATTTAGAAGATTTATTAAAAATAGAAGTTAAATAAACTTTTGTCCGAGATACTTTGTCACAGACAAAGTCAATATATTAGATTTTTTAAACTGCGATTGTGCATCAAGTGCTTGACCTGTACACGCGAATGAAAAATGAACTTGAGCAATAAATGTAAGTTTTTTAAAGGATGATAAGTATCATGTTATCAAAAAATTTAACGATTTCAAAACAAGTTTTTTTCCCAGCTCACAAAAATGTGGAATCCAGTGACCAACGCTCTATATTCTCAATTCTAGAGTCACAAATCATTCCCCGTTTGTTAAAAGTTGACCGAATCAGAACAAGGCATCTGAGTCTGGTCTCCTCATCGCATACATTGCCTTCCCAAGATGAATTAGAGATTTTTGTAGATCTTTGTATTTCACAAGATCAAAAAGTGTCGCAAGCCTTTGTCAACCATTTTCTAGAGCTAGGCTTAAACGAAGATGATATCTTCTTAGAGCTTATTGCACCTGCAGCTCGATATTTAGGATCCCAATGGGACGATGACCACTTGGATTTTTCTCAAGTAAATTTGGGATTGGTTCGACTCCACGCGATTTGCAATGAGATTAGATTTATACATAAAGACGGCTCATTTTTCAAAAGTAAAGTACATCGAGTAATGATTGCTTGTGCACCCGGTTCTTTGCACATGCTGGGTACGACTATCTTGGCTGAATTTTTTCGCAAAGAAGACTGGCAGGTTGTGGTTGCAATTCCATCCTCTGCAAACGAACTGGTTCAGGCGGTCAGTAATGAATGGTTTGATGTGATCGGATTGTCCATCAGCATGGAACAACAACTTGCTAATTTGGCTGATTTGATAGATCAACTTAGATGTCTTTCCCTTAATCCGCGTTTGGTCGTTTTGTTAGGTGGGCCAATTTTTTCAGTAAAAGAATTACTTGCTAGTGACTTTGGTGCAGATGATATTTGTGTAAATGCGAACCATGCAGTTTGCTTAGCCACATCACTTTTACCTGAAGATGGAAAGCAGCGAATCCCGTATGAGGTCATGAAGGCGAAAGGGATGCTGGAAGATCCTTGTTACCAGACTTGATTCTGTCGTAAGGTTGGAAATGTTAGAAGAACTCTTGTATTGCAGCGTATCAGTACCATCCCAACTAACCGATATAGATTTAGATCACATACTGGCTTCAGCACGCCGCCGTAACCTGGCAGAGAACATTACGGGGATGCTACTTTATTACCGAGGAGAATTTGTTCAAATCTTAGAGGGAGAAAAGACGTCAGTTGAAAACATGTATCAGAAATTTATCGGTCCAGATTTTAGACACACGGCTCTCAATAAAGTGCATCAAAACATAATTTCAAATCGCAGCTTTGGCGAATGGTCTATGGGTTATGTAGGTGCAGCAGAAATCGAATCACATATGCCGTCATCGGTTATGGGGGTTTTGATGAACATGCTAACGGCGCAAGCTAAGTCAAAGCCCCTTTCACTGGGTCTCAATGCATTTGTTTCAATCTACAACCAAATGCGCAGGTCGCCTTACAGGTGATTTTTAACCGAACTTGAATCCGTCATTTACATCAAGAAAATTTATCTTTATAAATGAGTGAACAAACGGCAACCTATGAGCGCAGGATTATTTGGAATCTGTGAAGCTGTTGTAAGCCAATTGGTTACCGCAGGCATTGTTCGAGATTTTCAAATCATGGTCAATGGCAGGCTTGTAAAAAGCCAATGGCTGGCTTTTGGGAGCCACATAACCCAAAGGCTCAGAGTCGAAACCCACTAAGATTTGAAATCCCGACATGGCCATTGTTTGGTTTGAGCAATTGACAACATAGTCGATTTGCTGGACACCGCTTTTGCCCATATCGTGAAACTCACGGACATTGGCCAATCCATTGGAGTTGTAAGCGGCATAAGACCAAGTTTTGTCGTTGCTGGCCAGCAAAATATCAGGGTCTTTGTCAAAAGATGATGCGTTGCTTGTTGCCGCAGACGTAAAACTTGATACGACTAAACAGGCAAGCATTGTGATGAATTTGTTCATTGGGAACTCCTTGAGTGGTTAATTGAAATCCGATAAACAAATATTAGCATATGAATAGGTTGTGTAAAGAAAAAACTTAGACAAAACATGAATTATTTGTAGAATTTTCGAATAAATCTAAAATATCTATACAAAACATGAACAAAAATCATAATTCAAATTTGTGAGTAATTATTTTGAATTCATCGCAGTTGACGCCTAAGCTGTTTAGACGACGGTTTCGCTAAGCTTCTCTGAGTTAACTTTGCAGTTTCAGGAGTGTTGACGAGTAGCCAGTGGAGCAAATGTTGTTCTGCACCTGTTATCGCGGGTACAACTGGCCATAGGGTGTCGTCGAGGTCTAAGGTAATTGCTTGGATGTGGAGAGTTTTGGCATTGGTATTTATAGCGCCTGTAGGGTGTAATTGGTTTAATTTACATACTATTTACGTAGTTATTTTTCGGTAAAAATCGGTTAAGTGCTTAAAGAAAGCAGTTTTGCTGGAAATTAAGAGCCTAAGAAAGGTTGTTTGCCAAATAAGTTTAGTATTTCAACCAGACTAATAGGAACATTCATGAAAGAAACCAGTTTTGGCAGGTTTGAGCAGTCCTTCATTTTTCACATGATTCGGGACTTCTTCTTGCTCTTGATTGTGGTGGCTGGACTGGAGCTGGCTATTCGCTACGCTGTGGTTGTCTATGACTTCAAAAGCAATGAGCCGAAAAGAGTTGAGCGTGCTGCACAGCAACTGGCGGATGATGTCAAATCGATTATGCTCAACTCTGGTGGACCAACAGCCGCACAAACTGTCTACCCCATCTTGAATCGCAATTACGACAGCTTGGGTTTAGCCATTGCGGTTTTGCCCTCTGAAATCACTGTTGACTCTATCAAGCAATCATTTAAGTTAACGCCTGTTGGTTTAAGACAGCGCTGGCCTGAAGGGGATAGCAGCGAGTCCTCTGTTCAACTAAAAGCTGAACAGTTTTGTCTAGGCTGTCATGTCAAGGCGAAAGTGGGTGACGTGCTGGGAACTGTGACTGTGAGAAGCTATTTGTCTCGTAAAGAAGCTACTTGGTGGCAAGAGGTTCGCGTCACTGCCAGCGCTTTAAGCGTCAAAATTGTCATACACACCATCGTGCTGTTTTTTCTTCTCAAAGTTCGCATGGAGCCCTTATTGGCACTGCGTACAACAGCCGCTTCATTGGCAAAAGGGGTGATGAACTTGTCTCCTCGAACCAAAGTCAACTCAAATGATGAATTTGGTGAGTTGGCGCAGGATATCAATCATTTTTTAGATCGAGTCAAGCAAATCGTTCACGATCTAGATGGCATTCTCAGCGAGGTGGTCGCTGTGGGCTCTCGTTTGGGTGTTCTCAACCGTCACCTAGAGCAGCAATTAGACGGAATGCGAGACGATACATTTCAAAACAGTTGGAGTGAAAGTCAACGAAACCTGTCATTGCAAGTTGTTGCTGCTCGTGAAGCGGGTGCATTTGAAGCATTGGTTCAAACATTAGATGCTTTGTCTCAGTCTTCTGAGCGAGGCGATGAGCTTGCTCCTTTGCGTGCCCAGTTGGCTAAATTACAGACCAGTTTTTCGTCAATCACTCATGCCGTCCAAAACGCATCACCTTCACCTGAGCTCGCGCAGGCACAGGCAGCCCAGTACCAAGCTTTGTCTCTGTCCCTGAGAGAAATGGCCTTGCTGGAAGCCAGCATGCAAAAAGTGGCTGAGTCAGGTCAGCAAGTTATCCATCGGTTAGCAAAGGGTAGAACCGATGTATGAAATCTTTAAACGCCATAAATTACCTACCCGATATAGACGGATTACGTGCTGTTGCTGTACTGACAGTCATTGCATTTCATGCCTTTCCTGAATGGGTTGCAGGCGGCTTTGTTGGTGTAGATATTTTTTTTGTGATCTCAGGGTTTTTGATTACCAAGCTTATTCAAGACGGTCTCCATAAAAACAATTTCAGTATCAGTGATTTTTACGCAAGCAGAGTAAGACGTCTTCTCCCTTCACTGATTTTGGTTTTACTGGCCTGTCAAATATTTGGATGGTTCGCTTTACTGGCTGACGAATACAAATTACTGGGTAAGCACATAACGGCTACTGCATTTTTAATTCCAAATTGGGTTATTTGGAGCGAGAGTGGTTATTTTGATTACGCCGCCAACACAAAACCATTGCTGCATCTTTGGAGTCTGGGGGTAGAGGAGCAATATTATTTGTTCTGGCCTTTGACATTGTGCTTGGTCTTTAAGTACAAATTAAATGCAATAAGGATAACTTTCATCTTTTTGTTAGGTTCTTTGCTTTTGAACCTGTTGATGGTGGAAAAATTTGCATCTGCAACATTCTTCTTGCCCCTCACCCGTATGTGGGAGCTTCTATCAGGAAGTGTGTTGGCTTTGTTGACACATGCACATTTTGTGGGATTTAACCCAATAAGAGCCCATTTCGAAAAGTACAAATGGATAAGGCACGGACTCTCTTTTTTGGGCTTGTTGGTGTTGATTACAAGCTTATTTTTTATTGATCAAGACACGCGCTTTCCAGGTGCTTGGGCGATATTGCCTGTGCTTGGCACTTTGTTGATCATTCTGGCTGGAAGTACATCATGGTTTAACCAATCGTTTCTGTCTGGCCGAATCCTGGTTGGCATTGGCTTGATAAGTTACCCTTTGTATTTATGGCATTGGCCGCTGTTGTCATTTGCAAGAATTCTGGAACAAAGCCAGCCACATTGGCAAATTCGTGTTTCATGCATTGCCATTGCATTTGTGTTGTCTTTGCTTACCTACTACTTTATTGAGCGGCCAATGCGTTTTGGCCAAAATCTCAGGGCTAAAACTTACACTTTGATCACACTGCTATTGATCACAGCAAGCATGGGATTGACTACCTATCTATCGAATGGATTCAAGTCAAGATTTTCCAATCAGTTGATCGAAGAACAAATCGCCGACCTTGCATTCAATATTCCGACCAGTATGGATTGGTATTGCGTTGACGCAAGTAATGAGGGTCCCCGCTGCCTTTCAAGTGGTCCTGACCCCTCGACTGTGGTTATGGGGGATAGCCATGCACTGACCATTTACGCGGGGCTGATTGAGCGTTTTAAAGCCAAAGGTCAGAGTATTGGTCTTTATGGTGGTAGCGATGGATGTCCGCCATTGTTAAATGTAGTTATTCAAGACCTTGGTGGAGACGCGAGAAACTGTTTGCAAAAAGGTACTCAAGCTATTATGAGAGTGATCAAAGACCCAGCAATTAAGGAAGTGATTCTCACAAGCAGGGGCCCCATGTATACAACAGGCAAAGGTTTTGGAGAGGTAGAGTCATCACAATTTGGTAGCTGGGTTCTGTACTTTGATGACGAAGACAGGCAGCTGCGAAACAATGAAGAGGTTTTTATGAGGGGCTTGGCAAATACCTTGGATGCTTTGTTGGCTGCAGATAAAAAAGTAACTTTTTTGCATGATGTTCCAGAACTTGGCTTTGATATCAGAAGCTGCTTTACCTTCAGACCGTTGGTCATTAGCCGAAACGCGATAGACCCATGTGCAGTTAGAAATAGTGATTTTCTGGCTAGAACCAAAATGCACAGGGCTGGATTAGATTTGATTCTTTCAGAAAGACCAGACATCAAAGTTATAGATTTAGCCCAAGCTTTGTGCGATGAAGAATGGTGTTACGGCGCAAAGAACGGTGTCTTGTTTTATATAGATGATGATCACCTTAGCCTCAGAGGTGCTGAATATGTTGTTAGACAGCTATGGGACAAATTTTGACTCACAATGGATTAGAAAAAATTAATCCTTGGAGAACATCATTGCAAAAAGACTTAATTTCTCGTCGACATATCTTGCAGCATTATGGACGCCTAGCAATTTCTTTCGGTTCAATTGCACCTGCCATAGTCACTAGCCGCAAGTCATTAGCCCAGCAGTCGGCGAATCCTTTGTGCGAAAAACAAACGCCACCCCAGATGCAAGGGCCCTTTTACATGCCCCTTTCACCAGAGCGTGTTTCGCTTGTAGAACCCAAAATGAAATCACCCCGCATGCGAGTAACGGGTCGTGTTGTGGATACAGCATGTAGACCAATACCTGGTGCCTTATTGGACTTTTGGCAATGCGATGAAAGAGGTCAGTACGACACAAAAGGCTTTAGTCTGCGGGGGCATCAATTCGCCAATAGCAAAGGAGAATTTTTCTTGGAAACGGTTATTCCTGGTTCCTATCCCGGAAGAACACCTCACTTGCATGTCAAAGTTCAGCGCAAGGGCGGCCAAGTACTCACCACTCAGCTGTACCTACCCAATCACCCTGGTAACGCGCAAGATTCTCTTTTTGATCCAAAGTTGTTAATAGTACCCCAAGGGCAGCATTTCCAATATCAATTTATAATTGAAACCTGAAACTTTGAGCCTTTTATTCTGAGCCGATATCGTTATAGGAACTACGTTCAAGATCCACATCTTGGACAGTAAAGCTAAGTATGAGAATTTATTTGTTTGTATGTCTAATGGCTGTTACTGACGTGACCTGGGGATTCACAGATTGCTCAGTTTGTCCGGAAATGGTAATTATAAAAAATGGTAGTTTTTATATGGGCAGCTCTGATTTAGATGAACCAATGTCTTTAGCGAATCCAGATCTGCTAGCTGAAGAAAAACCTCAACACCTAGTCAATATTCAAGCATTCGCGTTGGGTAAATTTGAAGTCACACAGTCAGAGTGGAATGCACTCATGGGCACTGACCCAAGTTTAAAAAAGGGTTCCACGCATCCTGTTGAAAATATCTCATGGAATGATGCGCAGCTTTACGTCAAAAAGCTTGGCCAAAAAACTGGCAAAAAATACAGATTACCGTCCGAAGCTGAATGGGAATACGCTGCCCGTGGTGGCAGTACATCCAAATATCCTTGGGAAGATGCTGTCAACCAAATAGATGAATACGCATGGTCAAAAAATAATGCCACCAGCACAAAAGCTACGGGCTTGAAAAAATCAAATCAATTTGGTCTACACGACATGATTGGAAATGTAGCTGAATGGACAGAGGATTGTTGGCAAAGCACTTACCATGATGCGCCAACCGATGGTAGTGCCTGGCTGAGTGGGAACTGTTCTTTACGTGTTTTACGTGGGGGCGCTTGGGGTGATGATCCTCAGAATTTACGAGTCACTGTTCGAGATGGAACTCATCCAACATACTATCGTTTTAGCGGTAGCGGTTTTCGTGTTGCCAGGGATCTTGATTGAATTCATTTTGACTGATCACACACCTAAGTGGTTAATTGTATTAACAACAACCTACTAACTACTCAAAGATAAGCTGCACACATAGTTTATTTTTTTGCGTTCAAGTAGGTTTGCAATCATTGAAAGCCTTTGAGTATCCTATGCATACGAAAAATCTAGTTACTTTTCTGATTGGAATTGTTTTTTTCAGTTCAGCTATTGCTGCAGAAATAGTTTCAACACCCTCAGGCCATTTTTTGAGAAACGAGCCTGCCGATAAAGTCATTTGGTACGGTGGATTGGTAGCAAAAATGATTTTCTTTTATGGTCAAGCTTGCACTACTGGAGAGAGTGAAGCTTGCTTTAATTTGGCGACGATCTACGAGACTGGAGATGCTTCAGTACAAAGCAACGCAAAGGCTTTGGACTACTACAGGCAAGCTTGTGACGCTGGTTATTCGTTAGCTTGCAACAATCTAGGTATTTTGTACGGTGATGGATTAGAAAAAGATTACGCTCGGGCTGAAACATATTTTGACAAAGCGTGTCAATTAAAAGAAGAAATTGGCTGCAAAAACAAAGCGTCGGCCCTCGATTTACAAAAGAAATCTAACCGCTGATATCGAGACCAAGGTATCTACATTTTTTGATACTTGTAAGGTCGACGAATATCTAACGACATCTCACAAATTGTTCAGATGGCCAGTTTTAACCAAAATGGTGCAACCCTCGACGCTAAATGGCTTGTGAGCGCTCATGTGAGGACTGCGCAACCAGAATCCTTTTGGATAGCGACCATGCTCATCTTCAAAAACACCATCGACAACAAAGATTTCTTCACCTCCGAAATGCCGATGTGGATTGAAATAAGTACCTGGGGCCCAACGGACCAAGGCTGTGTTGGTGGTGCCAAAATTTGCCAGCGGCATCACATTGAGCCCTGGAACCAATCCTTGATGCCAATCAGCCGATTGCGTATCGATGACCACTCGCTCGTGGTCTGAGGGATCTTGGTATCTGAGTTTGACAAACAGTGTGCAACCCGTTTCTGTGAATGGCGTATGGTGAGAGCCAGGTGGATTCTTGACGTAGGTGCCAGCAGGGTACTGACCAAACTCATCTTGAAACACACCATCGAGAACTAGGAATTCTTCTCCCAGTTCATGCTGGTGAGGGGTGAAACTGGCGTTGGGCGCATAACGAACCAAACTGGTTGCACGCGCAACTTCATCACCATCTCGCTCCAGCATTTTTCGATCAATTCCGTCAACAGGCGAGGGTACCCAAGGCATATCTCCAGTATTAGCTGTAACTCTGAGCTTTACATCTGTATGAATTTTCATTCGGTTAATTATGTATTCATTTACAGAACTTGGAATTTACGGTTGAATCCACTTGACTCGAGCCATCCTCCGTGTAATATACGTGCAATAACTTGATGAAATTTGAGGGCAAAAAGTCACCCAGAGGCCCTCGGCGCGACAAGCAGTGGCGTAAAAAAGGAAAAAGTGCAGCTTTTAAGCTGGCTTTTTTAGGTGGCTCCTCAAGCTGTAACTCAATCACGTGCCGCCGGATTAACAGAAATCCAGGCTCGTCAAAAACCTATGTAAATCAATAACTTATGCGTAAAAATAGCCGCCGTGTAATATTTCGTGTAATTAAAAAAAATTTGTAAATTACAAATTTTCCAGCGGTTTGCCTAATTTTGCACTCGACGATGTGATTTTGCACCCGAAATGTTTGAAGCACAACCGGGGCTCGAACCGAAATCTGCAAAAGTTCGACTCCATGCAGTGACACTGAACTTTGAAGCCCTTGCAGTAATGCAAGGGCTTTTTTATTTCAAGCTGCCAATGCTTTAGGTGCGATGCTTGGATTGTTTTTGAACTTGATTTCTGCTGTCCATAGATCCAAAGCCTCCTGCATGCGAAGCCAACTTTCTGGCGTGCCGCCCACTGCTCTTGAGATACGAATCGCCATCTCGGCTGTGACAGCTTTCTTCTCATGCAGTAGATCTGACACCGTTTGGCGACTGACCATGAGTCGTTCAGCCAATTCACTTTGCGTCCATGCCAGTTCAGGCAGCACATCTTCACGCAGAACTGCGCCAGCGTGCGTTGGTTTGCGATTGGGGTTTCGTAGAGATCTCATCAGTGAAACTCCTCCAAGTTAACGTTAACTGCATCTTCGCCAGTAAATTCGAAGGTGATTCGCTAGTTTCAAGTGACTGAAACAGCGTACTCCCCCTTTCGATCACACTTGAGTGCATGAAATTTGTAACCGGGCAAATCCATGTCTTCAGCTTCCTTTGATGCATCCAAACGGTCCAACATCCTTTCAATAAGAGACCCGTATTGAGCAACAATACCTTTGTAACTGCCTTTGGTGAAGAAAACCTACAAACCCTTGTGTTTGAAAGATGCGATCGTTGGGCATGTATTGTAAACACCTAATTTAAATTATCAACAGATAATTAACAATGCGATAGCATTAATTAAGGACTTGCAACCGAGTCTAATACCTCACCTACAAAAAGGCAGCATTGGATTAATTCAAATATCGATCCAATGCGAAGTTGAAAGAATTCAAAGACTAAACAAACACATTGCGCTTGAATGTTTCAAGTTTTAATGCTCTACGGAGATAGGTTAATATATTTTTCCAAAAATTTAAGCACTCGAAATCACGTGAGTTCCAATTTCAATCTGGCAGTTTCGGTTTATCAGAATGCCCTGAATCATCCAGATTCATTGGCGGTTGCTGACCCTAATTCCTGTCTTACCTTTAAAGAATTGGCTACGCAAGCTTCCAAAGTAGCTGGCCAACTTGAATGTTTTGAAAGGAGACCCAGGGCACGAATTGCTTTGCTTGCATCGAGAAGTGTTAACGCGTGCGTGGGTCTGCTGGGGATCAGTTGGTTGGGTGCCACCTATGTACCAATCAACCTCAAGTGGCCAACTCAAAGAATGATTGACATCATCAAGCGTTGCGATCTGTCAATCATCGTGACCGATGACCAAGGACTCGGCAAGTTGTCTCAAGAAATGCTATCTGGGCTTTCTGTCACGGTACTTCATGTTGGCAATAAAGAATCTGCACTCGACAAGTGCATTGATCTAAAAGACCTACCTCAAACAAACATCTTTGCACCCGCAATAATGCGTAAAGATGATGTGGCGTATGTGATGTTCACTTCGGGCACGACCGGAGAGCCCAAAGGTGTGGTCATCAGTTGTGGGGCTGTCAGAAACTACTGCCAACAAATGTCTAAAGTCCTCAAACTGCAAAGTGATGACAAAGCACTCGAAACGTGCGAGATGAGTTTTGATGTATCCATCCACAACATGTTTGTCACTTGGGAAGTAGGCGCGCAGGTTCATATTCTTCCCGCTACTCATGTGATGAATGCTGTGAAATTTGTTAACAATGCAAAGCTGACAGTTTGGAATTCAGTGCCCTCCCTGGCTGGAATGCTTATTCAAATCAAAGCGCTTGCCCCGGACTCACTGAAAGATCTGCGCTTGACAGTGTTTGGCGGTGAACAGTTGTCCTCTGGCGTTGTCAAGGCGTGGAGAATAGCAGCACCCAAGAGCCGTATTTTCAATTTATATGGACCAACAGAGGCGACCGTCTTTTGTTCCTATAACGAAGTGAAGGATGCTGATATACAACCGGAAGCCAAGCAGATTGTTTCTATTGGAAAACCGCTCTGTGGCTCAGAATTGGCTATCTTGACTGGAGGTCAACTCCAACATAAAACTAAAACCAGGGGAGAGTTACTGATTTCGGGTACACAACTGGCGGTGGAATATTTTCAGCGCCCAGATTTGACCAAAGCTGCGTTTGTGATGATTGGATCCAAACGCTGGTACCGAACAGGCGATTTGGCTGAAATAGATGACAAGGGTTTATTTCACTGCCTTGGACGCCTTGACCATCAGGTCAAGATCCTCGGCCATCGAGTAGAGCTTGAGGAAATTGATTCTCATGTGCGTTCAGTCTCAGGCATCGAATTGGTGGCTACGGTAGCTTGGCCGATCGATGAGTTTGGCAATGCAAAGGGTACCGTCTCATTTGTGCTTGGGCAGGAGATTGATGAGGCTGATTTGTTGACAAAGTTGCGCCAGCGTATTGCAAGTTACTTGATCCCAACCCAAATCATGGGCTTGTCTGAAATGCCAATGAATACCAGCGGAAAAGTGGATCGAAAGGCTTTGTTGCATCGGCTATCAAATCAGACCCAATGAAGCAAGCTGGTTTTTATTATTGGCGACAACTTTGGGTGGTAGATCAAAACCCCTATTGGCATCACTGGATCCATCGGTGGCACGGACAACTAAGCGCAGCAGTCATTGCTGGACTTGTCTTGTGGCCTCATTTTGAAACATCAGAAATTATAATCATCATCGCTGCTGCCTTACTTGCGGCCAGGTTTCAAGGTCGCCGTGCATTGATTTTGTTTGCTGGTACTTGGCTTTATGAACTATTGGGTGCTTGGTATGGTTGGACTGATTTACTCACAAACATTAAAAAGATCTCAGTTGATCAATTTGGGTTAACAGGGCAGAGTCAAACCATTGCATTGATGTGTACGGTGGCTTGCCTCTGTTTTTTGTATATCACCCTTATCTTTTCTAAACGGCTGCCCAAATCAATATTCAGTCGACACCCACTGGTGGGGATGCTGTTACTTTTAAGTTTGATGCTTTTAGTTGGAAAGACCGCAACAGGGTCAACAGCCTACATCGCTGACTTGGTGGTTTTGACCCTCGCGCCTTATGTTTGGTTCATACCTCAAGCTGTTATGGCTGCAAGGGCTGGAAAATCAGGTTCGGTATTGCTTAATCTGGCGTTGATTCGCGCCTTTTGGAATCCCACTTATTTGCCCTACGGAAAGGGCCCAGGTTACCTTGAAAAACATCATTCTTCCAATGCTAAAGATTTAGCCATTACCCAGCTAAAAGGTCTCAAGCTGTTGGTCTGGGGTTTGTGTCTTTACCTTTTCAACTTGACCCTTTCAAACGTATTGCCTAATGAATTCAAGAATCTTGATGAGACTATCGCGCAGTTCATCAGGGGTGAAGAATTTTCGATCTTCAAGCATTGGGCTGTCACCATTTTTTCAACCATCAGTTACAGCGTGAATATCGCCATGTGGGCTCATTTTTTTATTGGTATCGCGAGATTGGCTGGATATCAGTTACCCAGGGGGTCTTGGCGCCCTCTAGAGTCGAGAAGTTTGGCGGAATACTTCAACAGATTTCATTTTTATTTCAAAGAGCTTTTGGTAGAACTCTTTTTTGTGCCAACTTTTTTTCAATTTTTTAAAACTTCACCCCGTCTCAGGGTCTTCTTTGCTACCTTCATGGCTGCAGGAGTTGGCAATGCGCTGTGGCACTTTGTGCGTGATATCCATTTGGTTATACAAGAAGGATTTGTGTACTCCATCTCAACATTTACAAGTTATCTTTTTTACTGTTTTGCTTTATCTGTGGCCATTGGTATCTCTCAGATCAGATCAGAAAATCAGCCTCAACGCTCTGAAGCTTGGTTAGCCAAGTTAAAAGACTTTATTTTTGTTTGGGGTTTTGTATCGCTACTGCATATTTTTGGAAACGGCTCGCACGCGCATGGCTTTGAAGAAAGAATGTTATTCTTAAGCAGCTTATTTGGAGTTTATCGGTGAGCTTGGAAGCCAAAAATTCAATCCGTGACTTTATCAATGAAGCCATGCAAAAGACTGGCGACCATGGCATATTTGATGATCATGAAAGTCTGTTTTCCAGTGGCCGACTGGATTCTTTGACGATGATGAACTTGGTGATGTTTCTCGAATTAAATTTCGCAATCGATTTTTCAAAATTCGAATTTGATGTCGATTTGGTTGATTCAATCAACGCGATTGAATTGTTAATTAAAAAAAAATAGTTTGATCAATTTTTCAGTATTAAAGTTAAAAAAACATGCATTCTTTAAACCTGTTGGATGGTATCAAAATGATTCATCAGATCGTCAAATTGGCAGAGCTGATGGATTAACAGAAAGTTAGGCTCTGCTTCAAAACTGAATTAGCATTATGCCGAGACTTAATCTTGCTGTCTATTGGAAATCTATGGATCGTGATAGGTGAGTACCAAATATCGTGACCCCCTTGCCATGCCTTTCAAAATGACATCCACTAGCTGTCAATAGTCGAATAAGTTCAGGCGTAAAACTTGTTCCCATTAGTTAACCGATATGGCGTGAGTAACTGAAAATTTGCGGGCTAGAACCTCATAAGAAATTTCATTTTTCTCTGGAAATCCATTTTCTGCCAGCAACTCGGGGATCATGATTTCTAATTTGAATGAAAGTAGTTCCATAGTTTGGGCTTTAGTTACTGGACCTGGTACATCGTCAGAAGTTGCTTCCCATACTTTTGCTTCTTCATCACATTCAGCTCTAACAAAGTAAATTTTTTGCTTATTGAACATTACTTTAAGGATTTGATCTAAGAATTATTGCCGAGCATGGCTGACTACAAATGTGGTCATGACTGGATGGCTGTTTATCTTCAGTGGAAACTCATCAAGATATAAAAAAGTTGCTTCTTTTAGATTTTGAATTGTTTCTTGGAAGGTTTCACCTTGGGTGGTAGTGCCAGTTTCTGGGTTCAAGGCAATGAATCCACCTTCCTCAGCCTCAGTGATAACTGCTGTGAGCAACATCGCATTTCTCCGTCGGAGTGCTTGTAAACTGATATTTTATGGCGTAACCAGCTAATTGCCAAACAATTTAATTTCGTCTATTGCCTTTACTGGAATCCGTTCAAATTGGCGGGTCATCAAGTTTAGGTTGCCCTGCAAAACATTTGAAATAACACTGTCCTTATAGTAATCAACTGGGTAGTTGTCTTGGATAAAGAGCAAGAAATGGCCGAGCTAAGGGAGCAAGAAGCCAGGCGGGCTAGGAATGAGGCTAAAAAGTGCCTACGACATGCAAGCAATCAACTCAGCAAAGCTGCCTATGAAATCGATGGGCTTCTTACCGAGTTCAGCACAACGCGCATACCCATCAGGCGTCAAGTAATACTCAACCAAGCTATCCAACATCTTGTCTGTCACGTACTACCCAGCTTGGGCATATCAGAGATGGCCAGGGTACAGGTTCAGCTGGCTCTTCGCGATTATGTGAAAAGTGCTGTCTGATGGACGTTATTGAATCAATCTGCTCCGGGCTTTCGAAAACAGGAGGCCAGAGGGTCGACTCCCTCTAAAGTGCTCGAATCATTAATCTTAAAAGTTAAATTACGGAATACCAAAACTTGATCAAGCTGCTACCAGTTGCAAATTTACCTTTTTGCCTAACGCCGCAGCTGCACTTGCAAGTGTTTTGAGGGTTAGGTTTGCGTCGTTTTCGTCAAGCAATCTATTTAAGGCAGCGCGGCTTGTGTGCATGCGTTTAGCAAGCTCAGTTTTGGTCAATTTCTGAGCTTTCATTTCGTGATCAATCTGCCAAGCAATAACTCTTTTCAGCGCAACAGCAGTGCTGGACTCAAGCAGGGATTCCTCTTGCAAAAAATCATCGAAACTCGATCCAATGTTTTTCTTTGACATGTCATTTCCTTTTCAAGATTTTGAGTCGGTCTTTAGCAAGATCCAAGTCTTGCTTTGGCGTAGCTTGCTGCTTCTTGATAAACCCATGAAGAATCACCATGGT
>Ga0214917_10003269_pt1 | contig 18898 bp, 21 predicted proteins | sample LL_1208_BB_MetaG_FD_177983 | JGI IMG/M metagenome (GOLD analysis project Ga0214917, IMG submission 177983) | Freshwater microbial communities from Lake Lanier, Atlanta, Georgia, United States - LL_1208_BB | ecosystem: Environmental > Aquatic > Freshwater > Lake | place: USA: Georgia | collected...
GCACTTAAGGGAGTCCATCCTGCCTTTTTTGGGTTGGGATGCGGCTCTAATCGACGTGGAAAAAAACCAGATGCCCTACCCTTGCAAAAAACGCCCCGCAACCGCCCGGAAAACCCGGCCATCCCAATCAACCCTACCCTTGCAAAAACCGCCCCGCAAAACCCAACCCATCAGCGAAACAGAAGCCCCCCCCCCAATCCGGCCGTTAAATCGGCCTGCCCCGGCCCAATCAGCCCATCCCATCCTAAATCTGCTCAACTGCCTCAGCCTAATTTCCGATTTACCCATTCTTTTTTGAGTTGGCCCTGCGGCAGGGATTGAAGAGGCTACCCCGTAAGGACCGAAACGGCAGACAGCCCTTGACCGGCAGAGCGACGCGAGGAGCTACTGCCGGGCATGGGCTGACCCGTTTTCGGCCCGCGGAGTAGCCCTGAAAGCCCGGCTGCCGCCCCAAATTCAATAAAACCAAAAAATTAGATGATGTAATTCAATACGTTGAAAAACAACACTTTAAAAACTTACTTTCGTTCGCTAGGCCCCAGTACTCCGCTTAATTCGGCGAACACCTTGGCGGCCTTGAACCTTTTGGCGGACTTGCCGACGCGCAGCACAAAAACACGCTCAATGGTATCGCCCTGAACGATGGAGTTTACCACGTCCATGCCTTGAATTACCCGGCCAAATACACTGTGCTTGTTGTCCAGCCAAGGCGTGTCTTTGTGGGTGATGAAAAATTGCGAGCCGTTGGTGGCGGGGCCCGCGTTTGCCATGGATAGAATTCCGGCAGAATCGTGCTTCAGTGCCGGATGAAACTCATCTTTGAACGAATATCCGGGGCCACCTTGCCCGTTTCCGGCAGGATCGCCCCCTTGAATCACGAAATTTGAAACCACGCGGTGAAACTTAATTCCATCGAAATACGGAGTTTTCAATGGCTTTGCTGAATTTGGAATGCTTCCTTCGGCCAAACCAACAAAATTGGCTACCGTCATAGGCACTTTGTCGAAGTGCATTTGGCAAACAATGCTTCCTTTATTGGTTAACATTTCAACATACAACCCTTCTGTTTTTGTTTTATAGGTGGGCTTTTGGGCCAGCAAGGCTGAAACAGCCAACATGCTCAGTACAACGAATTTGATTTTCATGCGATTTTTTTTTCAAATGTACTGATTTCCACGTTTTTAATAAAATAGGCCGAAAGAGAGCCTAATTTGCCACGTTTTCAAGCACCACGGCATAACCCTGCCCCACTCCGATGCACATGGTGCACAGGGCATATCGAGCTTTTCGGCGTTGCAGTTCCAGCGAGGCAGTAAGCAGCAAACGGGCACCCGACATGCCGAGGGGGTGGCCCAAAGCAATGGCTCCGCCGTTGGGATTCACGCGGTTGTCGTTAAAATCCAGGTCTAAATCGGCCATGACCGACAGGACTTGGGCGGCGAAGGCTTCATTGATTTCTATAACATCCATGTCGTTCAAACTTAGGCCTGCTCGTTTTAGGGCCAATTGGCTTGCCGGAACCGGACCAATGCCCATAATTCGGGGTTCTACTCCGGCCACGGCCGAACTGCAAATGCGTGTTAGGGGATCAATTTGAAAGCGGTTCAAGCCCTCTGCGCTGCCAATCAGTAAGGCGGCAGAACCGTCGTTCAGTCCTGAGGCATTGCCGGCGGTAACGCTGCCTCCCTCTTTGAAGGCGGGTTTTAGCTGACTTAGGATTTCTAGGCTGGTGTTGGGTTTTATGAACTCATCGCGGCCCACCACGATGGGGTCGCCTTTGCGTTGTGGGATGGAAATTGGGGCAATTTCCTGTTCAAAAAGGCCTTCAGCTTGGGCCCGAGCGGCTTTTTGTTGAGAGTGCAGGGCGAATTCATCTTGGGCTTGCCTGGAAATGCTTCTGGTTTCCAGCAGGTTTTCGGCAGTGCGGCCCATGGCATCGATGCCGTAGGTTTTTTCCATGTTGGGGTGAACAAACCTCCAGCCAAAGGAAGAATCAAACAACTGCATATCGCGGCCGTAGGGCGTTGAGGTTTTCGACATTACCCAAGGGCCGCGGGTCATGTGTTCTACTCCGCCGGCCACGAAGAGTTCACCTTCTCCGGCTCGGATGGCCCGCATGCACAGGGCTGCGGCCGACATGCCCGAAGCACAGAGTCGGTTAACGGTTTCACCGGGAACGGAGTGAGGGTATCCTGCCAACAGAAGGGCCATTCTGGCCACATTTCGGTTGTCTTCGCCGGCCTGATTGGCGCAGCCCAGAACAACATCGTTCAGGGCGGCGGGGTCAAGGTTGGGGAATTTGGCTAGCAGGGCTTGTAGGGCATGAGCGGCCAAATCGTCGGCCCTTACGGCCGCAAGGCTACCTCCAAAACTTCCAATGGGGCTTCTTAGGCCTCCTGCAATGTAAGCGTCTGTCATGGTTGCTCAGTTAATTGATTTATCCAGGGTTCGGTGGAATGAAAAACAGTTCCTTTAAAGTGGGCTACAGGTTTATTGTCGGCCTGGCGGGAAACAACGATGGAGTAGCGTGCAAGTCGGGTGGAGCGGTGCAACAAGGTAGATTCTGCCAGCAACACATCGCCCTGAGCCACGGGCCTAAGGTGCGAAATAGTGGTTTCGATAGACATGCATTGAATTCCAAAAGTGTTGGCTGCAAAAGCCAGGCAAGAATCGGCCAGGCTGTAGGAAATGCCGCCGTGGGCCTTTGAGAATCCGTTTAACATGGAGGGTTCAACCTGCATAGATAAGCGGCAATAACCGGGTTTCAGCTCCAACACCTGAATCCCCAGCCATTGGCTAAAAGGGTCATTCCGCATCATAAAATCAACAATGGCTTCAGCGAGCTCCTGTTCGTTCATAGGTAGAGAGTTTAAAGCCATTGCGGGCGGCTTTGCGCAGCAGGGGGCTAGGCCTGTACCGGTCTTCTCCGAATTCATAAAACAGGGTTTCCATGGCCTGTAAAACGCGGTCGGCGCCCCATTCGTCGGCCCATTGCAGCAATCCTTTGGGATAATTTACCCCTTTGGTCATGGCCAAATCCAAATCCGGGGCACTGGCTATGCCCAAATGCAGGGCATCAATGGCCTCGTTCATCAGCATAGGCAATACTCTATTTAAAATGAGTTCCTGAGTTGGTTCATCGGGAAGGGACTGTGGCAGGGGAGCTTCGTTGGAATAATCGTAAAATCCACGTCCGGATTTTCGGCCCAACTGACCTGCTTCCATCATGCGTTGTTGGGTAAACGAGGGTTTGTAGCGGGGATCAAACCAGAATTCCCGAAAAACAGTTGTTGTAACCGTAAAATTGACATCGTGGCCAATAAAGTCCATGAGTTCAAAGGGGCCCATTTTAAACCCGGCCTTTTCTTTCAGGGTGGCATCAATTTGACCAATGCTGCCAAGTCCTTCCTCGAAAATTCGGATGGATTCTCCATAGAATGGCCGGGCAACGCGGTTTACAATAAAACCCGGGGTGTCTTTTGCCAGGACCGGCAGTTTGTCCCAAGCCCTCATTAGGGTTGAAAGTTCATCGGCAAGTCCGGGGCGGGTTAACACACCGGGCACCACCTCGACCAAGGGCATCAGGAATGCCGGATTAAAAAAGTGCAGGCCCAGAAAACGGTCTGCATGCTTCAATTTTCCGGAAAGTCCGGCTATGCTTAATGAAGAAGTATTGGTAGCCAGAATGGCGGTTTGCGGTTGCACCGCTTCCAATTGGGCAAAAATATGCTGTTTCAATTCAGGTTGCTCGGGCACCGCCTCAATAATCAGGGTGCAGGCGGGCAACGATTCTATGGCATCGACCCAGCTAACCCGATTTAAAACCCCTTCCACCCATTCCCGGCCCATGCCCAGCTTTTCGTTGCTTTTTTCCAGGTGTTTGCGCATCAGAGCCATGCCCATTTCCTGCTTTGGAAAGGCGTCCCACAAAAACACCGGATGTCCGGCACGGGCGGCCACTTCGGCAATGCCCATTCCCATGCTTCCGGCTCCGATTACTGCGACGTTCGATGAAGAATTCATGCTTATTTGCCGTTAAAATTGGGTTTGCGTTTTTCTAAAAAAGCCTGAACTCCTTCTTTGTGGTCTTGGGATTGGGCTGACAGGGCTTGCAGCACAGCTTCGCGTTGCAGCTGAGCTTGCAGGCTTTGGTTTAACCCTTCGTTAAAGGCTTGTTTGGTCAGTGCCAGTCCGCGGGTTGGCAGTTGGCTAAGCCGTTCTGCCAGGGCAAGGGCTTCAGAAAACAAGCCATCGTCGGGCAGGCATTTCCAGATGAGTCCGAGGCGTTCCGCCTCTTCTCCATTGATTTTTTCGGCAAGCATGCACAAGCCCGCTGCTCGTTGAAGTCCAACGAGCCTGGGCAACATAAAGGTTCCGCCGGAATCGGGTATAAGACCGATTTTAGAAAAGGCCTGAACCCAGGAGGCCGATTGAGCGGAAAGGGTTAAATCGGCGGCCAAGGCGATGTTGGCTCCGGCTCCGGCAGCAACTCCGTGCACGGCACATACAACGGGTTTGGGCATAGACCGCAAGGCCAGCACAATGGGATTGTAGGTTTTTTCTACAATTTCTTGAATGGGGGGACCGTTGGGGTCGATGGCTTCAGACAAATCCTGACCGGAACAAAAGCCTCGGCCTTCGCCCTTCAGCATAACAGCCCGAACATTGTCATCGGCAGCGGCATCGGCAAGCGCTGCTTGCAGTTCGGCGGCCATAGCCCGATTAAATGCATTAATCAGTTCGGGGCGGTTCAGCGAAATAACCCGAACGGCAGCCCGGGTATCGGTTAAAATCAGGGGCATATCAGCAAAAATTTCAGGCCGAAAGGTACAAAATTATCGCAGGTTTGGGGGATTTTTTGGGGCGCTTATCCTGCTTTCCGTTGCAAGGAACTACCGGGAACAGCCATTTTGCCGGGGGCTGTGGGGGCTCCTAAAGTCGCCTCCTCGCCACCCGCAAAATAGGGCTGTTCCCGGCAGTTCCTTTCCACTGCAATCAGGGCGCCGGGCGCCTCACTTCGTTTTTACCCCTTGCAGTTAATGTTTATGTTTAGGTTCAAGTACTTGTTGTTCAATTGTTTATCATTAATTTGTCGAAAAATTTTTCAACAATAAATTACATTTGTAATTAAATAAAAGTTTGCTGATTATACATTTGTAATACAAAGAAGGACAGGAAATCAATGAGCATAGGCTCGCAATCCAAAATCAACAGGCATTGAGAGATTGACAATGTTACTTTTGTAACAATCAGTAAACCCATAGGAAGAAATCAAAAACCTCAGTCGTTCCGGGGAACGTATTTCTTAAACGTTCCATTCACATAGAAAACCATAACATACTCAATGTCTGACGAAATATGATTTTTTTCATAAGCCGATGGCTTAGAATCCGAATTCCCGGTCTCTTCCATTGGGTATTGGGAAGAATTAAAGGCCTGCTGTTCTTTTTCGCTGTGCGTTGACCCTTCAACCACAGCTTGCACTGCCTCGGAAGGCGGTTTATTGGGTTCAGGATTCACGGGTTTAACATCGAATAAGCCTAAATGGCCGGGTTCCGGCTGTGTAAAAGCCTCGCCCTGACCTAAAAGCAACCAAGACGGATTTAATCCCGGAAATTCCTTGCACATAGACATCAAGAGCTCCATCCCGGGCAGGTTACGCTCGCTCAATAAATGCGATAAACTAGATACCGATATGCCCAGTTTTTGAGCAAACTCAGCCCGACTTATCTCTTCATGGGCCAGCAACCAGGCCAACCGCTTTGAAAATGTTTTCATATTACAAATGTAACTTTCAATGGTCTGTACTCAAAGGTATCATCCTTTTTGCTATTTTACAAGTGTAAAACAAGGGTTTTGTACTTTTAGCCTATGTTAGTACGCTTTTCTTTCCTTTTTGCCATGATTTTGGCCCCTGTTTCAAGCTTTGCTCAACTGTATCCAAACGACAGCCGAGCCACACTGCTCGATGTTCTGCATTACGATTTAAATGTAGATTTCCGGCAATTCAGTCCTTTTGTTTTAAAAGGCCAAGCCAACATTCGTTTTGTGGCGCTTCAAAGCATAGACAGTTTAGAATTTGACTTAAAAGGCCTAACGGTTGATTCGGTAAAACGAGCTCAGAATCCCCTTCCCTATTTTCAACCGGGCAGTCAAGAAAAAATCAGGCTGTTTTTTTCTCCCGCACTTCAAGACACCGCCGAAATTCAAATTTATTACCATGGTCTTCCTCAGCAAGATCCTTCGTTTGGCGGCTTTTATCAAACCCAAGGCTTTGCATTTAATGTGGGGGTTTCCTTGACCGAAATTCCACCCAGCTACGGCCGAACCTGGTTCCCATGCTTAGACTATTTTACCGACAAAGCACTATTTGACTACAAGATTTGGATGCCCGATGCAAAAGCCGCCTCAGCCGGTGGGCATTTGATTGCAGATTCGCTGGACGGTCAAGGTGGTCGGTACATGCACTACCGCCAATCCCTGCCCATCCCCCCCTACTTAGCCTCGGTGGCCGTAGCTGATTTTGAATTTTTGACCGACTCCATTCTGTCCAACCTGAACGGCAATTCCTTTCCAAAGGTATTGGCGGCCAGAGCCCAAGACACCGCGGCATTTTCTCAAGCCTGCCTAAACTTAGACTCGGCCTTCCATATTTTCGAACACCGCTTTGGACCTTTCCGCTTTTCAAAGGTGGGCTATTCCTTGGTGCCCATGACAGGAGGAGCCATGGAACATGCTGAAAACATTGCCTATCCAATCTCATTGGGAACCGCCGGCCTAGCCTATCAAGATGTATTGGTGCATGAACTCAGCCATGCCTGGTGGGGCAACTTAGCCACCTGTCGAACGGCCGACGACATGTGGCTGAACGAAGGTTTTGCTTCCTATTCCGAATGGGTGTTTAATGAAATCATTTACAGCCGAGGCAGTTACATGGATTTATTTAGAGCAACACACAAAGACTTGCTGCAGCATTTGCATTGGAACGAACAAGGCTATTGGCCCATTAGCGGAGTCCCATCCCAACACATTTACAGCAGTACCACCTACAACAAAGGCGCAGACGTAATTCACAGTTTACGAGGCATATTGGGCGACAGTGTGTTTTTCCAATCCATTAAATCGGCTTTGCAGCAATTTTCATTCAACAATTGGGACGCAGCTTCTTTTCAGGCCGCACTTGAACAAGCAAGCGGAATCAACCTGAACAGCTTCTTTCAGGAATGGGTTCGCAAGCCCGGTTGGACGGGCATCATTCCTGAAAAAATAAATTTTATATCATATGGTAATCAATACAATGCATCTACTTATTTAACCCAACACCTGAAGGGGAAAACTGGATATACCTCTGGTATTCCGGTGGAATTAACCTGGCTGGGGACTGCCGGTCAGGAGTTCAAACAAACGGTATTAATTCAAGGGGACAGCACCTTGGCAACGGCTACCCTTCCCTTTGAACCCAAACACGCGGTTGTAAATCGAAATGAAGCGCTTGGTTTGGCAGAAACCGCCACCGACTCTCTGCTCTCCAATTCCGGGAATTACTCCTTGGGCTATGCCATGGTCAACGCCGCCAAAACCAGTTCAGCTTCCTACCGCATGTTTGCGGGTCACCGGTGGACAGGAGCCAACGGCTGGGGCCCCGGGCTGATGCTGAATCCTCAACGGCACTGGTCGTTTTATTTTCCTGACGGAGCTCCAACCGATCTCACGTTAGCTTTGAACTACAATGGCAGAACCACCGGAAGCTCAGCACGTTTAGACAACGAGCTTATTGTAGGTTCAGAAGACAGTCTGGTGCTGTTGTACCGGCCACACCGAGAGGCGGTCTGGACGGAAGCAACCGCCGACCCAACCGTTGCCCTGCATGTTCCGGGAGCCAATCTAAACGATAAAATTGGACGTTTTGATTTATTTAAGCCCCAATCGGGGGAATATTGCATTGGCAAAAAAATCAGTTCCGGAATTTCCAAGGAAACTGGCTCGCCCCTACAGGTGTTTCCCAATCCAGTAAAAGCAGGGCATTTTCTTTCCTTGCCCAAAGATTGGAAAAACTTGAACCTGAACTTTCTTACTGCCCAAGGAAAAGCACTGGCCCAAATCCAATCCTCAGCTCAAGGTCAAATTCAGGTTCCGGCCTTTTTGCCTTGCGGAGTTTATTTTATTGTTAACAATAAGCAACAAGCCATTCAACTGATGGTATCCCCCTAAATTTGAATTAATTAAGACATATATGCCACTATTTATTTTGTTTTTATTGCTTGCTGTTGGGATGGGTTCTGTTTCTGCCCAAGTAAAAATCGGAGGTCAAACCGGCCTGGTGGATTCATCGGCAGTACTGGAATTGGAAAGCAGCAGTCGAGGATTTTTGCCTCCGCGCCTAACCCAGTCTCAAATTTTAAACATTACCTTGCCCGCCACCGGACTCATTGTCTTCAATACTGATTCCAACTGCCTTCAAACATTCATACCTCCGGGAGGTTGGCAAAATATATTTTGCGGTTGCGACCCTCCGGCTTCTCCCGTTGCCAAAACCGCTCTGAATTTGAATGCTGCCTTAACCTGGCGCTGGGACAGTGTTCCCGGTGTTCAAGGTTATAAATGGAATACAACAAACAATTACGCCACCGCCATTGATTTAAACCAAAATTTATCTTACAATCAAAGCGGATTGTTCTGCGATACTGCGTATTCCTGCTTTGTTTGGGCTTACGATGCCTGCGGAGCTTCCAGTCCGACTTCAATGAGCGACACCCTTTGGTGCCCGATTGTGGCTACCGGCGGCCAAGTTTTTGATTATGTAGGAAACGGCAGCAACGGAACCGCAGGAGTAACCTACAGGGTGCATCGCTTTACCCAAACCGGAACTTCTTCATTTACCGTAAACAGCACAGGCAGTTCCAATCAAGTGGATTATTTGATTGTAGCGGGAGGCGGTGGAGGCGGCTTTGATTTTGCAGGTGGCGGGGGCGCTGGAGGATTATTAACAGGAAGTTTGAGCATCAGCCCACAGACCTACACCATTGCAGTGGGCGCCGGCGGGGCTCCGGCCAGTCAATCAATCAATCAAGCTCAAAGCGGACAAAACTCTTCGGCCTTTGGTCAAACCGCAATTGGCGGAGGAGCAGCGCGAAGTGGTTCAACATATGGTTGCAATTCTGTTGCCTTGACTGGAGGGTCAGGAGGTGGTGGTGGAGCATGGTACGCTTGTGCGCTTCCGGGGGCAGCAGGCACTCCCGGCCAAGGCAACGCAGGTGGAAATGGGGCAGGATTAGACCCAAATATAAATTCCCGAGGTGGGGGCGGTGGGGGTGCCGGAAGCGCCGGTGTGGTTGGAAATTTGGGGGGGCATGGCGGAGCCGGTTTGTCTTCCTTAATTACAGGTAGTCTGCAATGGTATGCCGGTGGGGGCGGTGGTGGAACTATGAATTCAAGCATTCCCGGAAGTGGAGGTCAAGGTGGAGGAGGAAATGGAGCCAGTGGAATGAACAATTCAGGTGCTTCAGGGCAAGCCAACACCGGCGGAGGCGGGGGCGGCAGTTCAGGCGGTGGACAAGGCGGTACAGGGGGTGCCGGTGGTTCTGGCATTGTGGTAATCCGCTACCGAATTTCTTAACCCTGCATAAACGCTTTCTTAAGGAAAGGTAAAGCCAAGGTGAATTCATAGGGTTGGGTGGCCATAGCCCCAAGCTATTTTTATATCTTTCCACATTAATTTAATTCCATGAAAAATAGGCTTACTTTGCTAATCATCATCTTGGCATTTTACTCTTTGGGCATTGCCCAAGGCGTGAAAATCTCTCCCCAACCGGGCACCCCAGACCCTTCTGCCATTTTAGAAACCCAAGACACAACAAGAGGTGTTCTGATGCCGCGGGTTAACCTTCAAAGCCTAACCGATGGAACAACGATTTCAAACCCAGCCACCTCTCTAATGGTGTTTAACACCGGCACGACCTTGGCTCCCGCCGGGTTTTACTACAACGCCGGCACGCCTCAGGCGCCACAATGGGCGCTTGTACTTCCCAACCCGGCCAACACCAACCTAAACATGAACGGCTTTGCCATTGAAAACCTGGCCACTCCCGTGAATCCTGCGGATGCGGTGACCAAAGATTATGTGGACAACCAAATTATAGGAGTCAGCGGCAGTGGTGGCGGCTGTGCCTGCCCTACCATGCTGAGCAACGAATCGGCCAACACCATGAATTTCGGAAATGCCATCCGGTATTGCTATACATTAAATGAAGGGGGCTTTACAGATTGGCATTTGCCTAGCCTGGATGAATTGTTTAAGGTCTGTTCAACGGGTGGAAATATCGTCCCAAACAACAACAGTTCAAACTCTATTTGGGCGGCCAGATCTGCCACCTCTAGTGGGACTAATATCGATTTTGCTATGTGTTTTCGGCTGAGCGATGGTTATTTTTATTGTCGTTCAACTGGAAACACAAACCATGTCCGCTGTGTCCGATAACCTTTTTCCTATGAAAAGTATCATTGTTCTATTCTTGGTTTCAGGTCTTTCCATTTTTGGAAATGCCCAAGGCGTTAAAATCTCTCCCCAACCGGGCACCCCTGACCCTTCTGCCATTTTAGAAACCCAAGACACAACTAGAGGTGTTCTGATGCCGCGCGTTAACTTGAAAAGCCTAACCGACGGAACAACGATTTCCAATCCTGCCACTTCCCTAATGGTGTTTAACACCGGAACGACCTTAGCTCCCGCCGGGTTTTACTACAACGCCGGTACGCCACAAGCTCCACAATGGGCGCTTGTACTTCCTAACCCCGCCAATACGGCGCTAAACATGAACGGCTTTGCCATTGAAAACCTGGCAACTCCGGTGAATCCCGCCGATGCGGTAACCAAAGATTATGTGGACAACCAAATAATAGGAGTCAGCGGCAGTGGAGGCGGCTGTGCCTGCCCAACCATGCTAAGCAATGAGTCTGCAACCATGGCAAACCTCGGAACAGCCGCCCGAAACTGCGGCAATTTGGTAGAAGGTGGGTTTAGCGATTGGTATTTGCCAAGCATGGACGACATTCTCCTGGTTTTGTCTAAAAATCCGAGTTCAATTACCAATAATACCTCGGGCAATAGCATCTGGACAAGGGATAAATCACATGCAGGCTCTTGGGGAGATTTGATAATTCAAATTCGCCTTTCTGATGGAGCAGTTAATTGGACACAAGGCCAAAATCAGCTTTACTACCGTTGCGCACGCTAAATATTTGATAATGAACAATTTTATTCTCGTACTTTTTATTGTTTTTTCGGTTCAATTGACTGCCCAAGGCGTTAAAATCTCGCCCCAACCCGGCACCCCCGACCCTTCGGCTATTTTAGAAACCCAGGACACAACAAGAGGTGTTCTGATGCCGCGCGTTAACTTGCAAAGCCTAACCGACGGAACAACGATTTCCAATCCCGCCACTTCCCTGATGGTGTTTAACACCGGAACGACCTTGGCTCCCGCCGGGTTTTACTACAACGCCGGCACGCCTCAGGCGCCACAATGGGCGCTTGTACTTCCCAACCCCGCCAACACCAACCTAAACATGAACGGCTTTGCCATTGAAAACCTGGCAACACCGGTGAATCCTGCCGATGCGGTCACCAAAGATTATGTGGACAATCAGATTATCAATGTGAGTGGAAGTGGCGGGGAGCTTGTTTTTGCCCAAGTATGATGAGCGACGAATCCCAACAAACCATGAATTTTATGGCCGCCTTATCGTACTGCCGAAATCTGAATGAAGGTGGATTTTCCGATTGGCAATTGCCAAATACGCTTGAGGTTTTTCAGTTGATGCGAAATCCGGCAGTGGTAATTCCCAATTCGGGCTCTTCCAATATGTTTTGGGTTGTTTCTCAACCAGGAACAACCAACACTGTAGAAACCATGCGATTTAGGCTCAGTGATTTTTATCAGTCAGGAAGTAGTTCCGGAAACTTACAAAATGCCCGTTGTATTCGTTAAATCGTTGAAATGAAAAATATTGTTTTACTTGCCCTTGCATTAAATGTAAACCTACTTGCCCAAGGCGTTAAAATCTCGCCCTCACCCGGAACCCCCGACCCTTCTGCCATTTTGGAAACCCAAGACACAACAAGAGGAGTTCTGATGCCGCGGGTTAACCTTCAAAGCTTAACCGACGGAACAACGATTTCCAATCCCGCCACGTCGCTCATGGTTTTCAACACCGGAACAACCTTGGCTCCCGCCGGGTTTTACTACAACGCCGGCACGCCTCAGGCGCCACAATGGGCGCTTGTACTTCCCAACCCCGCCAATTCGGCGCTAAACATGAACGGCTTTGCCATTGAAAACCTGGCCACTCCGGTGAATCCTGCCGATGCGGTTACCAAAGATTATGTGGACAATCAGATTATTAACGTTAGTGGTAGCGGGGGCGGTTCCTGTCAATGTCCAACGATGATTACCGCTGAATTTAGTTCCACCAATTTAGGAACGGCCATGCGGAATTGTTCGGCCTTAGTTCAAGGGGGACATAGCGATTGGCATCTACCCGAATTAAAAGATCTCACCTACCTGCTTTCTTTTGATGCGGGGAATATAGCAAACAATACTTCAGGGAATTATTTGTGGACACGAACAGAATCCCACAGTGGCAATGGATATTTTGATGTATTTCGATTAAGCGACGGAAATATGAGTTACACTAATGGAGCAAGTACCTATGCATACCGCTGTGTGCGCTAAATATTTACTTATGATAAATCCCGCCTTCACCATTTTCCTTGCCCTTATCCCATTTTTCTGCTCTGCCCAAGGCGTTAAAATCTCGCCCCAACCCGGCACGCCCGACCCTTCTGCCATTTTAGAAACCCAAGACACAACAAGGGGTGTTCTGATGCCGCGCGTTAACTTGCAAAGCCTAACCGACGGAACAACGATTTCCAATCCCGCCACTTCCCTGATGGTGTTTAACATCGGAACGACCTTGGCTCCCGCCGGGTTTTACTACAACGCCGGCACGCCCCAAGCGCCTCAATGGGCCTTGGTTTTGCCCAACCCCGCGAACACAAACCTAAACATGAACGGCTTTGCCATTGAAAACCTAGCCACTCCAGTAAATCCTGCCGATGCGGTTACCAAAGATTATGTGGACAACCAGATTATCGGAGTCAGCGGCAGCGGAGGCTTGGCCATGCCCACCGAACTTTCTCAACAGTCGGCAACCCAAGTGAACGCGGCTACTGCCGCTCGAAATTGTTCTGCCCTGGTTGAAAACGGGCACAGCGACTGGTACCTTCCCAGCTACGATGAAATTTTCTACTTGCTTTCCTACGATGCAGGGAGCATTCCAAACAATACTTCTCCCTCAGATATTTGGACCCGCGATAAAAGTCCAACTGCAGATAATTCTCAAATTTATATGCGCTTATCCGATGGGCAATCCTGGAGAGCTAACCATGGAGCCTCCTTTTTTTATCGATGTGCACGTTAAATCCGAATGCCTATGAACAAGGTGATTATTAGTTTTATTTTATGCTTGTGTGGAACTTTAAATGCCCAAGGTGTTAAAATTTCTGTCCAGCCTGGAACGCCAGACCCTTCCGCCATTTTTGAAACCCAAGATACGGCCAAAGGTGTGTTGCTTCCAAAAGTAAACCTTCAAAGCAGCACCGATGCGGTTACCATTTCAAACCCAGCCACTGCGCTGATGGTGTTCAACACCGGAGCCACCTTAGCTCCCGCCGGATTTTACTACAATGCCGGCACGCCCCAGTCCCCTCAATGGGCCTTGCTCCTACCCAACCCTGCCAACACCGATCTAAACATGAATGGCTTTGCCATTGAAAACCTGGCTACTCCGGTGAATCCCGCCGATGCGGTAACCAAAGATTATGTGGACAATCAAATTATTGGAGTCAGCGGCAGCGGAGGCTTGGCCATGCCCACCCAGTTGTCTCAGGAATCCGTTTCAGTGGTTAATTTAACCACTGCAGCACGAAATTGTTCCGCATTGATAGAGTCGGGCCACAGCGACTGGTTCCTACCTTCTCTTGATGAAATTTTGTATTTAATTTCAAGAGACGCAGGTTCCATTCCCAACAATACATCAGCAACTACACTTTGGACCCGAACTAAAATGCCTCATGGGACAAATTCGGGATTGTATTTAATTCTTAGGCTTTCGGATGGCAGTACGGGAGGCGATTATGCTTATGGAAATCAATATTACCGTTGCGCCCGCTAAATCCTAATCCTATGAAAATTCAACCTTTTCTTTTCTTTTTTTTGATGGCAGGAACCCTGGCGTCCCAAGGCGTGAAAATCTCTCCTCAACCCGGAACGCCCGATCCTTCAGCCATTTTAGAAACCCAAGACACCACCAGAGGTATGTTGCTGCCCAGAGTAAACCTCCAAAACTTAACCGATGCAAATACCATTGCCAATCCAGCCACCTCGCTGATGGTGTTCAACACCGGAACCGTATTGGCTCCCGCCGGGTTTTACTACAATGCCGGTACGCCACAGGCTCCACAATGGGCCTTGGTTTTGCCCAACCCTGCCAACATGGCCCTAAACATGAACGGCTTCGCCATTGAAAACCTGGCTACTCCTGTAAATCCAAACGATGCTACAACCAAAGATTATGTGGACAATCAGATTATCGGAGTCAGTGGAAGTGGGGGATTAGCTATGCCTACTGAACTTTCTCAGCAATCTGCCAATACGGTAAATATTGCCACAGCGGCCCGAAATTGTTCTGCCTTGGTTGAAAATGGCCACAGCGATTGGTATTTACCTTCCCTCGATGAAATAATGTACATCCTTTCAAAGGATGCCGGATCCATATCCAACAATACTTCTTCCACCCTAATTTGGACAAGATCCTCTACAGATTGGAATACTACAAATTACTATGAGTGCATTCGTTTGTCAGATGGAGCCATTTACAGTTACAACCCCAATCAAGGATCACTGTTAAATTACCGTTGCGCCCGCTAAATCCAAATTCTATGAAAATTTATTCTTTCCTTATCTTTTTTCTGATGGCAGGACCCCTGTCGGCCCAAGGCGTTAAAATCTCTCCTCAACCCGGCAATCCCGACCCTTCTGCCATTTTTGAAACCCAGGACACCACCAGAGGTATGTTGCTGCCCAGAGTAAACCTCCAAAGCTTAACCGATGCAAATACCATTGCCAACCCAGCCACCTCGCTCATGGTGTTCAACACCGGAACCGTATTGGCTCCCGCCGGATTTTACTACAACGCCGGCACGCCCCAAGCGCCTCAATGGGCCTTGGTTTTGCCCAACCCTGCCAACATGGCCCTAAACATGAACGGCTTCGCCATTCAAAACCTGGCTACTCCTGTAAATCCCACCGATGCGGTCACCAAGGATTATGTGGATAATCAGATAATCGGAGTCAGTGGTAGCGGGGGCTTGGCTATGCCAACCCAAATGTCCACTGAATCTGTCTCTGCAGTAACTCTAGGAGCTGCGGCACGAGATTGCTCAAATTTGGTTCAAAACGGACACAGCGATTGGTATTTGCCCTCCTTTGAAGAAATCATGTATCTGCTTTCAAAGGACGCGGGGTCCATTTCCAACAACAGTTCCGGAACCTACCTATGGACAAGTACCGCCTCGCCTTCCCTTTCAAATCGAAATCTTGTCGTTCGCTTGTTAGATTGTGCCTGTAATTCAGATTATGGGAACGCCTCTTACAGTTATCGCTGCGTTCGCTAAAAATTAATCTATGAAAACAATTCTATTTCCTATCCTTTTCGTTTCTGTTCAAATCTGTGCCCAAGGCGTGAAAATCTCTCCTCAACCCGGCACCCCCGACCCATCGGCCATCTTGGAAACCCAAGACAGCACCCGCGGAGTTTTGATGCCGCGCGTAAACCTGCAAAGCAGCACCGATGCGGTTACCATTTCCAACCCCGCCACTTCGCTGATGGTGTTCAACACCGGAGCAACTTTAGCTCCCGCCGGCTTTTACTACAACGCCGGTACACCCCAAGCCCCACAATGGGCGCTGGTGCTGCCCAACCCCGCCAACACCAACTTAAACATGAACGGCTTTGCCATTGAAAACCTCGCCACCCCAGTCAATCCGTCCGATGCCGTTACCAAAGACTATGTGGACAACCAGATTATTAATGTGAGCGGCAGCGGCGGTGGAGCTTGCCATTGCCCAAGCATGATTACCGATGAGTTTGCGGCTACAACCTTAACGGCAGCCATGCGCAACTGTGCAGCCTTGGTCCAAAGTGGCCACAGCGATTGGTACCTCCCCGAAATGGAAGATTTAACCTACTTTTTGTCCTACGAGGGAGCAAATCTACCCAATCACAACTCCACAAATTACCTGTGGACCAGAACTCGAGATACCAATTATAACGGATTCGCCCGTTTTAATTTCAACAATGGATATATTTATTACACCGATGGTTTAGGCATTTACCACTACCGCTGCGTACGCTAAAAAAAAATATGAAAAAATTTCTATTCCCTATCCTTTTTGCTTCGGTTCAACTATGCGCCCAGGGAGTCAAAATCTCTCCTCAACCCGGCACCCCCGACCCATCGGCCATTTTTGAAACCCAAGACACAACAAGAGGTGTTCTTATGCCGCGCGTAAACCTGCAAAGCAGCACCGATGCAGTTACCATTTCCAACCCCGCCACTTCCCTAATGGTGTTCAACACCGGAGCAACCCTGGCCCCCGCCGGGTTTTACTACAACGCCGGAACCCCACAAGCTCCACAATGGGCGCTGGTGCTGCCCAACCCCGCCAACACCGACCTAAACATGAACGGATTTGCCATTGAAAACCTCGCCACCCCAGTCAATCCTTCCGATGCCGTCACCAAAGATTATGTGGACAACCAGATTATTAATGTGAGCGGCAGCGGGGGCTTGGCCATGCCCACCGAACTTTCTCAACAGTCGGCAACCCAAGTGAACGTAGCCACAGCCGCCCGAAATTGCTCTGCTTTGGTTGAAAACGGGCACAGCGATTGGTATTTGCCTTCCTTTGATCAAATCATGTATTTGCTTTCGATAGATGCTGGTGCAATCCCAAACAATACCTCTGGAAGCGATATCTGGACCCGAGACCGAAGTCCCTCCAACAATGATTACCATGTGATTATGCGACTTTCAGATGGTTATAGTTGGACATCCTATGGTTATTCATCTCGTTTTTACCGCTGCGCACGCTAAACCCTAAACCCATGAAACCAATTCTAATCTGTTTTCTAGCTCTGTTTAGTATTAATTTGACCGCCCAAGGCGTCAAAATCTCTCCCCAACCCGGCAACCCAGACCCATCGGCCATCCTTGAAACCCAAGACACCACCCGCGGAGTTCTGATGCCGCGCGTAAACCTGCAAAGCAGCACCGATGCAGTTACCATTTCCAACCCCGCCACCGCTCTGATGGTTTTTAACACAGGAACTACCTTGGCTCCGGCAGGATTTTACTACAACGCCGGCACGCCCCAAGCTCCCCAATGGGCACTTGTTCTGCCCAACCCCGCCAACACCGACCTAAACATGAACGGCTTTGCCATTGAAAACCTGGCCACGCCAGTAAATCCCAACGATGCTGTAACCAAAGATTACGTCGATAACCAAATCATCAACGTAAGCGGCAGCGGCGGCGGAGCCTGCCATTGTCCTACCATGATGACAGATGAATTTAATTCTACCAATATCGCAACTGCCATGAGAAATTGTTCGAACCTGAACCAAGGCGGATTTAGCGATTGGTACCTACCTGACCTTAAAGACATTACGTTTATCCTTTCTTTTGATTCTGGAAGTATTGCCAACAACACTTCTGGAAATTACATTTGGACCCGCTCTGAATGTATTGATGGTGGATGCAGATTCTATATATTCCGATTCAGCGATGGTTATTTAAATGCAAGCGGGGGACAATATAATAATGCATATCGCTGCGTCCGATAAATCGTTTAACATGAACAAAGCATTTTTCTTACTCTTCCTTTTAGGATTTAATCTTTCCGCCCAAGGCGTGAAAATCTCCCCCCAACCCGGCACACCCGACCCATCGGCGATTTTGGAAACCCAAGACAGTACCCGCGGAGTTCTGATGCCGCGCGTAAACCTGCAAAGTAGCACCGATGCAGTTACCATTTCCAACCCCGCCACTTCTCTGATGGTTTTTAACACAGGAACTACCTTGGCTCCGGCAGGATTTTACTACAACGCCGGTACGCCACAAGCTCCACAATGGGCGCTGGTCCTGCCCAACCCCGCCAACACCGACTTAAACATGAACGGCTTTGCCATTGAAAACCTGGCTACACCCGTCAATCCTTCCGATGCCGTTACCAAAGATTATGTGGACAACCAAATTATTAACGTGGGTGGCAGTGGCGGCGGAGCCTGCCATTGCCCGACCATGATGAGCGACCAATCCGCTAGCACCTATACTTTAATCGGAGCTGTGGATTATTGCCTGAATTTAACCGAGGCAGGATTTTCAGATTGGTACCTGCCCACCATGGAGGAAGTTCTGCTTGTTCGCCGAAACCCCTCGGCCCCCATTGTGAATTCAGGTTCAATTTCTGATGTATGGAGTCTGGGGCAAATGGGAGGTAGTGCCCAACTTTACCCTATTTATTACCAATTGTCCTCGTTATATAACAATAGTACAAGTAGCATAACCAGCTTATTTCGTGCCCGTTGTGTTCGTTAACAGCCTAACAATGAAAACGATTATTTTTCCCCTCCTAATTATTGGGTTTCAAATCTCCGCCCAAGGCGTCAAAATCTCGCCCCAACCCGGCAACCCCGACCCATCGGCGATTTTGGAAACCCAAGACACCACCCGCGGCGTTTTGATGCCGCGCGTAAACCTGCAAAACAGCACCGATGC
>Ga0214917_10003270_pt1 | contig 18897 bp, 27 predicted proteins | sample LL_1208_BB_MetaG_FD_177983 | JGI IMG/M metagenome (GOLD analysis project Ga0214917, IMG submission 177983) | Freshwater microbial communities from Lake Lanier, Atlanta, Georgia, United States - LL_1208_BB | ecosystem: Environmental > Aquatic > Freshwater > Lake | place: USA: Georgia | collected...
CGCGGCGGCCCCGGCACCGCCGACGTCAAATTCGCCATCGCCGTCCCCGTCTACAACTACGAGTCAGGCAAAGTCCAAGTCCTCCAGATCACCCAAAAGTCCATTCTCAAAGAACTGGACTCGATCTCCCAAATGGAGGACTACGAAGACCTGCTCTCCTGGGACTTCAGTATCAGCAAAAAAGGCAGCGGCCTTACCACCGAATACACCGTCCGCCCCGTCCCCCGCAAGCGTGGTTCGCAAGAGCACATCGACGCCGCCTGGCTCGAAGCCAAGTCCGAAGGCTTCGACATCAGCCGCCTTTTGACGGGTAACAACCCATTCAAGGCTGCCTGATACATACACGTCCGTAATTTTTACGAACATGCCCCCTTTAACCGGGGGGCTTTTTATTGCCAAACCGAGCTTGACAGTGTATTGTATCTATGGGACAGACTATCCAAATGCCTTCCAATACCCAGGACACACTGGCATCACTGCGTAAATGGAGGCTGGAACAGGATAACTCTGGCCCATTCCGCGTCTACCGAGACGCAAATGGCACTATCTACCATAGTGTTACACACATCCTAAAGGAAACAAGCGACACCACCGGCCTAGACAACTGGATCAAACGACTGGGACCCGCCGAGGCCACCACCCAGCGCAACGTTGCCGCCACCCGAGGCAACATGGCCCATTCACAAGCCGAGTATCTCCTCAAGACTGCCCAGCAGCTGGCACGCAATACCGCAAACAAGCGCAATGCAATCTCCTGGGACTCCGATGGCCTGGCACGCATCCCGCCCAAGATCACGCAGTGGGCGCTCCAAAAGGTCCGCCCCAACGTCCCCCGGGTTGGCTGGAGCGCCTCAGGCTACGCCCGCAGTCTTTCAGACTGGATCGTCACTAACGTGACCGAGATTTTTGCATCGGAATTTTCCATTCATCACCCCGCCGGCTTCGCTGGAACCTGCGACGCCCTCATCGGCCTCAAGAACAACAGCCTGGTATTAGCCGACTGGAAGACCAGCGTCGGCCGCAAAACCACAAAAGACGAAGACGGTCTGGAACGCCTGCCCGAAGGCCATTCATACATCGACCAGTGCGGCGCCTACAGCCTCGGACTCAAGCATCTCACCGGCCTCCAACCAACTGGAGCAGCCATCGTCCTGGCCCGCCGCTGTGGCTCCCCCAATGTCCATTCAATGTCGCTACGCGAGCTAAAGCTCGCAGAAGAGTCATTCATGGCTCGCGTGGAACAGTATTTTTCAGCGCTAACGGCCATTCAAGACTCGTGAAAAATTCCCATTCATGAAAAGAGGCCAGTAGGCTGCTGGAGCCCCTGGCCTCTGGCCGTGTGCTCGGTCTGCGACCTCGCACAAAAAGCCATTCATGGCTTGGTGCATCTGCACCGTTAGGCCCGCTTTTTGTGCGTTTGCACGGCCGCTTTACGTGCATCGACCCTGGGGCGTCGGCGGCCAGACCGGCCACGGTGTCTAACGGTGTGTCTCATGAGTCTCACCCGCAGGCAGTAAAAAGGGCCCCGTGGGGCCCTGAGGTTATGACTCGAACTGGTGCTCTAATTCGAGGCAGTGGGCCAACAGATCCCCGAAGGGTCCATCGGCCAAAGCATCCCAGGCAGCATCTGGCACGGTCTCCCGTAAGACCTTCAATTCTGCCTGCAACTCGTCAACCGCTTGGAGCACCCCTGAGAGTTTCTCCAATGTTGCAACGTAGTCTGTCGCCATGGGTGAGCGGATACAGTGGAACGTGGCGGAGTTTCCCCCGCCACGTCTAATGTATCATACCAGAGAACGCAATCGGCAGATTGTCACATAATTTAACGTAGTACAGATTAACTAGTCTGCCTGCGCTGTCTCGGTGTGTGTCTTATAAGTCTCACGCTGAGACGCCACAAAGGCCCCACACCGCAAACGGCTGGGGCCTGGTGACAGGGTAGCGTGGGTCAGTCTGCCGGTGGCGGGGCAAACTTTAGGCGCCACCATAAAGGCTTGTCTTTGTGTTCTTCAAGCCATGCCGTACGGGTCTGCGGTTGGTACGGCAGGAGACAACGCAGCCGGAGTTTGCTGATGTGATCGTCGGCCTGTAATTCAGAGGGGCTGATCATGGTTTGGCAGTGGTTCGGGGTTTGTAACTGGTGCGGACTTTGCCGCGGTCTGTTCGGGGTTTGCGTGGGGCCCCTGGTTTGTTGCGCGTGGTCGGTCTCATGCGCGTTTTTTCTGCACTTAATTTCAGACCGGCTGGTTTGAGGTTGCTCGGACAGGGCTCGCCGCGGTTGACCGCCTGGCAGGCGTCCCAGTAAGGGATCAGGGATTCCCATAACTCCCGCAGACCCTCTTTGCCGTGCTGCTGGTGCAGCGTTAGTAGGTCTCGCCATTCTGTCGCGGTAAGGGTCGACCGCTCGGCGCAGTACCTAAGGTCGCGCAGCTGGCGCTTCTCCTGTCTGATCTGTTCGCGCAAAAGCTCTCGGGCGTCTGCTGCGGCTCGCTGCCGCTCTTTTTGACTGGTGAACATAGGCTCCGGGTGTGCCGTACCCTTGCACATTAGCAGCACATGCAAGGCTACCAGCCGGAGTGTTAAGTGTTACAACAACGGCAGAGTATGGGCAGCCCTGGGACCCATAGTGGGCGAGTCCTTCGGCACATCACGCCATGACGCAGCAAGTTTGGTCTGAATGGTTCAATTTGAACCACTGTGGCGGACGCGAATCTTGTCGCCAACTGCCGCCTGAATGTGTGGCGGACTGTTCGGGCCCTGGCTCTGCTAACGATGCTGTTTCCTATTGGCTGCAGCGTCTGCAGTTTGACGGGCCCCCCTGGCTGTTTCGTCAGCACCTTAAAGAGTACGGCGCCTGGGATGCTGCAGACCTTGCGGATCACAACGCTAACCGGGCCCGTGTTCTCTGGATCTGGGCCTGCGATTGCCGCGAGTCTCCTGGCGTTTATGACTTTCTATGGCTTGGCACTTGACACCCGGCCAGATCCGGCTCTACACTCCCACACAAGCCCTACCTATAGGCTACCCACCATGGCAAACACAGACCTTTCTCTGTCTTACGATCAAGCCCGCGGGCTTATTGATGATCTGTGGCAGTGGAGCACAAACTACCAGTTTCCCACACCGGCTTCTCTGTTCCTTGACCTTATTGGCTACAGCGCAGACGAGTTTGGCGAGCCGCTCTGCAGCAACGGCGCACCTAACCTTGGCTACCACGAACACCATCTAATAGGCTGGGCTCTGCTGGCTTACGCTCACCGTCCGGCTGACGTGCTGGAGCGGCTGACCGAACTGATCACTGCTGAGTTGGAGGGCTGAGCGATGCAGACTCTCTGGCAGGCAGAACTGACTGACACGTTCGGCGGTCAGGCCAATTACTGTTGGGTCAACCGCGAGAGCTTCGAGTTACCGGCTGACGCAACTCGACGGCAGATCGTAGCAGCCGGCAAGGCTGCCTTAGGTCTGACCGGCTGCCGATGCCGCACCTTTGAGATGGGAGAAGGCTTCGAACTGCGGCCGATCGGCTCATGTACCGTTGCCTTCTTACTCCCATCTTATTGACCTGGCACACTGCAGACCCTACCGGCCCGGCCATGCTGCCGGGCTTTTTGCTGCGCGGCCGGCGGCCGCTTGCAAAACGTGAGAGTGCGGAGGTTAGCATGGGCTCAGATAGCTTGACGCTGAACCGTGGCCGACACTGACGCGACCAACACACCTAAGCCGACCAACGTGTCTAACGATGAGTCCAAGCGGTGGCGCGGTGGCAAGGGCTCAGAGGCGCGGATGGAGGAGCGTATGAACTTCGCATACAGCCTCCTGCTAGAGGGAAATACCCGGCGGGCTAATGCCCAGCTCATCGCGGATCGTTTCGGGGTGTCTATTCGTACTGCAGACGCAGATATCAGTCGCGCAATGGAGATACTCAGAACAGAAAGTTCCGAATCGCGTGACTCAATCCTGAACCAAATATTGGCTATGAGAATGACAACAGCAAAACGAGCTATGAAGCGCGGTAACTTTCAAGTCGTCGCGCACCTGTTGGATTCGATCGGTCGGGCCGCAGGCGAGCTGAGCCAAGAGCAGGCAGCCCAGGCAGCACCAACTCTTCAGATCACGGTCGAAAGCAAGCGCCAGTCCTAAGCCTCTGCGAGTGTTACAGAGTGTTAAACCTGGAACGCTGCAGCCTTGCCGCGGCCTGGGCCGTCGCTAATGTGTGAGGGAACACCACGCCCACCATGCGAAACACAATCGCCGCGGTTCTGCTGATCACAGCCTGTAGCACCGCCAGTCTGCCCATTGCCGCAGCTTGCGCCATCGCTGGCATTGCTGCGCTGCTGTGATACAATTAACAAGCCAACCCAGGAACACTGATCCCATGGCCAACTACGCATCCTTTCGCTTTGTCGTCACCCTCGCCGACGGCAGCCACGCCGTAGAAACCTTGCTCGGCTGGGACACACAAGCCGAGGCTCACGCTGCTCTGCGCCGCATCCACCGCGGCCAACCTGTAGCGCCTTTAATCGGTGTGGCTGGTGTGCCGCGCCAGTTCGCCGCCCTTTAAGGCGCCGATCAGACAATCCGGCCGCTTAGCCTGCGAGGCTAGTACATCCGAACCACTCCCCAGCCGGGGGGCAGGTTCGGTTTTGTGGCGCGGCAGGCGTGGCGCAGGGAACCTACTGACATATCCTCAATTCCTTCTCCTGTATCACACCGGGGGCAAGGGTTCAATTCTCTGTACTACCCTAGAAAGTACCCCCAAAACCACAAATGCCTGATTCTGCTGGTGCGCTAACCCTGCGATACGCCCAGGGCGAGGTATTTTCCAGCCGAAAACGTTTCAGAGTATTGGTAGCCGGCCGCCGCTTCGGCAAAAGCTACCTCTCATGTATCGAATTGCTGCGTGGGGCGATCGAGCGGCCGGGCGAAACATTCTTCTACGCCGCCCCCACATACCGGATGGCAAAGGACATCGCCTGGAAAGTGATGAAAAAACTCGTCCCCAAGGCCTGGATCAAGAGCAAAAACGAGACCGACCTCAAGATCGAGCTGGTGAACGGCAGCACGATTGAGCTAAAGGGCACCGAAAACGCCATGGCCCTGCGAGGCCGAAGCCTCGCTGGAGTCGTGCTCGACGAGGCCGCCTTCATGGACTCCGAGGTCTGGTTCGAGGTAATCCGCCCCGCCCTCGCCGACAAACAGGGCTGGGCCCTCTTCATCTCCACCCCCGACGGCACCGCCAGCTGGTTCTACGACCTCTGGTGCTACGCCGACGAAGGCGACAACGACTGGCAACGCTGGCAATTCACCACCATCGAAGGCGACAACGTCCCCCCAGAGGAAATCGAGGCCGCCCGCGCCCAACTCGACGCCCGCACCTTCCGCCAAGAATTCGAGGCCAGCTTCGAGAACCTCAGCGGCCTCGTCGCCATCTCCTTCTCGGACGACAACATCGACAAACAAGTCCAAGACCTCCCAGTCCTCCCCCTCCTCCTGGGCGTCGACTTCAACATCGACCCCATGTCCGCCGTCTGCGGCGTCAAAAAAGGCGACGTCCTCTGGATCTTCGACGAGGTCATCATGACCGGCGGCGCCACCACCTGGGACCTCTGCGAAGAAATCCAGTCCCGTTTCGGCGTGGAACGCCGCATCATCGCCTGCCCCGACCCCACAGGCGGCGCCCGCAAAACCTCCGGCGTCGGCGCCACCGACCACAACATCCTCCGCAAGTCCGGCTTCACTGTCTCCAGCCCCCGCTCCCCCTGGAAAATCCGCGACAAAATCACCTGCGTCAACACCGCCCTCCTCGACGCCACTGGAACCCGCCGCCTCTTCATCCACCCCCGCTGCAAAGAACTCATCAAATCCCTCCGCACCCTCACCTACGCCCCCAACACCGGCCTCCCCAACAAAAACCTCGGCGTGGACCACGCTTTCGACGCCCTCGGCTACCTCTGCCTCCAAACCTTCAACCTCGCCAAACCAGAATCCCTCGGCAAGACCAACTATCGTGTGTGGTAGTTCCCTCGTATAGCGGAATGGCAGCCAAAAAACCATCCAAAGCCCAGAAAAAAGTCACCAAAGTCATGCGCGAGTACGGCAAAGGCGAACTCCACTCGGGCAGCAAAAAAGGCCCCGTGGTGAAATCCCGCAAACAGGCCATCGCCATCGCCCTCTCCGAGGCTGGAATGTCCATGCCCAAGAAAAAACCCACCAAAAAAGGCAAAAAGTAATGGCTAAACCCGGCCTCTACGCCAACATCAACGCCAAGCGTAAGCGCATCGCTGCCGGCAGCGGCGAAAAGATGCGCAAGCCCGGCTCCAAAGGCGCCCCCACCGCCGCCGCCTTCAAAGTCTCCGCCAAAACCGCCAAAAAACCCAAGAAATAAGCCATGGCAATCGACGGCGGCATCATCTACGACGGCGAATTAACCATCTGGGACCTCGGCTCCCGCACAACCACCGGCTTTTTTCCGACTAACGAAGCCGTCGCCCTCAACTGGGCCATCCAAGTTACCGTCACCGGCCTAACCGGCGGCGGCAAACAAGCCGTCTTCGACTTCGACGGCAGCCTCGACGGCACCAACTGGGGCCACCTCACCGTCGTCACCAAACACGCTGGAGCCAGCACCATCGACACCGATGGAACAGTCATGTACTACGTACAAAACCAACCAAACCGCTTCATCCGCGTCCATCTTTTGACCCTCACAAGCACAACCAGCGCCACTGTTTCCGTAAAACTCGGAGCAATGTAATGGCCATCCAAACAGTCACCGGAGGCTGCGTCCAAATCGACATCGACGCAGAAGAAGGCCTCACCCACGCCACCTTCGTCTTCAAAACCCCCGCCCTTCCCGAAACCCTGGGCGGTTTCGTCACGATGCTTGCCCACGGCATTGAAATCCTGGTACCCATCCCCGACCTCGACGACGAGGAACCCGAAGATGACGATTGAGTATCGCGGCGAACGCTTCGAGGGCTACAACAAACCCAAGCGCACCCCCAACCACCCCACCAAATCCCACGCCGTCCTCGCCAAAGAGGGCAGCACCATCAAACTCATCCGCTTCGGCCAACAGGGCGTATCTGGCTCACCACCACGAAAAGGAGAATCAGCAGCAGACCAAGCCAGACGGGCATCCTTCAAAGCAAGGCACGCCAGTAACATTGCCCGCGGGAAGATGTCTCCTGCGTACTGGGCTGACAAGGTGAAGTGGTAACACGCTCCTGCCGGTGAATCCACTCCTTCAACTCCGCCACATACCACCGCAAATCCTGCGCCTTCGCCGCGTGCCACCCACTCCCACTGGAGCGATATAACTCCTCGTGCCTATCAATCGCATCCAAACACTGTTTAATCAGCGCGTTCCACGGACCCCGCACAGGCGTATCCCACTCACGCACGGATCACCTCTCGACAGCTAGTGCCAAAATAGGTACAAAGTAGGAGTCCAGCCGTGGTCTACAGCGCCAATATCCCACCCACTGGCGCTGTAGTCAGCGAATCCCCATTTGTCCGCAGCCTCGACGTCATCGCCATGATGCCGGACTGGGGCGTCATGGCCGCCGTCACCCGCGGCACCAACTACATCCGCGACCTCAGCGAAACCTACCTCCCCCAAGAGCCCCGCGAAGACGAGGACGCCTACCAAACCCGCGTCGACCGCTCCGTCCTCAGCCCCTACACCAGCCGCCTCATCGAAACCGCCGCTGGCGCCATCCTCCGCAAGCCCATCCACATCGAAGGCGACCAATACTGGCTGGATCTCTCCGAAAACATCGACGGTCTCGGCTCGAACATCAACGAATACGCCCGCCGCGCCCTGGTCAGCAGCCTGACCTACGGCCACAGCGCCATCCTCGTCGACTACCCAGCCGCCACCGAAGCCCGCAACCTGGCCGAAGAACGCGCCATGGGCCGCCGCCCCTACTTCGTCCACGTCGACGCCCCCCAAATCTGGGGCTGGCGCAAAGAACCCATTACCAACCGCCTCACCCAAGTCCGCATCCACGACTACGACGTCCGCCCCCTCAACGACTTCGGCGAAGAGCAAATCGAACAAATGCGGGTCATCTACCCGGGCCGCTACGACCTCTACACCCTCGGCCAAGAAGTCGTCGAATTCACCTCCACTGGCGGCTACAGCCTCACCGAAATTCCCTTGGTCCCCATCTACAGCAACCGGCGCGGCCTACTCATCTCCCAACCCCCACTCCTGGACATCGCCAACCTCAACATCACGCACTACCAACGCCAAGCCGACCTCATCCACGCCCTTCACATCGCCGCCATGCCCACCCTCGTCTTAGAGGGCTGGGACGACACCACCGGCAGCGCCACCATGGGCGTCAACTACGCCATCGCCATGCAACCCGGCAACAAGGCGTACTACGTCCAAGCCGACGCCACCAGCTTCGACGCCCAAATGGCCGAACTCCAATCCCTGGAAAGCCAAATGTCCACGCTCGGCGTCACCAAACTCTTCGGCCAAAAATTCGTCGCCGAATCCGCCGAGGCCAAACGCATCGACCAAGCCCAATCCAACAGCGTCCTCTCCATCATCAGCCAAGAACTGGAGAGCGCCCTCAACCAAGCCTTCGCCTTCGCCGCCCAATACGTCGGCATGGAACCCCCCGAAATCACCATTGACCGCGACTTCGACTACTACCGCCTCATCGGCCAAGACGTCGCCGTCCTCAGCCAACTCAACGCAACTGGCAAAATCAGCGACGCCATGCTGCTGGAAATCCTCCGCCGCGGCGAAGTCCTCCCCGACAACATTAACATCGAAGACGAAGTGGAAGCCGCCGGCAAACCCGCCACCTCCATCACAGAAGAGAACCTCAGCGTTGAAGAACCACGATCTTCACCTGCTAATGTAGAAGAGTCCATGTAACACATAACCGTGCCCGAAGACACCACTGCACCGGTAACTCCCGTGGAGCCTGTTGCACCTCAGCCCGTGGCTGAAAACCCGGACCTCAGCTCTCAAATCGAGGCCCTTCGAGCCAAAAACCAAGAACTCATCGCCGAACGCCGCAAGGACCGCGAAAACCGCGAAGCCCTCCAAGCGCAAATCGACGAACTCCGCACCGCCCAAGAAACCGCCAAAACCGCCAAACTCGCCGAATCCGGCGAATTCAAAACCCTCTGGGAAGAAGCCCAACAAACTGTCGCCGACCTCAAACAACAGCTCGCCACAAAAGAAGCGGAAATCGACCAAATCCGCCAAGGATTTACACAAGAACAGGTCAAATCTGCCGCCATCGCCCAACTCTCCCAGGCTGGTGCGCTGGCGCCCGATCAGCTGTATCGTTTATTGCAGGAGAACCTTCGTGCCAAAGATGGCCAGCCCGTGGCTGTCGTCGGCGGTGTCGAAGTTCCGGTTGGCGAATATATCGCCAACTTGAAAAACCCGGGCAGCGGTTACGAGCATCATTTTGCCGCCACGAACCGCGCCGGCATGGGTGTAGCAGGCAGTGCCCGCTCCACCGCCCTCCCCGGCCAAACCAACCCCTGGTCCAAGGAATCCTGGAACATCACGCAGCAAATGCTGATGCTCGCCAACGATCCCGACAAAGCCAGGCTGCTGAAAGCCGAAGCCGGAGCTAAGTAGCCCCTGTGGGGCACCATCCCCGTAAACCCACCTGGAGCCCACAATGGCTGCTTCTCTCGAAAACTATTCCGGCGGTACGTTCCTGTCGGATCTTGTCGCCCGCCCCGAATTCCTCGCCTACACCAGCGAGGGCATCTTCGAGCAATCGAAGTGGATTCAAAGCGGCATCGTCCAACGCAACGCCGCCCTGGACGCCCGTAGCGGCGGCACCCGGGTCCGCGTCCCCTTCTTCGACCCCATCAACCCCACCGAAGAGCAAATCCTCTCCTCGGCCGCCTGGGGCACCTCTGCCGCCGGCTATCTGACTCCTCAGAAGTCGACCGCCGACGAGCAAATCATGACCATTCTGCACCGTGGCTTTGCCTACGCGGCAGATGATCTGAGCAAGCTCGGCTCCGGCGCCGACCCCCTGGCCCACGTCCGCAACCAGCTGACCGCCGCCATCAACAAGCTGAAGACCACCACGCTGATCAACCAGCTGCTGGGTCTCTTCGGCGGCATCTCCGCTGCTGGCGTCATCGGCGCCAACCAGCTCAATGCCTCGTTCGCTGGCGTCCCCGGTTCCATGACCGAGGCCAATTACCTGAACGTGGCCAACGTGGTCAAAGCCAAAGCCAAGCTCGGTGAGCGCGGCGACGAGCTGGACACCATCGCCATGCACTCGAACGTGGCCTTCTACCTGCAGCAAGTCGGGATGCTGACCTTCAGCTCCACCGCCCTCGCTGCATCGGGCTCGATCAGCTGGGGCGGTGGCGGCATCGGCGTCACCCAACCGGAAGTCGCCTATTTTGCCGGCCTCCGCGTCGTCATCGACGACCAGCTGACCTACCTGACCGGCGGTACCGCCACCCACGTGGTCAAGTACCCCGTCTATATGTTCAAGTCTGGCGTCGTCTCCGAAGGCATCCAACAGGACCTGCGCCTCGCCGCCGACCGCAACATCCTGTCCATGCAGGATGTGATCGCCGTGGACTACCACTACGGTTTCCACATCACCGGCACCAAGTACGCCAACGCCACCGACAACCCGACCAACGCTGGTCTGGCCACCACCGGCAACTGGGGCTTGGTCTACAGCACCACCAAAAATGTGCCCATCGTGCGCCTGCTGGTCAACACTCCGCTGGACACAACCGCTTATTCCTGATCTCCAGGCACATAAGCAAGGCCCCCAACCGGGGGCCTTTTTTCATGTCACTCAATCCCCAACCGCATCTTCTCCTGCCGCTCAAACACCTGCTCCGAATCAATCGCCATCTTGTACGACTGGAGCATCACCTGATTAACCAGCACGTACGAAACCTCCAGCTTTTCGCAAATCTCTGGCACAGTCGCACCAGCCTCACGCAAAGCCGCGATCTCCTTCACCACCTCCGCCCACTTCCGGGGCTTTTTCGTATCCACAACCTTGACTGGCGTCGCGCCTACGCTGGTCTCCGAAGCCGTTTTCCGGGTAGTCATGAAACAAGTTCGTCTCTTCGTACTACAGGATAACCGCAGACGCATGATTGACGTCCCCTACGGCCAACACACCGAAATGCAGGCCGACCTCGAAATGTCTGGAGCAATCGTTTACCACGCCACTCTCCTGAATCCGCCCGCCAAACAAAGAAAACGCACAACCGAGGCTAGACTCAGACAAAGACTGTACTGACCGTGCCTGCCGCCATCGACGCAACCTTGTCTGGCGCCAGCGCCAACTCGTACGTGACGCTTGCGGCTGCCAACACCTACTTCGAGACGGTCCCCGACTCCTCCACCTGGACCAACAAAACCGACGACCAAAAGAACCGCTCCCTGATCTCCGCCACCCGCTGGATCGACGGCCTGAGCTTTTACGGCGACCGCTGCACCACCACCCAAGCCCTCAAGTGGCCCCGCGAGGACTACACGGTCGACGGCATCGACCTTGCCTGCACCCTAATCCCAGACCCGATTAAAACCGCCACCTACGAACTGGCCCGGGCCCTCGCCAACGACACCGACGCCATCACCGGCACCACCGGCACCACCGGCATCTACGACGAAGTCGAACTCGGCGACCTCCGCGTCAAATACAACAAAACTTCACAAACCAGCGGCGTCATCAACAACGTCTTCGACGTCTACCCCTGGCTCCAGTCCTACCTCGGCCCCTACTGCATGGGCGGAGCCGCCAACTACGCCGTCCGTCTATTCCGAGGCTGACATGGGCCTGATCGACGACACCTTCGGCTCCATCCCTCCAGCCCTCATCGCGGACTGGGGCCAATCCATCACGTTCATCAAAACCGCAACCCCCCGCACCTACGACCCCACCACAGGCAACATCACTGGAGCCGACACCAACGTCACCGCCAAGGGCCTGATCTCCCCCATCAGCTCCCGCGAATCCGAGGGCCTCTACCAGTCCACCGACATCAAGATCACCATGAGCGCCAGCGAGCTTGGCACGTACTACCCCACCGAAGCCGACCGCATCCAGTACACCCAAGCCGGCGTCACCCGCGAGGCCAAAATCATCAACATCACCAGCTACCGCGGCGACTCCCCCATCCTCCACACCATCATCGCGAGGCCGCAGTAATGGGAGCCATTTCCAAAGCCAAGCGCGATCTCCGCATCAAAGTCAACAAGACAACGCGCACAGTCGCCCGCAACATCATGAATGACTTAGCCGAGGCCGGCCCCACCTGGAGCGGCGAATTCCGCGACAGTTGGGAAGCGTATTCCCCAGCCACCGGCCAATCCATTCCCGCCACCTATCCATACAAACTCTCTGATATTCCCGAACTGCCCGTAACAGCACGCGAAATGGCACGAGTAACAAAACTTATTGTTGGCAACCGTGCCCCCCATGCCGCCGTTGCTATGGACCTCGAAGTCCCCAGCGAAGGTTTCATTTACCCCGGCTACGAACCCGAAGGTGATGTCCTTTTCCGTGGAACTCGCCCCGTCGGCGGTCGCCGCGGTCAAATAGGCCCTCGCTCAAAAGGAGCAAGCGATAACCGCTCCACCGCCCCTCTTGACTGGTATCCCACCTACGTCCAAGGCGGCAAGATGCAACGAGCCCTGGAGCGCGGGGTCAATACTGAATTCCAATGAACTACCAAGCCATCCGCGCCGCGGTCGAAAACCCACTGCTAACCGCGTTCAGCGCACTGGTGCCCCCAGTCCCTGTCTACTTCGACAACATCACAGCCGCCCCCGCCAACACCACAACCGAACACGTCAAGGTCAACGTTACCTTCGGACTAACTAACGAACCCATGCTCGTCGGCAGCATGGACAACGCCCGCGGAGCAATCGTCATCCGCATCTTCACCGAAAAAGGCAAAGGACCTGCCCGCAATCAAACGCTTATCACCACCGCAGTCAACGTCCTGGAAACAATCAACAACACCGCAAAACCTTCAACAGGCGTCTACTTCCGTGTCGGTGAAATAAACGGCCCTACATTTTCTGCTACAGAATCATCTCCTTTGTTCATGGGACGCATCGAGACCTCGTACGTGGCTACGGTGCTTTCCTAGATACAAAGTACAGAAGACGCTAATCTGTACTAAGCCGGGCAGTGCCCGCCCCCACCACGACATTTACTGGTACGCCCCATGGCCACCACCGTCCTGTCCGGCACGTCCGGCGCCCTCTACTACAAGCCCGCCGGCACCACCGGATCCTTCGGTGAAGCCGACGTCAATACGACTTCCGAGACCATTACGGTCCAAACCTTCCTGAACTTCAAGGTCGGCGATCCCGTCAAGTTCCGCGTGGTTAACAGCCAAACCGGCGGCACCGGCACTGGCACTCTGCCCGCCCCCCTGTCGGACGCCACCACCTACTATGTCATCGGCTACACCGCCTCGACTGGCGCTCTGCAAGTTTCCGCCACCGCTGGTGGTGCGGCTGTGAACCTTAGCGATGACGGCACGGTTGCCGCCCCCAACGAGTTCGAGGTCTACTACGCCGACTTCGCCGTCGTTGGCCAAGTCCGCGACTGGAGCTTCGAAATCAGCCGCCAGGAAATTGACGTCACCACGATCGGCCAAACCCCCGGTCAATACGTCCCCTTCCGCAGCTACATCAGCGGCTTCGGCGACGGCACCGGCACCGCCACGGTCTACATGACCAACGAGGACGCCGCCCTGTCCAACCGCATGATCCAAGACGTGCTGCAGCGCCAACAAACCGGCGCCGCCTTCAAGCTCTACACCGACCGCGTCTTCAGCGGCGGCACCCTGAGCGAAACCCTCAGCCGTTCGATCTCTTTCGACGCCGTGCTGACCTCGGCCAGCCTAAACATCAACCCCGACGACGCCCAATCGGTGACCGTCAACTTCCGCCCCTCCGGCACCCCCACCTTCGACTTCGCCCAATCCTGATTCACCAACTGGAACATCCAACGGCCCCGGGAAACCGGGGCTTTTTCATGTCTATTGCGCTACAGTAGTTACATCAACACTCTGTTGTATGCCCGTTCCAACTCGCGCTATCGACCGCCTCCGCAAGGCCGCCAACCTGGAGCCCGTCAAAAAGTCCGTCGAACTCAGCGACGGCAGCACCTTCGAGATGTGGGTCACGCCGCTGACCATGGCCGAGCGCGAACGCGCCCAAAAGCAGGCCAAGTCCGACGACGCCACCGCCTTCGCCTTGCAACTCCTTATTACCAAAGCCCTTGACGAGTCCGGAGCCAAAATTTTTAATGCTGGCGAAATTGACGTCCTCAAAAACGAAGTCAAGGACAAGGATCTCCAAGCCCTGATGCTGGCCATCATCACCGACGACTCCGAGCCCATCGACCCAAAGAACTAAGCACCGAACTCCGCAAAGACAACTGGCTCATGCTCCAGTTCGGAGTCGCCAAAGAGCTAGGCATGTCCCTCAGCGCAGTCCGGGCCACCATGACCGCCGAAGAACTCATCGGCTGGAGCGCCTACTTCCAGATCCTCAACGAGGACCAACAAAAAGAGCTGGAGAAGGCCAAACGCCGCCGCTAACCCCGGCGGCTTTTTCATCTGTAGACTGGCTATACGCTCCGACGGACGTACGTGGCCGAGTACGACGCCAAAATTGTAGTAAGCGCCGATACTCGTCGGGCCGACACAAGCCTCGACAAACTTCAGGCCAAACTCGACCAGCTTGCAAAAACAGCCAGCGGCGTTGGCCCTGGCTCAATCCAGGGCGGTATTCGTGCGGCTACCCAAGGCATCCAGAATTTCGGTCAGGAAGCAATAAATGCAAAAAATATCCTATCCAGAGGTCTATCCCAGGGCATCCAAAATTTTGGCCAGGAAGCAAAAAATGTCCTGTCCAGAGGCCTATTTACTGGCGCAATCTTAGGCGTCGGACAACTTAGCGCCTCAATATCTACAGCCACAGCAAACTTAGGACCCTTAACAGGAGCTGTTCGAGCTGCTGGTTCAGCATTTAACAGCTCGCTGGGCGGTGTTCCGGCCGTTGTTGGCGACATCCTTTCTCAAATCGGCCACATTCCCAATGCAATGGGACTGGCCACTGTCGCTGCAATGGCTTTCGCGCCGCAGCTACTCAAAGCTAGTTCCGCAGCCGTAGGCCTCGGCAGTGCAATCGACAAAGCGATCGGCGCCCAAACAGTAAAAAGTATAGCGGGCATTGTAACCGGCTTAAACCAAGTTGAAGAAACAATTAAACGCACAGCAGCTCCCATGGAGTTGTTGCGTGCCGAACTGTCCCAAGCAAAACAAGAACTTGATAGATACGTATCTTTTACACAAGAATCCGTTGTAGCGGCGAATCAACTGTTAGCCGTCGAAAAAATGTTGACGGCAGAAAAAAGAGCCCAAAACGCTTTGCTTGGAGCGGTCGATCCTAATGCCGCCCGTCGCCTGCAACTACAACAACGAATCGCCAGAATCCGCCGCGGCGAAGAAGGTGGTTCGGCCGCTTTCCGCGAATACATCGCTCGTCAAGCGCAAATACGCGAAGCCGGTTCCCGCTCCCTTTACATGCGGGCCGAAGGTCGCATCGCCATTAGCGAGCAATCCACCGCAGCTGCTGAAGCCGCCCGTCAAATCGAAAAACTAAACGAGCGACAACGCGACTTCATCGCTCGCACAGACGAAGCAGCCCAAGCCGCCAACCGTCAAACCGCAGCGTTCCTGCGTCAACAGCGCATAGCCAAACAGGTCGCCGCCCTCAACCTCGCGGCACCAGCAGCCCAACTGATGCTGCCGGCCGCAGCCCCTGGCTCCCCTCTAATGTCCGGTGGCGCCCGCCGCCGCGTAACTGGCCCCATCGAACGCCTCGGAGGTGCCCGCACCCTCGACGAAGCCCAGGCCACGTTGCGCCTTGCTCAGGCCAACACCCAACTGGCGCAAAGCACAAAGAAAGTAGACGCAGAATTCAACCGTTTCCTCCCAGACACCAACCTCCTCAACGCAACCGCCCGAGGCATCCAACGCATCCAAACAAACCAAGAGGCCTTAGACGCGTCAATCGCCAGTGGTATCCGTTTCCAGGAACGTTACAACAAAGAACAAGAACGTCTACGCCGTCTCCAGCGTGATCCGGTGAAAATGCCTGGTACAACCAGGCGTACTGCCGGACCATTCCCGGTAGAAGGACCCATCCCTTTTTCTCAATTCGGCAGACGCCCACAAGCCGCAGCCCCAGGTAGACGAGGTACCAATCGCCTCGGCGGTGTCGTCAGCAACGCCGTAATCGGTGGCGCCTTCCCGCTACTGTTCGGTCAAGGCGGTGGAGCCGCAACCGGCGGCGCACTCGGCGGCGCACTTGGTGGTCTCCTCGGCGGCACCGGCGGCTTCGCTGGTTCTCTCCTTGGAACGCTCCTTGGCGGTATCGCTGAACAAGGCGGAAAAATCAAAGAACTCGCCGCCGACATCGGCTTCAGCGCAGACCAGACACGCAAGTTGCAGGAAGCCTTCAAGCTCGCTGGTGCTGACGCCGAAAAGTTTACCGCTGCTGTCCAGAATATTCGGGGACTAGGTCTAGAGCTAAACGATCAAGCAAGTGTTGTTCAAGCACTTACCCAACTAACTGCTGCTTACGGTGGATCTATTGATAAGACTGCTAATGCTTTTACATCTGCGCTTGAATCTGGAAAAGTAACACAAGCTACACTAAATCAACTTACAAGTCAAAATATACCGATACAAGATAAGTTAGCAGCTTCCTATAATGTTACGCGCAGCGAATTGCTGCAAATGGCCAAAGACGGAAAAATTTCCGTACAAGATCTTGCCAATGCTTTTGTAGACCTTGCCAATGAAAGCGCTAAAGGACCAGGAAAAACGCGCACCGCGTATGAAGAAGCATTTGAACAAATAAGTCTTGCTGTAGATAATTTAACAACAAAAATTATAGCTAGTTTTGATTTACAAGCCGACAAAGCTCAAAGTACCGGAGAAACACTGGTAACCCGTATTGCCGGAGCTTTTACCAATATACTCAGAAGTATCGAACCTGTTGTCCTACTACTTTCTCAAACAACAGGCGCATTTGTAAATCTTGGTATATCAGCAGTTAATGCCCTTTCGGGTATTCCAAATTTAATCAGCAATGTAACTTCTTCCGTTATCGGGATGATCCCTGGTTTAGGAGCATCGTACAAAATTCTTTCTGCTATAGCAGCGCTGAGACAAAACGGCGGTAGAGCCCCTGGTATTGCATCGCCAACTAACTTGAACCAGGGCATGAGCCAAAACTGGCCTGCAGGTATTCCACGCCCCGGCACAACTCCTCAGATAGATCGTATCCGCGTACCATCCCAACTACCTTCCGAGGGAAGCACCGGCGCAAAACCCAAAAAAGACAAAACGGCCGAAGAACTCCAGCGCTCCCTGGAACAAGGAAGAGCCCTTGCCCAAGAATTTGCACGTCAAGTAAAACTACTAAACACAACCACAGACATCGAGCGTAAGCGTCTTCAGATTCAGTTTGACTTTGAGGACAGGCAGAAACAAATTTCAGAACTTAAAAACGCCGAACAACGTACGTCTTTAACAACGCAAAACCAAGAAATTCGGCGCTTGGAACTAATTGATCTCCAGACTGAAGCGCTGAAGAAACAGACAGACGAAGCTGAAAAATTATTTGATATAATAATTCAAGGTTACAACTTCGGTATCAGCCGCGAGGGCGGCACCGGAGCCGGTATTTTTGGTAAATTATCGGAATTAAAGCAAAATTTAGATCCTGTAAAAGTCCAAGTAGATAGTATTGCAACAGGAGCAACTGTAATTGGCGATGCTTTTAGTCTTGCGTTCGGTGAAATTATTAGTGGCGCAAAATCTACAGAGCAAGCACTGGCAGACACGTTCCAGCAAATCGGAGATGCCTTCATAAATATGGCTGTAAATATCATCGCTCAGCAGATGACGATGATTATTCTTGGCAGCATATTGAAGGCCTTAGGCCTAGGCTTCAATCTTTCTGGTACTAATGCACTTTCCACTGGTTCGAGTCCGCTTGGGGGAATTGGTGGAAGCCTTGGCGGTGCTGGTTACGGAGGCGTCAGCGGTATCACGCCGATAGGACCATCTTTCGGGGGAGCTACTTTCCCGGCCTTTTTTGCCGATGGCGGTTTTGTTACAGGCCCCACTCGCGCCATGGTCGGCGAAGGCGGGCAAGCCGAGTACATCATCCCAGCCAGCAAGATGCGCTCCGCCATGAGCCGGTATGCTGCTGGCGCACGCGGCTCTGCGGTCATCCCGGCTGGCAACGACACCAGCAGCGGCGGCGGCACCGCCACAATGGCACCAGCCGCCATCGACGTGCGCTACACCGTGGAACGCATCAACTCCGTTGATTACGTCACCGCCGACCAGTTCCGTGCTGGCATGGCCCAAGCCGCCCAGCAAGGCGCCACGCAGGGCGAACAGCGCACCCTGCGCCGTCTGCAGCAGTCCCGCGCCACCCGTAGCCGCCTCGGCATGAACTGATGGACACCAGCTTCAAGACCGAAATAGCACTGGGTCACATGCTGACCGCCAAGCCCCGCACGGACGGCGCCTCCCCGCTTTACTTCCAGAACTTCTGGATCAACGAAAACGTCGCCTACAACGGCAACACCCACGGCTTTCTGCCATTCGGCTTCTCTGGCGTCACTGTCAACCGCAGCGGCGACAACCAGTCCACGCAACTGGCGCTACCTAACAACTCCCTCAGTCGTAGTTGGGCCTCCACACTGGTCGACGGCAGTTGGGTGGTGCTGGTGGACATGCTGATGCTCAACCCCGACAACAAAGCCGACTACCGCGTGCTCAGCTCCTACGCCGGCCAAGTAGCCGGAGCCATCTGGAGCG
>Ga0214917_10003271_pt1 | contig 18890 bp, 15 predicted proteins | sample LL_1208_BB_MetaG_FD_177983 | JGI IMG/M metagenome (GOLD analysis project Ga0214917, IMG submission 177983) | Freshwater microbial communities from Lake Lanier, Atlanta, Georgia, United States - LL_1208_BB | ecosystem: Environmental > Aquatic > Freshwater > Lake | place: USA: Georgia | collected...
GCCCGCTCCCAGAGCTGCCACAGATCGAGGGCCGCGCGGGGTCGGCGGCCGAGCATCCCGATCACCGCCCCGGCCCGGTGCAGCGCCGACTGGGGCGCGATCAGCCGCGTCACGTCCGGCGGGAGTACGTCGCCGGCGGCGTCGGAGATCACCCGGATCGCCCGGCAGGGCAGGCCCGCGTCGCGCGCGACCTCGGCGACGGCGAGCGTCTCCATGTCCACGACGGCCGCCCCGGTGGCCGCGGCCAGCGCCGCTTTTTCAGTCGGCGTGCGCACGATCCGGTCCACGGTCACGATCGCTCCGCCCGCCCGCCCGGGCGCGACCAGCGGCAGCGGCTCGTCGGTCGGCGGCTCGCCGCGCACCAGCGCCGGCTCGACGACCGCCCCGCGTGCGAGCCCGGGATCGAGGCCCCCGGCGAAGCCCGCCGACACGAGCAGCCTCGGCCGGTGGCCGTCGACGAGGAGCCGCGCGGCCAGACGGGCCGCCTCCCGGCCCACGCCCGCGACGCACCAGGCGACGCGGGCGCCGCCGACCTTGCCCTCGTGAAACGTGAGCCCCGCGGCCTCTAGCGCCACGACGTCGGTCACGGCCCTGGAGAACGCCTCGGCCTCGATCGGCACGGCGAACACGATGCCGGCGGTGCAGTGGTGGGTGATCATGCGGGTGTTCTCCAGAACGCCATGCTCGGGAGTGTACCGGGCCGTCTTCCGCGGCGTGGCGTCGAGGTTGTCCATGCCCTCCCGCTTCGGCATCCTGCCTGCGATCGCTTCCACAGCATCCAGCCCGGCCAGTCCCGGCTGTTGCTCCTCGTGATCGGCCGCGCTCGGCCTATCGCCGTCACGGGTCGAGCCCGCCGCATTACAAAGCAGCCGCTCGATCTCTTCTACGAAGATCCTCGTGAGGGCCGCTACCGCGCTTTGGCGGTCAGCGAGGAAGCAGCGCAACCGCTTCGGCACGGAGATCACCCACTGCCGCACGGGCACCGGAGGAATGACGCGGTCGACGAGATGCGCAGCTGTCTGCAGCCGATGCGAGCGACTCTCACCAGAGCCCCCCTGCTCAACCGCTGCCTCAACCCGCGCGACGTCTCCCTGCGGGCGCCACAGACCCCGGCCGCCCGGAGGTGCGGCCGGCGGCCGGGGCCGCGGGCCGCGAAGGCTGCAGGGGCCATGGATGGCCCTGCAGCCGTGTCAAAAGTCGAAGGCGAGTCGCGTGCCGAAGGCGTGGATGTTGCCGCTGGCGTCGTCGCCCACGAGGTTGACGTAGTCTCGCGCGGTGAAGTCGTAGTTGAAATACAGCCTGGCCTGGGGGTTGAGCAGCCAGATGAGTCCAAAGGTCATGCCGTTCAAGACACCGCCGTCGACCTCGCCGTCGTTCAGGCAGAGGTAGTTGTAGCGCACGCCCGCCTGCCACGCGCCTCCGCTCGCGGACGCCGCGTTTCGCGGCTGGTCCCGGACGCGATAGAAATTGCGCCGCGGGATCGGCCGGCCGAAGCGGGAGCCTTCGAGCAGGTAGGTCCGCGTCTCGCCGGTCAGGAACCAGATCGCTTCGAGGTAGCCCCCCTGATAGAAGACGGTGCCGAGCGGCGTGCCCGGCGGCGGCTGCAGGCCGGCGTTCGCCGGGCCGTTCTCGAAGCCGTCGGCGGCCAGCGATGGCGTGCGGGCGTCGTACAGCCAACTGCCGAAATACTCGCCCTGCACGGAGAATGGGCCGCGGCTGGCTGCGAGTTCGAGGCCGAGCATGTTCTGCCACTCACCGATCAGCAGGCCGGAGTCGGCATAGATCGAGTTGAGCGGGCCGGGCGGGCCGTTTCGGACGCTGCCGCGACTGCGGAACCGCACGGCCGGAACGGTCGGCCCGGAGATCGCTCCGGTGGCGGCGTCGTAGCCCAGTTGCCGCCGCTGGGGCTGCATCGTCCGGCCTGCGACGCCCAGATGGAGCAGGCGGCGGCCCTCGTCCTCGAAGATCGGCAGGATGACGAGCCGCCCCACGGTGACGCTGCCCCCGCTCGAGGCCGTGAAGCCGAACGGGTTCGTCACGTTGGCGAACTCGCCGAGATACCAGGCCACCCGGCCGTCGGCCGCGGAGTCGGAGAGCTGCACGCCGGGGAGGTAACCGTCGTTGAACGGCCCTTCGAAGGCGTCCATGCTGTACGAACGCTCCATGAACTCGAGCCAGCGGCTGTCGGTGAGGTGCTCGAGCCCGTAGGGGTCCTTCTGGTTGCCGATGCGGACGGTGCCCAGCACGGGCAGGTCGCCGACCTGGAGGTAGAGGTCCTTGACGGCCGCGTTCGGACCGACGCCGGTCAACTGCGGATAAACCTCGTTCCAGGCGTTGAGCTGGTTGACGAAGTCGTACTCGGCTGCGAACTCGTAGAACTCGTACATCTGAAACTCGGTCCGGACCCGGCCCCGGCGCATGTTGACGGCCCCGGCCACCGGCGGGTTCAGGCCGCCTTGGTCCGGCGGCTGGTTCGGTCCCGGCCCGGCCGTGAAGCCGCTCGCATCGGCCTGCGCGCGGCCGCCGATGTGAAGCCGAAAGTCGCCCGCGGGCGAGATCAGTTCGAGGCCGTTGCGCCACCGCGCGGTCAGGGGAGCCTCGTTGCGGAGCGGGTGGGTCTGCGGCGCGGCCGGCGGGGGCGGCATGGCGACGGGCTCCGGTCCGGGCAGCGGCATGGCGACGGGCAGCGGGAGCGGGTCGAGCGGGTCGAGCGAGGCGACGACGGCGTCGAGGCCGGCCGTGAGCGGAGGTGAGGCGGGTTCGGCGGCCGCGGCGATGGCGGTCAACAGCGAGACGAGAAGCGACGCCGGCAGGGGGTGCCCCCGCCGGCGCGGAGGCTTCTTCTCGGCACGTTCGTTTCGACCCTCAGCCACGCCCCGCCCCCCGCAGGTGACACCTGCGGAGTTTTCGTCACCCGGCCCTGCCGGTGGCGACGGTCGCGCCTGGAGTTCGGGTCGGGCAAGCGGGGCAAAGGATGCGGGGCGGTCGCCGCCGCGGCCGCGAGGTCGACGCGACCGGCAAGGCTTCGCGGAGCCCCTGAATCGTCGCCGTGCCACAGCCCGGTGTCCGGCGAACTCGTCTCATCCGGGGTTCGACGGCTCCCCGGCTCGTGCGGTCTGGGCGCGGGTCCGCCGGCCGTCTTCCGGAGACCAGATTGTCGCGGCCGCGTCCTGGGGCTTCGCGGGCGTGGGCTGCTCTCCCCAGGCGGTGAGACGGACGGTCACCGTCGTCCCGACCGTCGGCCGGCTGGACACCGTGATCGCCCCGCCGCAGCCCTCGACCACCGACTTGCAGATGGGCAGGCCGAGCCCGCCGCTCCGCCGACAGTGGGCGTGACTCCGCACCGGATCGACCATCCAGAAACGGTCGAAGATCCGTTCCAGATTCTCCGCGGTGATTCCGGCGCCGTTGTCCTGCACGACGAGTGAGCCGCCTGCGGCACCATCGTCGGTGACGGTCACCACGACCCGGCCGGCCGGTGGCGTGAACCGCAGGGCGTTGTCGACCAGGTTGCCGACCACCCGCCGAAGCCGCGCGGTGTCGCCCCCGACCAGCGGCCGTCCGCGCACGACCAGACTGAGGGAGACGTCCCGTTCCTCGGCGACACCGGCGAACATCTCGACGGCCTGCACCGCCACACGGGCCAGATCGACCGCCTCGCGGACGTGGGGGGCCGACGCTTCTCCGCTTTCCGCCAGCAGCAGGAGGTCGTTGGCCAGTTTCGACAGATGCTGCGCCGCCTCGAGCACGTCGATCAGCGTGTCGCGGTACTCGGTCGCCGGGCGTGCTTGAGAGACGGCCACCTCCAGCGAACTTTGCATCGCCGCGAGCGGGCCGCGAAGCTCGTGGGCCGCGTCGGCCACGAACCGCTCCTGCCGTTCCACGTGCCCGGCGACCTGGTCGAGCAACCGGTTGATCGTGGCTGAGAGCCGGTCGAGTTCGTCGCCGGCGCCGGTGATGGCCAGGCGGTCGCCGAGCCGCGTCGGCCGGAGCCGCTCCGCGGTCGCGAGGATCGCGGCCACCGGCCGGGTGGCCTGGACGGCGAGCCAGTAGGCCGCCAGGGGCGCGAGCAACGCCAAGGCGCTGCCGACCGCAATCAGCACCTGCATCAGCGCCCGGATGTTCGCGTCGAGCGACGCCGTGGACATCCCGACCCTGATGTGGTACCGCCGGCCCGCTTCGCCTTCGATGGACAGCCGCGCGTACCGGTAGGGGCCGACCTGGCGGATGATCTCCCGCCGCTCCGTCTGGATCGGCGGGAAGCCGGCGACCGCGTCGGGGCAGAGCTCGCTCTTCCAGACCGTTCGGCCGTCGTCCATGAGCAGGTGCGAGAACCAGGCCCGCTCGGCGTGACTTCGCTCCTTGCGTTGCAGCACGGCGACCACGGCGTCGATGTCCGGGTGGAGGTCGGTGATCGCCAGGGCGGCCTCGCGCACGGCGCCGCGAAGGACGGTGTCGGTCTCGCGGTACGACGCCGCGCGAGCCCCGAGCCACACCGCCAGCAGCGAGGCGGTGGTGGCGAGGAACACGACGAGCGAGTTCCAGAGCGTGAGCCGGGCCCGCATCGTCGACCAAAAAGCCAGATCAGTCGTGAGCCAACGCATAGCCCCGCCCTCGGAGGGTGCGGATCAACGACTCCTGGCGCTGGCGGTCGATCTTGCCCCGCAGCCGGTTGATGTGGACCTCGATCACGTTCGTGGGGCCGTTCCAATCGAAGCCCCAGACGTGCTCGCAGAGCATCTTCCGCGTGACGACCTGGCCGTGGTACCGCATCAGCAGCTCCAGGATGCTGAACTCGGTCGGCGTGAGATCGACGGAACGGCCGGCGAGCGTGAGCCGTTGGTTCGCCAGGTTGAGCTGCAGCGGGCCGACCTCGAGTTGCATCGCCGGCCGGTCCGCCGTGCGCCGATGCACCGCCTCGATGCGGGCAAGCAGCTCATCCATCTCGAACGGTTTGACGAGGTAATCGTCGGCTCCGGCTCGAAAGCCCTCGAGCTTGTCGGGCACCGCGCCGCGGGCGGTCAGCACGATCACGGGCGTGCGCACGCCGCGGGAGCGGGCCGCCCGCAGGACGTCGAGCCCGCCCGCCTTCGGCAGCATCAGGTCGAGCACCACCAGGTCGTTGGCCAGCAGGGCATCGGTCTCCACGGCCGCCGCCCCGTCGGGAATCCACGTGCATGCGTGGCCCGCCTCGCGGATCGCCGTGCTCACGGCCCGCCCGATGACCGGGTCGTCCTCGACGATGGCAATGTGCATGCTCGCGACCTCGGCAGAATGACCCCGACCGGCGCTCCGCGGATCACCGGACGGACCCGCACCAGTCTACCAGCCGGTCGCGGCGGTCGGTGCAGGGCCCAGGCCTCACTCCCACTCGATGGTCGCGGGGGGCTTCGAGGAAATGTCGTAGACCACGCGATTCACGCCACGGACCTCGTTGATGACCCGGGTCGAGATCCGGGCCAGAAGCTCGTACGGCAGGTGGCTCCAGTCCGCGGTCATGAAGTCTTCGGTCTCCACGGACCGGACGGCGAGCACGTCGTCGTAGGTGCGGGCGTCGCCCATCACGCCCACGCTCTGCACGGGCAACAGGACTGCGAAGGCCTGCGACACCTTCCGCATCAGGCCCGCGTCCTCGAGTTCCTCCAGCACGATCGCATCCGCCTCGCGAAGCGTGTCGAGCCGGGGCTTGGTCACCGCGCCGAGGCAGCGGACCGCGAGCCCCGGGCCGGGGAAGGGATGCCGCCAGACGATCTTCTCGGGCAGGCCCAGTTGGAGGCCGAGCTGCCGGACCTCGTCCTTGAACAGATCCCGCAACGGCTCGACGAGCTCGAACTGGAGGTCGTCGGGCAGCCCGCCGACGTTGTGGTGGAGCTTGATCGTCGCGGCGGGCCCGTCGGCCGCGGCGCCGCTTTCGATCACGTCGGGGTAGAGGGTTCCCTGGGCGAGGAACCGTGCCCCCTCGATGCGGGCCGCCTCGGCCGCGAAGCAGTCGATGAACGCCTTGCCGATCCGGCGGCGCTTCTCCTGCGGGTCGGTCACGCCGGCCAGCACGTCGAGGAACCGGCCCTCCGCCGGCACGACGTGGAGATCGGCACGGAAGTGGGTGGTGAACTCCTCGATCACCGCGGCCGCCTCGCCCTTGCGCAGCAGTCCATTGTCGACGAGGATGCACGACAGCTGGGCGCCGATCGCGCGGCTCAGGAGCGCCGCCACCACGGCCGAGTCGACGCCGCCGGAGAGTCCGCAAATCACCCGGTCGCGGCCGATCCGGCGCCGCAGCGACTCGATCGTCGAGGCGGCGAAGTCGTCGAGCCGCCAGGCGCCGGTGCAGCCGCACGCCCCTTTGAGAAAGTTGGCGAGGATGCCGCCGCCGGCCGGCGTGTGGGTCACTTCGGGGTGGAACTGCAGCCCGAACACGGGCAGCGTGCGGTGCCGGACGGCCGCCAGGGGGCAGGTGGCGGTGCGGGCCAGCGGTAAAAAGTCGGCGGAGACCGCCGCCACCTGGTCGCCGTGGCTCATCCAGACCTCCGTCCGGCCCGGGACGCCGGCGAACAACAGGTCGTGGTCGAGCACCTCGCAGGCCGCGCGGCCGTATTCGCGGGCCGTCGCCCGCGCCACCTGGCCGCCGAGTGACTCGCAGGCCAGCTGCATCCCGTAGCAGATGCCGAGCACGGGAATGCCGAGCTGGAAGATGCCCGGATCGCACTTCGGCGCCGCCTGCTCGTACACGCTCGCCGGTCCGCCCGAAAGGATGATCCCGCGGGGCGCGAGCTCGCGGATCCGCGCGGCGGCGATGTCGTGGCGGACGATCTCGCAGTAGACGTGCTGTTCCCGCACGCGCCGGGCGATGAGTTGCGCGTATTGCGAGCCGAAGTCGAGGACGAGCACCCGCTCGGCCTGCTGGGGAGCGGAAGCCGCGGCTGCGGCAGCCGGGATCGCGGGGGCGGGAGGAACGGTGCCGGCGGGCATGCGAAGGGGTCTGCGGCGGGACGGAAAAACCGCACAGTATACGTCTTCCGAATCCTTCCGTGGACAGGGGGCCGCGAGGGGTTGCCGGTTCCCTGGAGTCGGCGTTGATGGCCGAGCGAAGCCGGGATGGCGAAGCGAGGCCAGCATCGAGCGATGCGCAGGGCAGGATGCCCGCAGCGAGCGTCCGTGCGACAGGGACCGGCAGCCCCGAGCCCGTGAGTGGCAGGCGAAGCGAACGTCCGACGAGATGGCATGGGCAGCCCCGAGCCGCGCGCGCGAGGCACCACCCTGCTATAGTGCCGCCGATGCTCGTGCTCCTCACCAACGACGACGGAATCTTCGCCCCCGGCCTGGCCGCCCTCGAGCGGGCGGTGCGCCGATTCGCCGACGTCTGCGTGGTGGCGCCCTCGACGGAGCAGAGCGGCGTCGGCCACGCCATCACGTTTCTCACGCCGCTCACCGCCAAGGAGGTGTTCGCCGGGGACGCGCGGCGGGGCTGGGCCGTCGACGGCAGTCCCGCCGATGCCGTGAAGCTGGGGATCACGGAGTTCTGTCCGCGCCGGCCCGACCTCGTGATCAGCGGCGTCAACAGCGGACTCAACGCCGGCATCAACGTGCTCTACTCGGGCACGGTCGCGGCCGCGATCGAAGGTGCCTTCTTCGGGATCACGAGCGTGGCGGTGTCGCTCGAATGGGACGACCATCCCGACTACGACCGGGCCGCCACGATCGGCACGAGCGTGGTCCGGCAACTGCTCGAGCGGCGGCCGGCCCCGGGCAGCCTGTTCAACATCAACGTGCCGAGAAGGGCCCTCGCCGGCACGCCGGAGCTGCGGGTCGTGCCCATGAGCGTGTCCCGCTACGGCGAGGCCTTCGAACGCCGGGTCGATCCGCGGGGCCGGAGTTACTGGTGGGCCACCAACGACCCCCCGCCCCCGCCCTCCCCGCTGGAGACGGATGTCACGGCGCTGGCCGACGGCCATGTCACGCTCACCCCGCTCGACTACGACCTGACGCACCGCGGCAGCCTCGACACGCTGGCCGCCGGCCCCTGGCGGCTGGACTGAGTCGCCCTTGCGGGCCGCTCACGAGCGGCTGCGGAGGACGAGCATCACGGCCAGCACGCCGGCCAGCACGAGCCCGCCGCCCAGCACGAGCCAGACCCCCAGCGGCACTCCGGCGAACTGCAGGGGCTTCCGCCGCCGTGGACGCCGCTCGGCCGCGTCGTCCGCGGCGCGGCCCCCCTTGGCCGGCTGGCCGGTGGCCGGACGGCTCGTCGGTTGCTTGCTCGCGGCCCGCGTCCCCGATCCGCTGGTCGACGGCGGCGTGAAGACGAGGCTGCCGGAATCGGGTGGGCCGGCGGGCCGCCGCGGCCCCGAGCCCCCGAGCGAGACGGAACTCGAGCCGCCGCTTCCCGGGCCGTGTCGGAAGACCGGGCCGGATCCGGGCGGCGGGCCGTCGCCGCGCCGGGGCGGCCCCCGGCGGGGCGGCCCGGCCGGGGTCGTGCCCGGCGTCTTTTCGGCCGCCTTGAGCCACGCGGCGAGCGCGTTGGCCACATCCTCGGCCGTCTGTGGTCGGGCGTCGGGATGCTTCTCCAGCATCCGGAAGTAGAGATCGGCGATCGGCGGGGGAACGTCGGGCCGTTCCTCGAGGATGTTGGGCGGCGGCTTGTTGACATGGGCCTGGATCCGCTCGGCCAGCTTGCCCTGGGCGAAGGGCGCGCGGCCCACGAGCAGGTAATGCAGCGTGCAGCCCAGCGCGTAGATGTCGCTGCGGCGGTCGGCCGTGTGGCTGTCGGTGGCCTGCTCGGGAGCGAGGTAGTCGGCCGTGCCGAGCACCTTCTCGTCGTGCTCGCGGGTCAGCGACGCCTGCTTGTCGTCGTCGCTGGCCAGGGCCAGACCGAGGTCGAGGATCCGGACCACCCCCTTGCGGTCGAGGATCAGGTTGGCCGGCTTGATGTCACGATGCACCAGTCCCTCCCCGTGGGCGTAGTGCAGGCCGATGGCCGCCTGGCGGAGGTAGTCGACGGCGTCGCGGATTTCGAGCGGGCCGTCCTGCTTGACCTTGGCGTGGAGGTCGATCCCGTCGATGTACTCCATCACGATGAAGTGCACCGAGCCCGCCGTGTCGAGGTCGAACGCCCGGGCGATGTTCTGGTGGCCGAGCCCGAAGGCGGCCTGGGCCTCCCGCTCGAACCGCGCGAGGAACGAGCTTTGCTCGACCCGTTTGATCGGCAGCACCTTGATCGCGACCTGCTTCCGGAGCGTCGTGTTTTCCGCGAGGTAGACGCTGCTCATGCCCCCGGCCCCGAGCAGCCGGAGCAGCCGGTACTTGCCGAGCATGAAGCCCTTGTGCTTCCCCTTCCGGAGCTGGTCGACCTGCCACTGCGTGAGCAACTCGGCGGCGATCAGCGCCTGGGGCAGCTCGTCGGGCAGGTCGATCGACGGATCGGGCCAGGCGGCCACGGCTTCCGCCAGCCGGGATTCCTCCACGAGCCCGCTCCTGCGGACGACGGCGAGAAAGTCGGCGATGGACTGGACGGATTCGGCCATGGGAGGTCCCGCAGGTACAACACGAGCGTAGCACGAAGCCCGACAGGCGAACGATGCGGATTCTGCTCTACACCCGCCGCGGCTGTCATCTCTGCGAGGAGGCCGAGGACCTGCTCACCGCCCATGGTGTGCCGGCCGCGTTGGTCGACGTGGATGAATCACCCGAGGCGGCGGCGCGGTACGACCTCCGGGTGCCCGTCCTGGAGATCGACGGGCAGGTGGTGCTGGAGGGCAGGTTCCAGGAGCGGCAGCTCGCAGCGGTGCTCGCCGACCGGGCCGGCCCGGCATGAACGCCCGCGCGAGCCGGCGGATGTCGCCGCCCCGTGGTGCGGTCGAGCCGCCTCACAGCCCGAGCCGCATCCCCCGGCGGGCCAGCTGGTCGGCGAGCAGCGGGGCCGACGTGAAGAGCTCCGCGTCCCAGCCGGCCGCGCGGGCGGCGGCGACGTGCTCGGGCAGATCGTCGCAGAAGAAGATCCGCTCGGGCGGTGTGCCGGCCCGTTCGGCCGCCCGCGCGAAGATCGCCGGTTCGGGCTTCGAGGCGCCGATCTCGTAGCTGAGGATCACGGGGCGGAAGCCGCCGGGCAGGATGCCCCAGCCGCGGCCGAGCAGGTGCCGCCAGTGGATGTCGCAGGTATTCGACAGGATCCCGATCGGGATCCGGCGGCGCTGCAGGGCCGCGATGACCGGCAGGATGCCGACGTTGAGTTCGAACATCTCGGCGGCGGCCGCCGCCAGGGCCCCCGGGTCGCTGCGGGTGCCCGTTCGGCGGCTGAACTCCCCGTGAAAGGCGGGCCAGTCGATCGTGCCCCGCTCGAGATCGGCCTGCAGGCCGTCCATCACGGCCGCGCGCACGAGGGAGGCGTCGGCGCCGCAGGCTTCCGCCATCCCGCGGAACGCCCGCTCGCGGTCGAACGTGGCGATCACGTTGCCGAGGTCGAAGTAGACGAAGGCGGGAGGCATGGGCAGGCACGAGGCACGGTGACGGAGCGGGCCGCTTTCACGGGTTCGTCGAGCATACTATCCTGCCCCCGGAACCGTCCCTGACGCCTTCGCCGAGGAACCGACCTTCATGGCCAGCCTGAATCGCACCAGTGCGCGGATCACCCAGCCCCGTTCCCAGGGAGCCTCCCAGGCGATGCTGCTCGGCACCGGCCTCACACCGGCCGACCTCGACAAGCCGCAGGTCGGGATCGCGAGCATGTGGTACGAGGGCAACACCTGCAACATGCACCTCGACCGGCTCGCCGCGAAGGTGCGCGAGGGCGTGGTGGCGGCCCGCATGGTGGGCATGCGGTTCAACACGATCGGGGTCAGCGACGGGATCTCGATGGGCACCGAGGGGATGAGCTACTCGCTGCCCTCCCGGGACGTGATCGCCGACTCGATCGAGACGGTGATGCACGCCCAGTGGTACGACGCCCTGGTGGCGATCCCCGGCTGCGACAAGAACATGCCCGGCTGCCTGATCGCGATGGGCAGGCTCAATCGTCCGGCCCTGATGGTCTACGGCGGCACGATCAAGCCCGGGCACCTGGCCGACGGCACGACGCTCGACATCGTCTCCGCGTTTCAGTGTTACGGCGAGTACGTGGCGGGGCGGATCGACGACGGCCGCCGGGCCGACATCGTCCGCCATGCCTGCCCGGGCGCGGGCGCCTGCGGCGGGATGTACACGGCCAACACCATGGCCACGGCGATCGAGGCCCTGGGCATGGCGCTGCCCGACTCGGCCTCGATCCCCGCGGAGCATCCCGCCAAGGAACAGGAGTGCCTGCGGGCCGGCGCGGCGATCCTGCATCTGCTCGAAAAGGATCTCAAGCCCCGCGACATCATGACCCGCCGCGCCTTCGAGAACGCGATGGTCACGATCATGGCGCTCGGCGGCTCCACCAACGCCGTCCTGCACCTGATCGCGATGGCCCGGGCCGTGGAGGTGGAGCTGACGCCGGCCGACTTCCAGAAGGTCGCCCGGCGGATCCCCTACCTGGCCGACCTGAAGCCGAGCGGGAAGTTCGTCCAGGAGGATCTGCACTCCATCGGTGGCACGAGCGGCTTCATGAAGTACATGCTCGACAAGGGCCTGATGGACGGCGACTGCCTGACCATCACCGGCAAGACGCTCGCCGAGAACCTCGCCTCGAACAAGGGGCTCCAGGCCGGCCAGAAGATCATCCGGCCGGTCGAGGAGCCGCTCAAGGCCACCGGCCACATCTCGATCCTCCACGGCAACCTCGCCCCCGACTCGGCCGTGGCCAAGATCACCGGCAAGGAGGGCTCGCGGTTCCGCGGTCCGGCCCGCGTCTTCGACAGCGAGGAGGCGATGCTCGCCGCGCTCGAGCAGGGTGGCATCGCGCGGGGCGACGTCGTGATCATCCGGTACGAGGGGCCGAAGGGGGGGCCGGGCATGCCCGAGATGCTCACGCCGACCTCGGCGCTCGTGGGGGCCGGGCTCGGCAACGACGTGGCGCTGATCACCGACGGCCGGTTCTCGGGGGGCTCGCACGGCTTCATCGTGGGCCACGTCGTTCCCGAGGCCCAGGAGGGCGGGCCGATCGCCCTGGTGCGCGACGGCGACGTGGTGGTGATCGACGCCGACGCCGCGACGATCGACGCCGAAGTGGATGAGGCCGAGTTCGCCCGGCGGCGGGCGGCGTGGCGGCAGCCGGCGCCGAAGGCGACGCGGGGCATGCTCGCCAAGTACATCCGCTGCGTGGCCCCCGCCTCCCGGGGCTGCGTCACCGACGAGTGAGGGCGGCCCGGGCCCCGGGCACCGCCCCCGGCGGCGGCGTTTCCCCTGGAAAACCGGCCTTGAAGCCGGCCGGTGCGATCGCGACCATCCGGCCTCACCGGACCAGGCAGGCTTTTCGATGGCGCGGCGATCACTTTTCGTGGCGGTCTTGGCGACCTTGGCGGCCACGGCCGCCCGCGGACAGGCGCCGCTGCCGCCGCCGGCCACGATGCAAGCCGACCCGTTCATGCCGCTGCCCGAAGGGGCCGTGGTGGGGCCCGGCGGTCCGGTGCTGCCGGGGCCGCCGGCCGGTCCGCAGAATGCCGTCGTGATCCCGCCGCTCGATGCGGAGCTGGTCTGGACCAAGATGGTCGACGTGGCCGACGACTACTTCAAGGTGCAGTCGGAGCAGCGGGTGGTGTTCGCGGCCGGCGTGCCCACGGAAGGCCGGATCGACACCTTTCCGCAGACCGGAGCCACCGTTCTCGAGCCCTGGCGGGGCGACTCGGTCGGCTGGAACGAGCGCTGGGAATCGACGCTCCAGTCGATCCGCCGAATCGGCACGATGCGGCTGATCCCTGACCCGGCCGGCTGGCGGGTGGAGGTGGTGGTCAACAAGGAGCTCGAGTATCTCTCACGGCCGATGCGGGCCACGGCCGGCGGCGCCTCGTTTCGCAACGACGACTCCCTCTATCGCTACGGCACCCCGCTGCCCACGCTCGGCCAGCAGGTGGGCGACCAGCCGCGGCCGGTCGCCGCCCCGACGCCGTCCGAGGGCTGGATCCCGCTGGGCCGCGATCCGCTGCTCGAGCAACGGATGCTCGGCAAGCTGCTCGCCAAGCTGGGCGTGCAGCCGATGCCCCAGGCCGCACCCTACTACGAGCCTCCGTCCGGCGCCCCCGGCGTGGTCGCGGCCCCGGCCTCCCCCGCGCTGCCCGCCGGCCCGGTCTACGGCCAGCCGATCCCGGCCGAGCAACTGCCACCGGGCGCGGTGATCGCCCCCGGGCCGCCGGTGCCCATCGAGTCGCTGCCCGCGCCGCGGTAGCACACGAGCTCTCACGTGAGGGCTCGGGATGGCCCATGCCATCTCGCCGGACGCTCCCTCCGGGCATCCTGCCCTCCGGTCGCTCGATGCTGCCCTTCGCTGCGCAACGGGCACCGAGCCGCGAAGCGGATTGGTCGGCTGCGCTCGGTTTCCTACGCCGCTCGATTGGCACGGGCCATCCCTCGCAGTCAAACGACGGGCCAAAAGCAACGCCCCGTGCCAGATTCGTCTGCACGAACGCTGTGCGCCAGAGCAGCGCACGAACACGGCCGCCCGGAGGTGCGGCCGGCGGCAGCGGCCGAAGGCCGGAGTGCCGCCAAGGCTGCAGGGGGCAGGGATGCCCCTGCAGCCGTGTAGCCAGTGCGGCCCCTGCAGCCGTTCAATCAGCCCAGGCGGCTCACCAACTCGTCGAACTGGCGGGCGTGGCGGGCATGGGAGGTGTGCATGTGCTCCCCCTGCGAGAGGAACCGCAGGCGGTCGTCGCGGTCGAGGCCGCGGGACCGGAGCACCCGCTCGAACGGCTGCCGGGCCTGGGCGTAGACCACGAGGAGCTTGTGCTCGTCGAACTGCACCTCGAGCGACTGTTCGGGATGCAGCACGGCGATGCCGGTGCAGCCGTCGTGGAGCAGCAGTTCCTCGAAATCCCAGAGCAGGCTTTCGAGCATCAGCCGTTCGATGCCTTCGCGGGAGAACTCGCGGACGCCGACGGAATCCTCGTGCGACGACTCGAGGATCACGTCGACGGTGTCGCCGAGCGGCTCGAGCAGTTCGAGGAACGTCTCGAACAGGCTCTCGGCGGAGTCTGCGGCCACCAGGGCCGGCATCCGGCTGCCCGATTGGGGATCGACGTAGGCGTCGTGGCGGTAGCCCGCCCGCGGCACGATGTCGAGCTGCCAGCCCGGGCGGACGGCCTCGGTGAGCGTGAAGCGGCCGTAGGTGCTGCGGGCCATGTGGGCGTCGAGCGCGGCCTGGTCGGGCCGGGCCGGACCCTCGGTTGCGGTCGAGACGGCCTTGAGGGCTGGCAGGCTGGGCCGCGAAGCGGCGGATTCATCGAGGAATCGCATCGGTCTGGCTCGGGCGGATGAGGGGAGCTTGGGGGGCTCGGGGGAGCGGTCGAAGCCGCCACCCGGCAACACCTCTAACGTAGGCCACGCTTTCGCGCCGTGCGGCGGCGGCCTCGGGCCCGCGAAATCCGGGGCCCACCGCGGCGGGCCGGTGAAAATCGTTGTCGCTCCGGGCCATGGGCCCCATAATCCGCGACTTTCCCCACGGCAGGCTCCCGGAGGTTCAACGGCTCATGGAAGGGAAAATCGTCGCGACCGGCATCACCTTCGACGACGTGCTCCTCCTGCCCCGCCGCTCGGCGGTGGTGCCGGCCGAGACCGACGTGGCCACCCGCCTGACCCGCGGGATCGAACTCAACATCCCGATCGTGAGTTCCCCGATGGACACGGTCACGGAGAGCGAGATGGCGATCGCCCTGGCCCAGGAGGGCGGGCTGGGGGTGATCCACAAGAACCTGCCCATCGAACGGCAGGCCGAGGAGGTGGACAAGGTCAAGCGGAGCGCCAACGGGATCATCATGGATCCCGTCACGCTGCCCCCCGACGCCACGGTGGCCCGGGCCCGCGAGGTGATGGATCAGCACAACATCTCGGGCGTGCCGATCACGGCCGGGGGCCGCAAGCTCGTCGGCATCATCACCCGTCGCGACCTGCGGTTCCTCGAGAGCGGCGAGACGCCGATCGCCGACATCATGACGAAGTCGGGGCTCGTGACGGCCACCGGCACGGTCTCGCTCGACGAGGCCGAGAAGATCCTGATGGCCAACAAGGTGGAGAAGCTCCTGCTCGTCGATTCGGCCGGGCTGCTGACCGGCCTGATCACGATCAAGGACATCGACATGATGAAACGCTTCCCCATGGCCTGCAAGGACCGGCAGGGCCGGCTGCGGGTGGGGGCGGCGGTCGGCGTCTTCGACGACGAGCGGGCCGCGGCCCTGATCGCCAAGGGCGTCGACATCCTGGTGGTGGACAGCGCCCACGGCCACTCGGAGAACGTGATCGACACCGTCGCGGCGCTCAAGAAACGCTGGGCGATCGAGGTGATCGCGGGAAACGTGGCAACCCGGGAAGGTTGTCGGGATTTAATCGCGGCGGGCGCGGATGGGATCAAAGTCGGGATCGGTCCGGGGTCGATCTGTACCACGCGGGTCATCTCCGGCGTCGGCGTTCCCCAGATCTCGGCGGTCTGGGAGGCGGCGCAGGAGGCGGCCGGCGCCGGCGTTCCCGTGATCGCCGACGGAGGCATTCGCTACTCGGGAGACATCACCAAGGCGATCGCCGCCGGGGCTCATGCCGTGATGATCGGCGGCCTGCTGGCGGGCACGGCGGAAAGCCCGGGGCAGACCGTCCTCTACCAGGGGCGGACCTTCAAGGCCTACCGCGGGATGGGATCGCTCGGGGCGATGGTCAAGGGTTCGAGCGAGCGCTACCGTCAGAAGGCCACGGGGAGGACCGGCGACAAGCTCGTGCCGGAGGGAGTCGAGGGTCGGGTCCCCTTCAAGGGTCCGTTGAGCGTGTTCGTCTACCAGCTCGTCGGCGGCCTGCGGGCCGGGATGGGCTACTGCGGCACGCGGACCATCGAGGAGCTCCGGCGCGACGCCCGCTTCACCCAGGTCACCGCCGCCAGCGTCCGCGAGAGCCATCCCCATGACATCGCCATCACCCACGAAGCGCCCAACTACTCCGCGGAACGCGCCGGCGAGTGACGGCCGCCCCGGCCGGCCGGCCCTGACGCTCGCCCTGTGGCTGCTGCCGGCGGCCTGCCTGGCGGGCGGCTGGCAGGAGTTCGTGCGGTCGCCCGACGAGGCTCTCGCGCCGCCCGAACGGCAGCCCGTGGCGCTCGCGGCCGGGGTGATGGACGACGAGCCCGGTGACGACGGCACCAGCGAAGGCGAGGCGGTCTGCGTGGCCTGTGCCGCCGCGGCGGAGGCCGAGCCCGACGCGAAGCCCACCGGGCCGTGCGCCGAGGAGGCCGGCGACTGCTCGAAGGAACTCGCCAAGCTCCGCGGCGACCGGATCTCGGTGATCGATCTCGACATCCGCGTGGGGGGAAGGCCCGGCAACGACTACCCGTGCGAATGCCGGCTCGAAGGGGAGACCTACGAGCCCCGCCGGTTCGCCACGACCATGTTCACGTGGAAGGCCGCCGGCTACTGCCACAAGCCGCTCTACTTCGAGGACTGGCAGCTCGAACGGTATGGCCATTCGCACGGCGCCATCGCCGATCCCTTCCTCTCGGCCGCCCACTTCTTCGTCACGCTGCCCGTGCTGCCCTACAAGATGGGCGTGGAGCTGCCCTGGGAATGCGTCTATCCGCTGGGCTACTACCGGCCGGGCAGCTGCTCGCCGTGGATGGTGCCGGCGGTGCCGATCAGCCTCCGCGGCTTCGCGGTCGAGGCGGCGACGATCACCGGGATCGTGTTCCTGATGCCGTAGCGTGGCGTCAGCGCCTGGTGACGGTGGCGATGTAGGCGTAGCGGCGGGCGACCGACTCGAAGGAGACCTCGGCCCGGCCGGAGCGTCCGAGCTCAGCGAGCGCGTCGTGCACCTCCGGCCGGTAGTGGACGTGGAACATGGCCAGCCACCGCTTCAGCCCCGCCGCGAACACCCCGGGCAACTCCCGCTGGTCCCAGAAGTCGACGATCAGCATCCGGCCGCCGGGCCGGAGGTTCGCCAGGGCGGCCTCGATCGCCCCGGGCCACGTGGGCACCATCGACAGGCAGTAGGAAAAGAAGATCGTGTCGAAGGGGCGGTCAAGGCCGAACAGGGCCCTGGCATCGAGCTCCTCGGCGAGCCCCTGGCGGAGCCGGATCGGTTCGAGGCCGGCCGCCGGCACGCGGGTCCGGGCGATGCTGGCGGCCGCGGTGTCGAGCATTTCCTGGGAGGCATCGACGCCGCAGAGCAGACCCGGCTGCGGCCGCCGTGCCAGCTTGATCAGGTTGCGGGCCGTGCCGCAGCCCACCTCGCAGGTGGCCGTGCCCGGCCCGGTGGTCACGTGGGCGAGCATCCGGTCGCGGCCGAGCAGGTAGTAGGCTCGCGTCAGGTCGTAGACGTGACGCGTGAGGCGATACATCCGATCCATGGCGGCCGCCTGGTCGGCGGGCCGCCCGGTCGGGCCGGGCGACGGCTGGCTCGTCATGCCGCGCCGCCCAGCCGCTCGTAGATGTGGAACATGCCGTAGATGGCCGAGCGGTCCTTGCGGTGCAGCTCGCGGGCCCGCTCCTGGTCGTAGCGGAACTTCGCCCGGGTCTCGGGCGAGAGCGCCTGCTCCACCGGCGACCGCTCGCCGGCCGTGCGGAAGATCACCCGGCTGCTCGGCAGGCCGACCCGGGCGATCTCGGTCCACAACTCCTCGATCACCGGCGGGGGCATCCAGTCCTGGCTGTCGAGCAGGACGAAGGCGTTGAGACTGCCCGGCTGCTCCAGCCGCAGCTGGTCGGTCAGGGAAGCGACGTGGGTTTCCACCCGGCCCACGAGCGACTTGATCTTCTCGTAGTTCTCGCGCTTGAGGTAGTCGGGCAGGGCCTTGCGGCCGTCGTGGTCGTATTGCCGCCCGAACGCCTGCCAGGCGAAGTAGTTGTCGTCGAGCGGGAAGCCACAGGCCAGCCGCCGAATCCGCTCCTTGTACATCTCGAACAGCTTGCCGCCGTCCCCCTCCTGCTCCTCGAGCATCGCGGCGTGCTGGCTGGGGGGGATCCCGAGGCTGTAGACGGCGACCGGCTGCCGGCCCATCCAGCGGACCAGCCGGTTGTCGAACAGCGGGGCATAGAGCTCGTCGAAGACCCGCTCCTGCTCGGCGACGGTGCGGGCGGCCAGCAGCCGTGCCGGATCCCGCTTCATCCGCCGGGCGATCCCGTGCACGAGCCGGAAGAACTGCCCCAGCTTGGCGTGCTCGTAGAGACCGCGCTTGAAGTAGTTGAGCCGCCGCGGGCCGATCCGCCGGCCGGGCCAGTCGCTCGACTCCCAGAACGCCCGCGTCAACGGATCGAGCTGATCCTGGACGTAGCGCCGGTAGTTGGCGATGTTGTCCTGGTGCCGTCCGTGCCCGAAGAAGTTGTAGAAGGCGTCGTAATCGGGCAGGTGCCGGATCGCGGCGAGCTTCAGCCGCGTCAGCGCCATGTGGTTGGCGTTGAGGTCGATCGCCACGATCCGCCTGGGCTCGTGGATCAGGTAGTTGAGGACGTTGCAGCCGCCGCTCGAGATCGTGAGCAGGCTCGTGTCGGGACCGATCGCCAGGGCCTCGGCATCGACCCGCGGATCCTCCCAGATCTGGTTGTAGACGAACCCGCGAAACCAGAGCGTGAACATCCGCTCGAGCATCCCCCGGCGGCTCGCCAGACGGTGGTGGTGCACCGCCTTGCGGAGGCGATGGGTGTTGCTGCGGGCGGGCGCGAGGCTGCTCATGGTCGGACCGATCCCTGGAGACCGTGGACGGAACCCCCAAAAATGTAGCCGATTGGCCGCGAAGGCGTCGACGCCGCGGGTTTCCCGGGCCCCCTGGAGCGCGTTCGACTTACGTGTATCGCCGGCTC
>Ga0214917_10003272_pt1 | contig 18889 bp, 14 predicted proteins | sample LL_1208_BB_MetaG_FD_177983 | JGI IMG/M metagenome (GOLD analysis project Ga0214917, IMG submission 177983) | Freshwater microbial communities from Lake Lanier, Atlanta, Georgia, United States - LL_1208_BB | ecosystem: Environmental > Aquatic > Freshwater > Lake | place: USA: Georgia | collected...
AGGTCAAGGAGGTTTCGGTGGTGTAAGTGCAAATGTGAATGGCAACGGAGGAAACAGTGGAGCGGGCGGTCAAGGCGGAAATGGCGGCAACTCTGCTGGAAACGGAGTCAATGGTGGGGGCGGAGGAGGAGGTAATGGCCTTGTTGGAAATGGTGGCACCAATAATATAAGCCTCGTATACGGTGGCGGCGGAGGAGGTGGGGGATCGTTGTTTTCAACTCAGTTAGGACTTGGTGTTGGTGGTGGAGGTAATGGAGGTAATTCCATTACTACAGTTGCGAGGGATGGGACGGTAAACACAGGGGGCGGAGGTGGAGGAAAATATGTATCAGACACCTCGACGAAAGGCGCTGGCGGTTCCGGTGTTGTGGTGTTCCAGTGGTGAATGAAAATTGAAAGATTCTAGGAAGAATGTGATTGATTCTGTTTTTTTGTTTTCTTTTTCAACAACAACAAAAGAAAAAAAAAGACAAAAGAAAAAAATGCCAGCACCACGCATGTCCATGCAAATTTTGCAATTACGAAGCCAGCCTTCTTTGTTCCAGCCTCCAGCTGCTGCACCGGCGCCTGTGAGCAATCCTTTTGCTTCCCATTTGCGTTCTCCTATGGTTGGACGCATTTACACTGCGAAACCCGGTTGCGGTGCCTGCGGGAAATGAAATTAGAGGAAGGGAAAAAAAATTATAATATTATATATTTTGAAAGACTATGGCTCCTTCCTATCCATCGAACCGATTGAATCGGGCGACCAATTTGATTACTCTGTACGACACCACCTTGTTACCTTACAACAAACAATACAATAACTGCAGCAATACATTGTGTTACACGTACAGCAAAGGAACATTTATTTACAAGCCACATACGGCGTACGGTATGGTGGGGACCACGGCGGCGGCCTACTTGGGTAGACGCAAGCGCCTTTAAGGGGTCTTGGTCTTGTTTTCTTTCAATGCGTCGTAAAAGGCGACTGCTTTACGGTTGACTCGGATCTTGCTGACGTCCAATGACTTCAGAAAGAGTCCCTCCAACGTTTTGACCCTGGACAGGGCGACGTAAATTTGGCCGGCTTCAAAAATGCTGCTTCCCACGTCGATCTCCGCGGATTCCAAGGTGAGTCCCTGACACTTGTGGACCGTCAGCGCCCAGGCGAGGATCAGAGGCAGTTGCTTGATTCCTCGTCCTCTTGTTGTTGGTTCTTTTGCGTTGCTTGATGTTGTTGTTGTTGTTGGCCATAAGTGGTAGTCGACCGTGATGGTGCGTCGGTTGCTGAAAAAGAACACGCAGGGTTTGTTGTTGTCTGGCGAAAAACCGGTCACGACGCCTCGACTGCCATTGCACAGACCGTGGTCCATGTCGTTGACCAAATACATCACTTGCGCACCGATTCGGAGAGTCAATTGGTCGTCGCACAAGAGGCTGTTGCGCAGTTGTTGCGTTTCGGGATCGGACAAGTCACCTTCCAGGGAGTAGGTGAACGAGGGGCTGTCGGGTAACAGAGAGAGCTGGTGTTGATTCACACGATCGACTTGTTGGCGCGTCGGCAGGATTTTGGTGATCGTGGACGTGGAACAAGATTTGGATTTGTCGTTGTCGTCGTCGTCGGTGACGAGACGCGTCTGAAGCCATTCGACGCCACGACGGCTCAGCCGGCCTTCGCGCACTTGATTCAGGAGAGTGGCATACGTGGTATCGTCTTGTTGACGAAAGACGTGGGTCAAGAGGATTTGATGGTCTTGCGGAAAGGCGTGGGGCCATTGTTCCGATTCGAAACAGAATTTGGCCGCGTCGTTTGTTTCTGTTGTGTTGTTGTGGTCTTGAAGACGTTTGTGGACGGGGGGCAGTTGCAGGAAATCGCCAGAGAAGATGAGTTGAATGCCACCAAAGGGCTGGGTGGGGTTGCGCCGGAGGCGCCGGCCGACGGCATCCAAGAGGTCGAAGAGTTGCTTCGACATCATGCTGACTTCGTCGACCACCAGGATATCCGTCTGTCGCCAGTTCTTGCGCTTGTGGGTGGACATGCCTTTGCAGAGCGCCTCGGCGGACTTGTTGCCCAGGCCGATGTTGGCCCAGGAATGGAGGGTCTTCGCGTTGCAATCCAGGAGCAAGGCGGCGCAGCCCGTCATGGCACACACTTGGATTCGCCTGTGGTGACCGGAGGATGTGGCGTGCTCATAGATCTTGTGGATGAGGGTGGATTTGCCGGTGCCACCGGGACCTGTGATAAATACATTGTGGCCGGCGATGTATTTATCGAAGGCGCTCTGTTGCGCCTCGGAGAGCATTTTTTCTTAGTACCTCGTCTTTGGGTGCTTGTTTTCAAGTGCATTTCCTTCGAAATTTATATGGCGGCGGGTAAAGGAAGGTCCTTTGTCCCGACGGGAGAGAAGGGGTGTTAGAGTTTGTGGGGAATTTGTTAGTTTTTCTCTTTTTGGAAAACCCTCCGAAGCGCAAGGATAGTTGGTTGCCAACTGGTTGGATAGAAATCTTGGAGGGTTTTGGATTTTGGATTTTTCTAACAAAATTCCAATGATGCTAACAAAGCCCCGCCTTCGGCGGGTAAAAGGAAGGGGTGTTAGAGTTTGTGGGGAATTTGTTAGTTTTTTCGTTTTTGGAAAACCCTTCGAAGCGCAAGGGTAGTTGGTTGCAAACTTGTTGATAGAAATCTTGGAGGGTTTTGGAGAATCGCTTTTTCTAACAAAATTGGAGGTGAACTAACAAAAAGGACGGAGGTCGAGGTCGGCTATCAATTTCTTCTTTTGCTTTTGCGTCTCTTGTGGGTCTTTTTGTTGGTTTTGTGTTTTTTGTGGGTCTTTCGTTTCCGGTTTGACATTTTGCCCCCTTTTTTGGGCCAGCGCAAGGGATTGCCTTGGGCGTCGGATGGATCCGCATACGGATCGAACTCTGGGGATCCTCCTCCACTCTTGACCAAAAACTTGCTCCGATATTCCGACAATATGTCGTTCATGTCCACCGTCGTGTTGTATCGGGTCATTCTGAGTGCAAAGGACCGACAATCGTCGTACAACCCTGTGTTGGGGAAATGTCTTCTCATGTTGCGAAAGGCATGCGTCAAGACCAGTCCCATCCCGAAAATGTCGATACGGCGAACGGCGTAGTCCAGAAAGGCTTCGTATCCTTGGGTCTGCGTGAAATCGTCGTCATCGCGAAAGGTGGCCTGGAGGTCAAGAAACCAGTCCACAAATTCTCTCACGATTTTGGTTTTGTCTTCCCCAGTGTAACTTACGAAAGTATTGATTGGACGTTCGGCATTGGTGCTGATGGAATGGAGTAACTCGCTTCGGTTCAGCGATTGATATTCCTCGTAGTTGCTGTAATCGGTCAGCGCGTTTGTCAGAGGAAAGTTGTAGAAAAAGATGCTGAAGGGGTTTTCGTCGTTGTTCGACAGCGTCTTGATTTGTTCGAAGGTGGTCATGATCCCAAAGTCAATCAGACGAAGTTTTAATTTGCCTGTGTCGGGGTCGATGAGAATAACCACGTTGGGCATTTTGATGTCGTGGTGACAGATCCCGTTCTCTTGCATGGCCAAGAGTCCGACCAGGAGATCCTCGACGGCGTCGATGAAATTACGGACGCCTGTTGTTGGGTATCGTTGGAAATAACTCGTGAACTCCTTTTCACCAAAGAATTTTACCAAGTCCATGCCTCCGTCGGGCATCACCAACAGTCGGTATGCCTCTGGCGAAGTGGACAAGGGCATGTTTTTTTTGGACAGAGGAGGACAATTCTTGAACAGGGGGATGTCGGATTCTTTGGGTTTGCACATGTCTGGTTTCCCCAAGTGGAAGGTCCGATCGGGATCGATCCGGTCGATTGCCTTAAACTCGTCGAGCTCCTCGATGGCTGCTTTCTTGGGCATGAGTTTGGAGACCTTTCCTTCGTAATCGATGTCGTCGCGGTCGCCGCATTGGAGCGGGGGTCGATAGACGCATCCGTAACCCCCTTGGCCGATGATCGAAGAAGAGGAGGTGGTGGCGTCTGGTTTTGATTGTGTGCTTTCCACAGTCGTGTTGCTCATTTGCTTGTTTTGTGCTCGCAAAATAAAATAATAATGTTAGTGCCTTTTTTTCAGTCGACTTGTTTGTTGGTTGTGGATGGATTTTGTTAGATTATCACGTCTTTTATGATCTAACAAAAATGGTATGGAAATGGAATGGAAATGGAATTTATAGAGGTGTTACTGATTGGTACGGCGTGGTTGGTAAGGAATTGCCCTCGCTATTTGTCGCGTACACAGACAAGTTGTACTGTTGGCCGCTGATTAGACCTGTGAGAACAACGCTTGTTGCACCGTTGGTAATGGGTGAGTTGTATTGAGTTCCCTGGTCATCCAGCACTGTGTACGACTGGATGGGGGCACCGCCATTGTTCGCTGGCGCGGACCATTGCACCAGGACTTGTCCCGCGTTGCTTGCGTCGGCGGTCACGACAAGATTGATGGGAGAGTCTGGCTCTGTCGCCGGTTTGATGATGTTCGAGGCGGCCGATTGCGGCGACTGGAGGGATGCCAAGACCGCGTGCACCTTGAAGTAGTAGGAGTTGCCGTTGACCAAGTTGGTGTTGAAGGTTACAGTTGTGGCGCCAGTGACTGATTGTGTGCCGATGCTCTGGTTGCTTGAGGCGTCGTAGGCAGTCACGACGAAGCTGTACGAGGACAAGGCGAACCCGTTGTTGTTGCTGGCATCCGAAAACGACCAAGTGATCGTGGAGGCCTGGTTCTGGTGGCTGGTGGCGCTCACCAAGGTCGGGGTGGAGGGTGTTCTTGCAGGAGTAGCCGTGTTGGAAGACGCTGAGGCGGAGGAAGAACCAGCTCTGTTGGTCGCCGTCACCTGGAAGTAGTATGACGAACCATTGGTCAGGCCTGTAATGGTGGCGGATGTGGAAGCGGTCGAGGTGGTGGAGAACACCGATTCGTCGGCGTTGAATCCAGTCACGGTGTACGTGGTGATTGCATCCCCGTTGCTGCTGCCTGCTGTCCAGCTCACTTCGGATTGAGCATTTTGGTAAGAAAGCGCGGTCACCAATGTGGGCGCATCGGGTGCCGCGGCGGGAGTGACGGTCACGGTTGAGGACTGTGCGGATGCGCCTGCATGGTTGACGGCTTGGACTGCGAATGTGTACGTGTTGCCGTTGGTCAAACTTCCTCTCGTCACTGATGTGCCTGTGATGCCGGTCTGCACTTGTGTTCCGTTTTGATACAAATTGTAACTGGTAATTGCGTCACCGCCTGTCTGAGTTGGTGCTGTCCAAGAGATCGTGGTCTGCTGGTTTTGGAAGGAACTGGCGGATACGCTGGTCGGCGGCTGTGGCGTGGTGGCGGGAGTTGCGACCGCTGGCGCAGAGTAGGCGGAATCACCGGACACGTTGGTTGACTTCACATAGTGCGTGTAAGAGGTGCCATTGGTGAGGCCACTGATGGTGAACGAGGTGGATGTTGTTACTGTTACTTGTTGGTAACTGGAGTTGAATACCTTGTAACCGGTGATAGTGGCGCCGTTGTTGTCTGGTGGCGACCAGCTCAGGGTTATTTGTTGGTTCTGGTAGGATTGGGTACTTACTGCTGGAGCAGCGGGAGGATCGGAGGGAATAAACGGTCCCACCAACGCACTGAACTGGGATTGTCCAACCTCGTTGCTTGCTGCCACCTTGGCGTAATATGGGTTGCCCTTGGTGAAATTGGTCATGGGAATGGTGGCACTGTTGCCGCTGAAGGATGCGTCATAGACCAGTTGTGTTCCCGAAGCATCGCTATAAGCTTTGATTTCAAACAGTCCCAAGTTGCCGCCTCCATTGCCGGGATTGCTCCAACTCATTCGGATACCACCATTGGCGGTGACATTGGTTGGTGTGATCGACAGCAAAGGAATTCCTGGCACTTCTTTGAATGTGTACGAAGAACTTGTGCTCGGTCCGGTTGCCGACGAGTTGTAATTGTCAGATACGATCACATAGAATGTTTGCGCATAGCCCGAATCAATGCCGCTAATGGTGTTCTGATAAGTGTTCAAAAGTTTTGATGAGAATCTGAGGCCACGGACAGATGATGCGACCACCTGGTAGTACAGATTGGTGTCATGATTTGCCGCCGAACAGTCGGAGGAGTACGTGACTTGGACGGAACAAAATCCACTGTTTTGTGTCTGGTAGGGACCTACTTGTGTTACGGTTAAGACGCTTGGTAAAGGAGCGAACACGTTCACCGGGGTGGACAGGACTTTGTCGGCGTCTACCGCGACGCTTTCGCCATTAATGTTTTGGGCTTTCACCAAGAAGGCATATTGTTGACCGTCAGTCAGGCCTGTCACCACTTTTGTGAATACGGATGAGGTGGTGCTGCCAAACAATGCATAGTTGTCATTGCCTGCGGTCGTGAAGTACACGTTGTATCCGGTAATGGCGTTGCCACCGTTGCTATCGGGCTGCGACCATGTCAAAGTGACTCGAGATTCGCCAGCCGTCGCCGCGAGATTCTTTGGTTTTGACGGAACGGTACTGGGAATAATCGCTGCAAACTTGACTGCGGGTGACTCGCCTGCTTCGTTCACTGCCAACACTTGGAAGTAGTAGGTGGTTCCGTTCGTCAAACCAGATACGTTGGCACCGAGGGGACTGTTGCTGAAAGAAATGTTTGCCTGGGGCACCATAGTGAAATTGGTGTTGTCGGTGGACTGCGAAACGATGTAGCCCAGCAAGTTTGGCGCGTTTCCAATGTCGGTCGGCGCTGTCCACTTGAGGGTAACGCCTTGGTTGGTGTAATTCGCGGACAAGTCTGTCGGCGCCTTGGGTGGCAAGATTTGTTGGGCGTTGCTCTGGCCTTGGTTCTCTTGGTTGTATGACGACAGGTAGAACAATTGCGTCTCGGCGAAGTTCGAGAAGTCGGGGAATTTGTTGAAGAAGTAGTTGAAGAGGTACATGGTGGTGACGCTCGAGTTCAGGTAGTTAAATGTGGTGGTACCCGTCGCCAACTTGATGTTCACCGAGGACAAGACGAATTCAATCGTGTTTTCTGGCATGGTCGCGTCGGTCTGGATCACGATGGAGAGGATTTTGTCCGTGGGGTTGACGGTGCCGACCGTGCTGACAGCAGCGCCCTGGCGGGTCACGTTGTACACGTTTTGGGGCTGGAAGACGCCGCTTGAGTCTGTTGTCACGTTCAGCATCGGGGTGGAGGTGTACAGGCAGTAATTGGTGTTCGCTGTGGGGGCGGTGAATGTGTACTTCGTGGTGTTGCCGCCAGTGGTGGTGACCACGATGGAGGGGAGCGACGCGTTGTTGATCACGAAAACATTCATGAAAATTTGTTGGATGTCTTTGAACATCATCGTGTTGCCGTTGATTGGCACGCTCCAGGTAATATTGTTGCTCATTAAGTTCGATTCCTGAACCATGTTCTTGAAATACCATCCGTCTCCCTGGAATCCGGCGACGTTGAATACTCTGCTTGGGATCGGCAGCGGAATGCTTTCATTTCCCCAGACGCTCGCGGCGCAGGCGACGTTGTAGGTGTAGGAGAGGAAGCCGACCACGTCTTTCAGCGTTTCCTTCACTTCGGTCACCCTGTCCAACATTCCGCCGATGGCGGTTGCAGTCGTGCTTCCCTCGAGGGCTTGGACGAGCTGATAGACGTTGTTGAAACTGTTGATAACTTCGCCGCTGCTGCCGAGGATGGTGTTGATGCGCACGGTCTGTTTCCACAGCTGCTGGTCGACGTAGGTCTGGGTGGCCAGGTATTGCGAGGTGGAGGAGGTGAACGACGGGGCGCCGGTGCCGGCAACGGATGTCGTGGTCGTGTTGTCTGAAGAGGCGGGGGGCACGTAAGCAGAGTAGGGCAAGGTGGTGCTGATGACGCCGCTGGTGTCGATGGTGACATTCGCTGTGCCGAAGGATGGTCCCACTTGGAGTTTGCCCGCGATGTTGGTCTGACCGCTGGAGGCATTGACTGTGAATTTGTTGTACAGAGAGGAGCCGACGTACAAGTTGCCGGAGATGTCGACGTTGCCGCTGGCGTCGTTCAAGACGACGGAGCCGCCTGCGATGGTGGTCTTGCCGGTTTGGGCGTTCACAATGAATTTCGAATACGACGGGTCGGTGCCGATGTTCAGGTTGCACGAGGTGTCAACCTTGCCTGCGGGGGGGTTCACGACGAGGGCATTTCGACCAATGTTGGTGAGGCCGGTGGCCGAGTTGACGGTGAATTGCGAGTAGCTGGCGTCGGTGCCAATGTTCAGGTTGCCATAGAGATTCGCGCTTCCGTCGTTTTTCAAGACGATTTTGCCGACGTTGATGTTCAGGTTGCCCGACATGTCCAGGTTTCCGGATGGGCCAGTGATGACCAGTTTGTTCGGTCCGATGTTGGTGGTACCCGTGCTGGAGGTGACTTGGAACCGGTTGTAACTGCCATCGTTGCCGATGAGGAGGTTTCCGGAGATGTCGACTTCTCCCGAGGAGCCTTTCAGGATGATGTTGCTGTGACCAATGTTGGTGGTACCGTCTAGCGGGTTGATGGTGAACTGCGAATAGGTGGCGTCCGAGCCGACGTTGACCCAGCCACGGAAGTTGGCACTACCATCGTTGTTCAAGACGACCTTGCCGACATTGATGTTCACGTTACCCGACATGTCCAGGTTTCCGGATGGGCCAGTGATGACGAGTTTGTTGGGCCCAATGTTGGTCGTACCGGTGCTCGAGGTCACTTGGAACCTGTTGTACGCGCCATCGTTGCCGATCAGAAGGTTGCCCGAGATGTCCACTTCGCCTGACGAGCCTTTCAAGATGATGTTGCTGTGGCCGATGTTCGTGGTGCCGTCGGTGGGGCTCACAATGAATTGCGAGTAGGTGGCGTCGGATCCGAGGTTCAGATAACCATGCAAGTTGGCGCTACCGTCGTTGTTCAAGACGATTTGCTTGTTGTTAACGTTCAGGTTGCCCGACATGTCCAGGTTTCCGGAAGGACCAGTAATGACCAGTTTGTTAGGACCAATGTTGGTAGTGCCCGTGCTGGAGTTCACTTGGAACTTGGTATAAGCGCCATCGTTGCCGATGAGGAGGTTGCCCGAGATGTCGACTTCGCCAGACGAGCCTTTCAAAATGATGTTGCTGTGGCCAATGTTGGTGGTGCCGTCGGTGGAACTCACGGTGAATTGTGAGTAGTTGGCATCGGTTCCGATGTTCAGGTTGCCATAGAGGTTGGCACTGCCGTCGTTTTTCAGGACGATCTTGCCGACGTTGACATTGAGGTTTCCAGACATGTCCAAGTGACCGGAGGGGCCGGTGATGACCAGTTTGTTGGGACCGATGTTGGTGGTGCCGGTGCTCGAATTCACTTGGAACCGGTTGTAGCTGCCGTCGTTGCCTACGAGGAGGTTTCCCGAAATGTCGACCTCGCCCGTGGAGCCTTTCAGGAGGATGTTTTTGTGACCTATGTTGGTCGTGCCATCGGTCGAGCTCACAATGAATTGCGAGTAACTCGCGTCTGTGCCAATGTTCAGGCTGTAAATGGTGTTTGCGGCTGAGTTGACCGGGTCGACGACGAAGCCTCCCTTGGCGATGTTGGTGTTGCCAGTGACGGAATTGATCACGACCTTGGAGTAAGAGGCGTCAGTACCCAGGTTCAGGTTGCCGTACAGGTTGGCGACTCCCTGGTTGGTGAGCTGGGCCTTGCCCTGGTTGATGTTCAAGTTGCCAGACATGTCGACGTTGCCGCTGGGCGCAGTGAGCACGATTTTGCTTTGGCCGATGTTGGTGGTACCCGTGGTGGAGTCGATGATGAACTGGGAATAATTGGCGTCCGAACCGACGTTGACGTTGCCGCTGATCTTGGCGATGCCTTGGTTGGTGAGTTGGACTTTGCCCTGGTTGATGTTCAAATTGCCAGACATGTCGACGTTGCCGCTGGGTGCAGTGAGGACGATCTTGCTTTTGCCGATGTTGGTGGTGCCCGTGGTGGAATCGACGATGAACTGGGAATAACTGGCGTCGGTACCGACGTTCAGGTTGCCATAAAGGTTGGCGACGCCCTGATTCGTCAGTTGGACCTTGCCCACGTTGATGTTCAAGTTGCCGGACATGTCCAGGTTTCCGGAGGTGCCGGTGATGACCAGTTTGTTAGGACCGATGTTGGTGGTACCCGTGGAGGAGTCGACTTGGAACTTGTTGTAACTGCCATTGCTGCCGATGAGCAGGTTGCCAGAGATGTCTACCTCGCCGGTGTTTTTCAAGAGGACTTGGCCAGAAGCTACGTTCACGTTGCCGATGGTGTTGACGGTGCCGGTGTCGGCGTGCAAATTGATGGCATAGTTGCCGTTGCTGTCTTTGGCACCGACATTGACGTCGCCTTGGGTGTTGATGTAACCCGCGGTGTTGATGTCACCTTGCTGGTCAATGGTCAAATAGCTTTGGGTGACGCCATTGATGGTGGTTGGGTTGACGTTCAAGCCAAAGTTGGATTGCAGGAACGCATTGGTCACAACTGGCAGATTGCTGGTGTTGAAACTGGTGGACGATGCTTTGACGTTCGTTCCCAAGTTCAAGTTCAAACCCGTTCCGTCGGCTTGGTTGGGACAGGTGACCGGCGTCAGCAAGAGTGGGTTGGGGTTTGGGCTAGGGTTGGGGTTGGGTGCCATTGTTTGTTTTGTTTTTTGTTGGCGCTGCTGTTTTTTTTTATAATTGTCCCTAGATAAAAAAAGAATCACCAAATTTATGAGTCTTTCTCGCTCGTGAATCTGGTGTTATGCTTTTCATTCGAAGTAGTAGTGCCATGCCTTGTAGACGGGCGTATTCACCAATTCAAAGACAAAGGTTGCATTCACTGGGACACCAACGCGACTGATCGTCGTGGTAATTGGTTTGCCGTCTATATCGACGTCGACTGTGCCATATGGCGAAACAAGCTGATTGTACATCGGCAGGGCCGAGGTCACGCTGACATCGTGATTGGTGATGTTCAGGATTTTGACGGTGCCAATGTATGACGTGAACAGAGGCAAGACAATCGTTTTGGTGGCGTTGAAGCTCTGGATGATAAAATAGCCGTTGGACGGAATGGTGTAGTTGGCGTTGGGTACGTTGACAAAGATGTAATTGATTTGCTGCTCGCCTGTCTCTGTGGTCGTGATCACTTGGGTGGTGGTGGTGGTCGTATCCGTGGACGGACGCGGCGGACGTTGTTGATACATGGGGAAGGGCATCGTTGGAAACTTATACTTTACTTATTAAAAAAGATATTACAGGAAGTCAGTAAAAAATCAAAAAATCTATAAATCAAACAAAAAAAAACAGGGTGTGCTATGGAAAACTTGTACGATTTGAAATTGCAAAACTATAGCATCCATGAACTGGAAGACATCCTGGGCCTTCCTCCCAATTACAATGCGGAGTTGTTGCAGGCCCGTGGGAATGCCATGATCCAAAACGTCCTGGCCGATCCCAACTGCTCTGGCGCCGTCAAGGCCAAGACCTCGACCTTCATTCGACAGGCCATCGAACAGTTGGCACGCTTTTACCAGCACAGCGTCGCGCCCAATTCGCACGCCATCGCGAGTAGCGTGAACAATTTGAACCGGACCTATCAGACCGTCTACAACTTCGACAAGTCGTTGCACAGCACACCCGTGGTCAACGCCAGTGGCGCTCACAATGTTCAGCGAGAGTCGACGTTTCCGTTTACCACGTCGTATCCGAGCGAGACGTTTGCCGGCGTTCTGAATCCGTTGACGCGACGCACCATCCAGAGGAATTTGAACATTGACACGCGCTTCCGCGAGAACTACTTTGCCACCTTGAGTTCAGATTTCCAGATCGACGTGTCCAAATTGTTTGATGAGTGTGTGTCGATGCAATTGAGTGCCTTTGAGATGCCTGGGACGTTTTACGCCGTGTCCAAGGTCTTTGGCAACAATTTTTTTGTGATTTCCATCGAGGGGCTGGATCCGTTGACCGTGGTCGTCCCCGACGGAAACTACGATTATTTGTCGCTGCAGAATTACTTGAATTACTTCTTGAGTCAGCAGTCCGGGCTGTACACTAACGTGAGGTTCATTGCGGATATCAATACCCCCGACGGAACCGGTGCAGGCGGCAGCGGCAAAATGGTGGTCGGCGTGGACGACACCTATACGGGACCGGCCTTTCAATTCACGTTGAACTTCGCGACCAACTTGGTGGGCAACCCGGATTTCAACACGCCGCTGCCTTTGAAGCTAGGGTGGTTGTTGGGTTTCCGCCAGGGGGTGTATGAGAACAACAACAATTATGTTAGCGAGGGGTTGATTGATTTGGTTGGGCCCAAGTATATCTATTTGGTGGTTGACGATTACCAGAAGAACACGAATGACGGCTTTTATTCGGCGTTCAATAGTTCGATCCTGAACAAGAACATTCTGGCGCGCATCTCTTTGCAGGGGCAGAATTTCCATTATTTATCGCAGAACAATTTGAGTTTGATCACCACGCCTCGCAGGTATTTCGGGCCGGTGAATATCTCGCGTCTCCACATTCAGTTGTTGGACGAGTACGGTCGCGTCTTGGATTTGAACAACATGGATTACAGTTTCTGCCTGACCTTGACTTCCGTGTATGACTTGTAATTGTGTTTTGTTTTTTTTTGTTCTCAAATGACAAAACAAAACACAAAAACAAAAAAGAAAAGAAAACATTGGAATGGCCTACGCTTTCAATCGACCCAAACTCATCGGTGATGCCAGCGATTACATTCAGCAGCGCATTCGTCTTGCACAATGCAAAGTTGCGCCTTGTCAACGTTCGGTTATTATATGTCCACCTCTTGGATGCGGTGACCAGAGGCAACTCATGTCCAATTTGTACACACGACAGAATATGGCCTATGCCTGTTCGATGAGCATGGGGCTTCCCACCAACAACGAATTGACAACGAGTTGTGCCGATGTCACGTTAGCTCCCAATTCCACCGTGCCTTTTTATTACGGAGTTACTCTGGACCCCAACGGGGCTCTCTTTGGTCGGAGTCCGTGTGGAGTACTGAATTTTATGCGATTCAATCAGTGCTACCCGTGATATTTTTTTTTTTAACTACAAGAGAGAGGAAAGAGAGAAAGAGATAGACAGGGAGACAAATGATTCGGACGATGGATAGTAAAGACAAGGCGGAAGCCTGGCTTCTCTCCAAGACGTCGCGTCAAGAAAATCGGGAAGCACGTGGCGAAGTGTTTACTCCCGTGGCCTTGGTGGACAAGGTGTTGGATGCATTGCCTCGTTCGGTGTGGAGCGACGAAACGGGGAAATGGTTGGATCCGACCTGCGGCGTCGGCCACTTTTTGGCGGTGGTGTATTTTCGATTGATGGACGGGTTAGAGAAGAAGATCCCCTCGCGAGCGAAGCGAGCCTCGCACATCTTGGATCACATGTTGATGGGCGTCGAGTTGGATGCCCGGAATGCCAAGGCGGCGCGCAAATTGTTAGGGGAGTGCGCTGTGATGCGCGGTGATTTTTTAAAGGTCGCAGGGGGCACGGTCTCTGTGGTGGTCGGCAACCCACCTTTTCAGGATTTGTTCAACCAGGGCCACAAGAACAAATTGTACGAACGCGTGTTGGATCGTTGTTTCACAGAGTGGACGTTTCGCTGGATGGCAATGGTCGTGCCCGACGGTTTGTTCAGCGGCAATTCCTCGGCGTTTTATCGGGACGTCTTGTTGCGAAACTGCGTGCCTCTGTTGAATTTGGATCGGCGCGTGGACTATTTTCCGGGCGTGCAACAGCCCGTCTGTTTCTTTTTGATGGAGCGGAGAGGGGAGGGGAAGGAGACAGGGAAGGGTCGGGAGGAGGAGGGGAAAGGTGGGAAGGGTTGCGAAACGCGAATCGTGAATCACGAGGGTCAGGAATTTACGGTGACCTTGAAAGACCGCGCCGTGAATCCGGTTCGCAATTGGACGCCCGCCATTGAGAAATTGTTAGAGCGCTGGGTCGGCGAAGAAAAGAATGGGGCCGTGTATGTCCGTGGGGCGCCGGTGGCGTCGTATCGGGGTGGGCGCTACGAGTTGATCTATTTGCCGGACGGTGGCAAGCGCTTGCGGACGGGGAAGCGTGAACTGGCGCCTGGATGGGGCGTGCCCAAGGTGGTCATCTTTGCCATCTCCCCCGATCTGGCCGTGGAGGCCGACTTTGCCGGACGCTACGGAGTCGGTCCGAATACGTTCTATGTGCCGGTGCGGAATGCGGCGGAGGGACGTCGCGTGCTGGCCTTTCTGGAGAGCGAGGATTACAGGCGGTTGGCCTTGGCCACGAAGACGACGCGGCAGTTTTTAAAGATTGGTTTGATTCAACATTTGCGGTTTCCCGTTGACCAGAATGGTAAAAAAACACGCAAGAACGAGAAGAAAATGATGACGACGACAAAGACGAGGAAAAACAAGACGAGCAAGTGATTGTATTCGGTTTTCATTTCAAAAATTAAAAAGAGCGGATCATTCAATGGTTCCGGTCCTTTTGAACACGTGCGTTAACGTACAAAATTGGCGATTACAAAAACAAAGATGGCCACGCCTCCCAGACAGAAGACGGCCTCGGCTACTCTCTTCCGCTTCTTGAGAGGTTGGTTTTGTTGTTGAATCGGTTGCATGTTGTTGTAAAGTGGAAAGCAAGGTTTTGTGTGTTGCTTTTGTTGTGTTTGTTTGAAGGGCTCGGGTTGTTCTTCGCCTGGATCGACAAAGTGACCCCAGTCTCCCTTTGATGATTCGCCTCCGAGGACTAAACAACCTTCGGACGCGAAGCGCATGTTAGTGTGTTGTGTGTGTTGTGTGTGGTGTGTTGCGGTGTGTTGCGATATGTTTTGTTGTGTTTCCGTTTTTTTTTTGAACATTTATTTCAATTTTTTCAACAAGCGCTTCGCCTTGGCGCTGATCTTGTGTTTTTTGTATTGTCTTGCACGTACATACGCCGCATACACGCCACGACGGTCCACGCGACAGGTGGTCTTGTCACAGATCGGGTAGGACATGTTCGGGCCGAGGAAACACTTGCGGCCGCATCGCTTACGCATCAGGGTACGTTGGTGAGTGCCGGGCGCATGCTGCGACCAATTTTTCCAAGGGACGTTTCTTCGTGTTTTTGGCATTTTTTGTGTGATGTGATATTCAAATAAAAAAAATTGGATAAGATGGGGCTTCGATTTGATTATTGTTACAAAAATTGACTACAACTCCTACGTCTAGTTTCTTCGCTATGAAAAATCAGGGTATGTAAACAAGCGCGTCGACACAACGCGCATTTCATTCGCTCATGCAGCGGCGATTGTTTCGTCTTCAACTGTTGGACGACACAATCCACACAAAATTGGTGCTGACATACATCGACGGTGACTACGTTCTCTGGTGTCATGACTTCATAACAGATCGCGCAGTCTTGGATTTCGATTGTCTTGGTCTCGTCGAGCAGCAGCGTAAATGGGTAGGCATGGTCCTCCAGAGAGAGTGTTGGTTGTGTTGGTTCTACTAGTGGTTCCAATGGATCTGATTGTATTTGTTGTTGTTGTTGGGGGCGCAAGAGCTCTCTGCCGATCAGGCGTCTTCGTAAGGCGTGCACTTCCTCGTCATAGGGTTCCGACGTGTAATTGGACGAGAAAAAGTGACGCGCTGGGGTCGCCATATAGAGCTCGGCGATGGCGCTCACCAAGAGGTCGTGGGTCATCAAGAGTCTGGGGAACATCGTCTCGTGCTCGGCGACGGCGGCGAGGTAGCGACGGGGCTGGTTCGTGAGCCATTGGACGAACGGCACGTAATGCGGGATACATTCGTTGCGCTTTTCCAAGATGCTCAGCTTGAATGCTATGTAGCCGCCGCATTCGCAGTCATGGCGTTGGCCGGCCGAGATTTCGTTGCTGCAAAAGGGACATCGATGCGCCATATTTTAACAGTCAGTTCTTTGGGCTGTGTGTTTGTGAGGTGTTTGAGGTGCTCTGGTTTGCCTTTCAATTTTTTTTTGGTTTGGAGGAGGAGGAGATTAGAGGAGAGAAAAGAGACAAAACAAATGAGTGACGTCATCACCACTTCTTTGCGAAAGGCCGGGCTGTTTTTCGGCAAGACCGCCTCTTCGGTTGCGTTTTCGGACGACGTCTGTGTGATGTCCGTCAGTATGTTAGATTCGCTGTCTAGGCAGTTGGCGGCGTTGCGCAAGCTCGGTTACGGGGTCGTTGGATTCGACCCTGGCGATCTGGTGGTCGTCGACCACCGATGGTTGTTGCTGTTGTCCGATCGACATTTGATGTGTTTGACAGATGGTTCGGGTTCCTGCTTGCGTTTCTTGACACCTTTCGCCAAGCCGACTTGGTGTGCGCCTGAAATCCGGGATATTGTTGCGTTGCCTGCGGTCGATGTGGATTACGAGAGGGCCTTGGCCTATGCTGTGGGGTTGGTGTTTGCGAATGGTGTTGGACCCAAGTTTGCGGCTTTTCGTCGTCGCTGTTTTGAGGATCGCGTGATGCTGTTTGTGTGAAAATGCGTTTTCACAGCAAGCATTTTTTGTATAAACGAAAAAAAAAGGCCACGAAATGATCCAAAAAAATATATTCCAGTCTTGGTGCACCAAAGTTTTACCGCCACCTGTTCAGGCCTTGGTGAATTCTTTCAAGGCGGCCAATCCAGATTACACCTATCATTTATACGATGATGCGGACATGGATCGCTTTGTCGATGAATACTTTCCTGGGGAAATTGCCCAGTGCTATCATCGGTTGAATATCATTGTCGCCAAGGTGGACTTTTGGAGATACCTTGTCTTGTATCAATTCGGCGGGGTGTACTTGGACATGGACTCCGCCATCACTGGCAGTTTGGCGGGGCTTATTCGTGACGAGGACGAAGCCATCATCACTGCCGAGGGGAATCCAAACTTGTATGTGCAGTGGGCGCTCATTTTCTCTAAGGGACATCCCATCCTGAAGAAAACAATTGACTTTGTGGTCGACAACATCAAAAACAATCGGTTTCCGAACGATTTACTGCGGATGACTGGACCTCCCGTGTTCACAAGGGGCGTCAATGCAATTCATCAAGAATTGTTTGATGGACATATCATCCGTCATGCAGACATTCGTGCGGACACCGATGTTACCTATCGAAATGGCGACACATCTTATCGCCTGTTTGGTGTCGATTTCCAGGGTTTCTTTGTTTTCAAACATCACTTGGAACACTATCTGTATTCGGGTAAAAAGCATTGGAGACAAGAATCTCAAGAGAGACCAGTTCTTCGTTAAATGGGATACATCAATCACTGAAATACTCTTACACGCTATGCTCTAACAACATGTGACAAATGGGATTGTTATCAAGGATATAGTCCATCGGTCGGCGACCCGAGGCGTCTCGGATGTGCGGGTCGGCACCGGCTTCCAAGAGGACTTTGACTTTGGCTTCCGAGTTGCGCCAGGCCGTCACGGCGAAATAGAGGGCCGAATAGCTGGCGGGACCTTCCGTCTGGTTCAGGTTCGTGGTCGGGTAGGTCGCCAAGAGGCGGAGAGTTTCTACGTCGTTGGGGCCCTGGGCATTCAGGACGCTGAAAATGAGCGCGCTGTGGATGCCTTGATCGGACAGACGATTGGTATCGACCCCTTGCTCTAGCAACAGACGGAGGCAATCCAGGTTGCCGTACATGATGGCGCGCTTGAGCAGCTCGCCCCGGTAGTGCTGGAGACCATGCTTTTTCAGGAGCTTTTTCAGGGTCGAGGTCCTTCCGTCAGCTGCGGCTTCCGCGGCAGCTTCTTCTGCATCTGCATTTAATAATTCACGGGCATCCATTTTTATTTTTCGCTTTGGCTTGGCTTAGTTTGAATGAATGATTTCTTCTTCTTTCAATTTTTTTTGCAACCAAGAAAGAAGAAAGACAAAAACAATCAAGAGAATTTGAATTTGGAGGAAATGTCTATTGTCGCATTCAAACGAAAATCGGTCATTCAATATGGCGCCAATCGATCGGGCAAACCTGGTCCCGGTTATTGGTTGCCCCAGGGACCCTTCGGCAAGGACTCCTATTTGCTGCAACCACAGAATTTGTACGGCCCTGTGGGCTTTTCTTTGAATGGTGGGGGGCGCTCGATTCCTCGTGTCAAGCGTGATCTGAAGTTTAGTCAACAGGGCACGCGATTCCGCGGCGTGTATCCGATTGGACACGGCGGCTTCGGCGGCCAGTATTTCCAAGCTGAACCGGTCTTGAATTCGCGCATCGTCCAGACACGCGGCGACCGCTACAAGTACATCAAACCGAGCTCGCTCTCGACCGCAGGCATGTTAGAGCGCAAATACATGTGGATTAACAACGGGCAATATCCCAACTATTGGGTCCAACCGGTGTATCCCACTGGAACCATGTCCGACAACGCCAGTCAGGGTCTGTACATTCATCAAAAGAGCGCGGCCAACGATTGTGTCGTCGATGTCAACAGTGCGGCCAAATACGTCGGCCATGTGGTGTCTTGTGGGCCCATGGATTGTCATACCACGACGGCGCGCGGTTACAAGATGGCGGTCACGCAACGCAATGCGCCTTACACGAAGATGATTCGCATCCCGCAGGACTCGAGTCAGCACACCTTGCACGTGCAACGGAAATGCGCGAACCCGAAACCTTGGCAGATGCCGTTCCCGTACGCGGTCAATGCGGATGCGTGCAATCAGGTGGTGCAGTTGCGTCCTTCGTTTCTGGAGGATCCTGTGGTCACCAGACCATTGACGGTTTGATTTTTTTTGTGTTCTTTAAAAAAAAACAAAAAAAAACAAAAATGTCGAGTCGCAGAAGCAAAAGCAGCAGCAAAAGCAGTCGCAGCAGCCGAGGCTCCTTTCGCACCGACAGCGTGAAATGGAAACGAGAGCTGGAAACAGATCGACCCATGTCCGTCGTC
>Ga0214917_10003273_pt1 | contig 18885 bp, 32 predicted proteins | sample LL_1208_BB_MetaG_FD_177983 | JGI IMG/M metagenome (GOLD analysis project Ga0214917, IMG submission 177983) | Freshwater microbial communities from Lake Lanier, Atlanta, Georgia, United States - LL_1208_BB | ecosystem: Environmental > Aquatic > Freshwater > Lake | place: USA: Georgia | collected...
CGTGTATCCAATATTGGTATTAGCCATGAGGCATCTGCGGTAGCACTTAAAACTACTGATAAAGAATTGAGCGCCTATCGTGATGCTCGCAAGCTTGGCATTCAACCAGCCTCAACACAAATGAAAGACATTAACAAAGCGGTCAGGGCATCTGACATTATCGGAAGGGCAGCACAAGCATAATGGCAACATTAAATCAGCTGACTGAACAAACAATTGGTGAGATAAATTCATACGTTAAAAACCAAGAGTCTGTTACCATCACAACAAACACAACTACCTCTGGTGATGTAACTATAGCTGTTGACGATGCAACATCTATTAGCCGTGGCATTGTAGAGATTGATGACGAATTACTCTACGTTAAAAAAACAATTAGTTCTAGCGGAACTATTCAAATTTTAGGAACCGAAGGAAACCCAGTAGGTCGCGGTTGGCGTAGCACAACCGCAACAAGTCACGTATCTGGTTCTATCGTTAGAAACAATCCAATCTTCCCAAGAAGCCAGGTTAAGAGAGCTATTTTGGAAACAATCAAGGGTATGAACTTTCCTTGCTTAACCTATCAAACATTTACATTTAACGGTTCTGACTACTCATATATCATGCCAGATTCTTTGGTTGATATAACTGGAATCTCATGGGATGTTCCAGACTCAACAGGTGTCTGGGCAATCATTAAGAACTGGCGATTAGATACAAATTACTTTGATTCAACAACCAACACAATTAAGAATGCATTGATACTTAAAGAAGCCCCCATGCCTGGGCGCACAGTTAACGTGCAATATACAAAATACCCAACAGGTATTACTGATAACCAAGAATTAACAGTCAGTGGTCTTCCAGCATCTTGTGAAGATGTAGTTCGCCTTGGTGCTATGTATCGCTTATTGTCGACAGTTGACCCTGGCAAAGTAAGTGCAACATCTGTTTCCGCTGACGTTCTTGACCAACCAGTTCAAGCTGGTGCTTCTACCAACGCAGCAAAATATATTTTTCAATTATATACGGTTCGTCTTAGCGAAGAAATCGCTAAGCAGCAAGCCAACTTCCTAAACACGATACAGTATACGAGGTAATAAATGCCATCACCAACACGTTACTATAGTTCGACTGCAGCAAAGACAACCCTGTCTGGCTCACTCGATATTAATACAACAAGCTTAACGCTTGCATCTACAACTGGCTTACCATCCCAGTATCCATTCACATTGATTCTTGAAAAGGATACAGCCAAAGAAGAAATCATCGAGGTCACTGGTCTTGTTGGTTCGGCTTATACAATTAGTCGTGGTATTGATGGCAGCACGGCTAAGTCACACTCAGTTGGAGCACCAGTTGAACACGGTGTTTCTGCTCGTGACTTTACAGAATCTCGCTCTCATGAAGGGGCAACATCAAACATTCATGGTGTTTCTGGCGACTTGGTTGGAACAGCTGGAACCCAAACAATCACTGGGCTTAAAACATTATCCAACGCAATTATCTCAGGCGTTGCTGCAAACGTAAACGTAAGCAACTATAAGATTACTAACCTCGCTACTGGAACAGCATCAGCCGATGCTGCAACCTTTGGACAGGTAAATGCAATTGCAGGTTCAGCAACAGCTGCAGCATCATCTGCAACCACAGCAACAAACAGCGCAGCACTTGCACAGCAATGGGCTAACAAGACAGACGGCACTGTTGATGGAGTTGAATACTCAGCTAAGTATTATGCTCAAACATCTAACGCTGCGAATGCTGTAATGAAGGTTGACTTTGATGCAAAGGGCGACTTGCTTGTTGGTTCCGCAAATGATACTTACACAAAATTATCCGCTGCTGCAAACGGCGCACTTCTTTATACAGACAGCACAGCAACCTCTGGATTAAGGTGGACATCAACAACCTCTGGAGTTAGATTAAGTGGAACCTCGCTTATACTTGATGCTGACCCAACTGTGGCACTTGGCGCTGTAACTAAACAATATGCCGACTCAATCTCTGCTGGTTTGAATGCACATGATTCTGTTGAGGCAGCTACTACTAGTGCAATAACAGGAACGTATGTAGTTGGAACAACTGGTGCTGATGGTGGCACTGGTGTTGGTGCAAAAATTAACGTAACTGCAACTGGTTTATTTATTATCGATGGTTATACAACAGTTCTTAATGACAGAATCCTTGTAAAGAATCAAGCAAATGCAACCCATAATGGTATCTATCAAGTAACAACCGCTGGTGCAGTTGGAGTATCTGCGGTTCTTACAAGAACAGATGACTACAACAATAGCATTGCTGGTGAAGTATTTGCTGGAGATATGGTTTTTGTTATCAACGGAACCTTGTATAACAACACAGGTTGGGTAATGAACTCTATTGGAACCTCAACCACTCCAGTTAAAGGTATCAAAATTGGAACAGATAATATTTCCTGGACACAGTTTACTGGTCTAGGTGTAGTAACAGCAGGTTTTGGTTTAACAAAAACAGAAAATACTTTGAGCATTGCTCAAAGTTATACAGATGAGCTTGAAATACAAGCTGTCATGGGAATGCTCTAAGAAAAGGATACAGTAACTAATGGCTGTAAATACAACACTGCTGTCTAGAACAGCAGCATCAACATCAAGCGCAACGCTATACACACAACCAAGCACAAGTGCTATTACGGTTGTAACAAATATTGCTGTTACCAATACGGCAACCTCTGCAGCAACTTTTACTCTTGCTATCGGCGGTGTTGCTATTCAGTCTGCCTCAGCGTTGGCTGCTAACTCAACTGCTTACCTTGACCTTAAGCAAGTTATTCCTGCAAGCAACCCAGTAAAAACTGTTACTGGATTTGCTTCAACAACTGCAGTTAACTTTCATATTAGCGGAGTGGAGATAGTATAACCATGGGTGTCCAAGTATTTCCAGCACCAGTTACTGCAACTGGTGGATTAACAAAGAAAAAACTTTCAAATGATTATACAAGACCATCAAACCATGCATATCTTCCAACTCAACAATCTGCTGGAACTGCAACTGGCGGTGCTTGTGTTAAGTTTGCAAACAGCACATGGGTAATGATTCAACCTGGTGGACGTGTAGCAACATCAACAGACCGTCTTACATGGAACTATTTACACAATAACCTCAATGTAGAAATCGCAAAATACGTTAACTCATATGTATTGCGTTATCGCCCAACATGGGCATGTAAATCTTTAGAGTTTGCCAATGGAACTTGGCTTGCATATTTTTCTAACTCTCTTGTAATGAAGTCAACCGACCTTGTTACATGGACTCTTTCACTAGATTTAACCAGCAATACAGATAGCAATGGACAAGGAACTGGTCTGAATAAGACTGGTTCTACAGGTTCTTTGGCATGGAATGGAACAGCAAACCTATGGATGCTTGTTAATGCTGGTAAGTTTGTATTTACATCACCAGATGCTACAACGTGGACAGAAAGAACAAGCGGTTGGACTACTGCTGCAGGTGCAACTGCTGTTCCTAACAAGGTTCTATGGGCTAATCAATTATTTATTATTGTGGATTCATTAGGTCAGATTGTTACATCAGCAGATGGAATTACCTATACATTAAGAACTGCTGTATTTGGTGGAAGCGCAGCCAACGATATTGCAACTAATGGTCTTGGCTCAAACGCATCAGCAACAACAGTTATTGTTGCTGCTGCTGGTAAGTGGGCTTACTCTACCAATGGAACAACTTGGACTATCAATACCGCTAACTCAACTATTGTTCACACCAATATTATCTATGATGGAAGTCGCTTTGTTGTTAACTCAACATCCTCAGCTCTTGCTTGGTATTCAACAACAGGTATTGGTGGATTAGCACCATGTGCTACTCCTACTGGATTAACCGCAGGTGTTGCATTAGCGCAGCAACTAGCAACTAGTGGTTCTGGTTTAGTAATTGCAGTTACGCTTACTGGTTTTATTACATCATCAGATGTAACGGTTTCTTGGGGAGCGTTCTCAACAATTACTAACCTTGGGTCAGCCGACAATACAACAATTGCTGCTCAATCTGATAATAGAAAATGGTCTTGTGTAGATGGTGCTGGAAAAGTTTGGTTAACTCAGCAACGTCAGGGTCGTGTATTCGTTTCATCTAACGGTGGAACCACATGGACTTATCACAACTCCCCATTAACACAATGGAATAACACAACGGTAGCAGCCAATATAACATTTACTGGATTATGGTATTTAAATGGCAATCTGTTTGCAGCAGATAACAATAGTGGATTACGAGTCAGTTCTGATAACGGAGCCACTTGGGGAACAAGACTGACTGGTTTCACAAACAATATTATTGGAATGGCTTATGGCAATGGTGTTTATATTGCAATCTGTCCAAACGCAGTTGGTATTACATCCACAACATCTGTATTCCGTTCAACTAATGGAACAACATGGACTGCAATTACTACTGGTTCAACTGGTGGTGCGACAAGCAAGTGCTTCTATAACCAAGGAACTGCTAGCACTGTATGCGATACCTCTATTCCAAGAACAATTACATTTACCGAAGATGGAACCACAGGCGGATACTTTGAAATTATTGCCGATGTAGGTGATACTGGCAATACTGTTACCACAAAATCAGTAAATGGTATTTACTGGATTGATGGACTTGGTGGCACACTTGACACAGCAGGTGGCGGTTTTATTCAATATCAAATTGATATTAACCCACCAGTATATAACTCTACTTCTGCATCTGTAGGAACATTTACGCAAACATACAACCATAATAACAACATTACTGCTTTCAATAAAGGTTCACTGCAAGCAGACTCTGCTGATGGAAAAACTGTTTTGTTCCTTCGATATAGCACTGGAACTGCAAACCAAACACATGGATATATTGTATACAAAAATAATACACATATACAAGCAGCTAGAGCAAACTACCAAGCAGTTAAGGTAAATGGCGCAGCACCATTCTTAAATCAAGAAACAGTGCCAAGCCAGGCTACAACCTGGGCAGCAAACTTTGAACCAGTTTACTTAAACTACCATGCAAACATTGGCTGGGTTGCTGCTTACTTTGTAATTAATGGAAGTGCTAATATGGGAAATTACCATATTGTTGCATCAGCTGATGGAATTTCATGGGATGTTATTGCAACAATTCCAACAAGACATGATTCAGCAGGAAGTGATAACTTCTATATGTTTACAAACGAAGTGGATAGGGTCTTTGTATCTATCTCTTCTACTGCTGACCAGACAAACAACAACGTTGATAATTTTTATTCATTCCCAGTAACAACACAACCAGCAATCGCGTAAAGGATAATCATGGACAAGAATAAATTAAAAGCAATTTGTGCAACATATGCACGTGCTGCTGTTGCAGCAGTGCTTGCACTATTCCTTGCAGGAACAACCGACCTAAAGACACTAGCACTTGCTGGTATCGCAGCAGTTGCTGGTCCAGTGCTTAAAGCACTAGACCCATCAGCTACAGAGTTTGGTCGCGGAGCAGAATAATGTCTACCAACGAATGGGCTGGTATCGCTGTTGCGGTTACCACAATAATTGCCAGCTTTGCTGGCTCAGTTCGTTGGCTAGTAAAGCACTACCTTGCAGAACTTAAACCGAATTCAGGAACATCGATGCGTGATTCGCTCGACCGACTTGAACGTCGCATTGACGAACTATTTACAATCATAGCAGGTAAGTAATGAGTCTATTAGATATAGCCAAAGCAGAGATTGGCACTAACGAAACACCAGTTAATAAAACCAAGTATGGCAAATGGTATGGACTCAATGGTCAACCATGGTGCGCTATGTTTGTTTCATGGTGTTTTAATCAAGCTGGATTATCTAAATCTGTCGCAGCGCAAACACCTAAAGGGTTTGCATCATGCGATGCTGGTCTTAAATGGTTTGTTAAAAAGAACAAGATAGTTACTGTTGGTCAAGCTAAGCCTGGCGACATTGTCTTCTTTCAGTTTGATGATGACCCAATAGCAGACCACGTTGGGATTGTTGTTGGCAACAACCCAATTACAAAGAACTTAACATGTATTGAAGGAAACACATCAAGCGGTAATGCTGGCAGCCAGTCAAATGGCGATGGTGTGTATAAGCGTAAGCGTTCATATTCGCTAGTAATGGCAATAGCTCGTCCATAATTAAGGAGTAAATGTGGCAACTAACAACAAGGAAATTGTTGGCGATTTACCCATAATCCTTAGCCAAGCAATTCCTCTAGCGCTTGTTAAATACAAGCGTGAAGACTTTGCTGCAAGCTATGCGATTGGTAATACACCATGGCTATCTGGTGCGTCAGACCAAAATCGCATTAGTCGTATCACTACGACTTACCAGAAGGAACGTATTGACCAAGGGTCAAGCGCGGGTGAAAACTCTCTGTCTAACTGGTGGCTTCGGTCTGCAACCTCTTGGCATCATGGTGCTGGAGAACGTTACTATGACGCAGATGATACAGACCTATACCGATTCTACGAATCATCTAACATAGATGTATTTTCTAACACTGGTTCTCTAAAGCTTTTGCCTGTGACAACCCAGTTGTCTACGGTTGCTATAACAACTAAGCCAGCAACAGTTGATAATGGAACATTTTATATTCAGGGTAATAATGTTTATTACTATAACGTAACAACCGATACAACAACATCTACATCTTTAGCTACATCTGTTGTGGCACATGTGTTGGCAAGTGATGGTCACAACGCTATCGTCGGAGCTAGTGATGGTGTATATGCTGTAACTACAGCATTAGCTGTAACTAAGCTTTGGAATAAGCCAAACACAGTAACATCATTTACTGTTCAAGCTATTGGTTTTGTTAAAGACAGAATCGTAATTGGCGTTAAGGAAGACAGCCTTCAATGTGTTGTCTATGAACTTTCTAGATTCCCTAACTCAACACCAACAACCATAGGTAATACCGAAGAGCGATATACCTTTAAAGATTCAGAACTTGTATGGAATTCTGTTGGTGAACTAAATAGCGCAATCATTGCTGGCTATACACTTGGTGCTATCTCAAGAGTATTGTCATTCTCTATTGACCTAACCTCACCACTTGCTGCAATCAAAGACCCAATCGTAATTGCAGAGTTGCCACGAGGTGAAACCCTTAATCAGATTAGAACATATCTAAATGAGTATGTTGTTATGGCAACAACCAAGGGTGTTCGTATTGGTAATCAAAACTCCGATGGCACATCGTTTACATATGGACCACTCAATCTAAGTGGCAATGTTAATGACCTAGCATTTACTGAAAGATTTGTTTATGCCACTCGCTCAGTTGCAATCAATACAAAGAATGGTTTGTGGAAGATTGACCTTGGTCAACCTATTGACAATGGCTATGCTTATGCTGCTGATATAGAAACAGATACAACAAATGTTATTGGTGTTGCCTTTATGGGAACTACCACTAGAAAGTTTATTACTACAGCTGGTGGTGTATACATCGAGCATCCAACAGAATTATCATCTGTTGGAACCATTAAGTCTGGATGGATTAGATGGGGAACATCTGAAAGAAAACAACCAGTATCGTTAGCCATTCGTAGCAACAGCACTGGCGGTGCTATTGGTTTCTCTGTATATGACCAAGAAAGTAATGCAACATCTATTGATGCTATTCCACTTTCTGGAACAACTGAGTTTCAACTATCAGCTGGTCTTCAACCAGCCGACCATTTTGAAATTGAACTTACTCTTTCACGAAGTTCTAGCGATGTAACAGTTGGACCAACAGTAGAGGAATGGCAATGTCGTGCATTGCCTGCACCGCTAAGGTCTAGAACAATTACTGTTCCTCTATTATGTTTCGAGGAAGAACGTGACTCAAACGGTGTAACACGAGTAAGCAATCCATGGGAAAGAATTAACTATCTAGAACGTATTGAACAAAACGGTGGTGCTGTTCTTTTCCAAGACTTCTCTTCATTAGAAGAGAGAGTATGCACCATTCGTGCTATCCAGTTTGAACAAACAAGTCCTCCATCGTTTGCATCAGGATTCGGTGGAATCGTTACTGTTCAATTGCAAACGATTGATACAGAAATTCCAATTGCTTAATGGAACAAAACAAACTAATATCCCTGGTATCACCAGGTGAGCGTCACCCCTTGGTCAATAAGGTAAGGGTGGCGCTAAACATAGCTGGAGATGATGTGCTAGATGCTCCCCTAGCCGAAGTGCTTAAAGGGTTGCAGCATACGCTTTCCATTCCAGCAGTCGGGTGCATCAACTTAGCCACGCTGGATGCGCTCGCAGTAGCTCCGCCTGAATGGTAGGGAGCAGAAAGAGAGGGGGAATCAGAAATGGTTCCCCCTCTTTTTTTATTTTATTTTCTTAAACCAAGCCTGTCCATTAAGGACAATTGTTTCTAGCCTGTCGCTAAGAATATTTTTAAACCAATCAATCGCTGGCTTCGGGTCATAGAACTCACCTTGGTTAAGACTCCATGTGTAATCATCAAACGCAATAACCCCGCCAATCTTCAAGCTGTTATATGAATTGATTGCATCCTTCATAACTTGAAGTGCAGTATGGTCACCGTCGACATAGATAAAATCAAACATAGGTTTATCCCATGGTTGACCAGCAAAGAATGAATCACTAGTTCCTATGTATTGAACTACTTTGGTTCCAATAAATTCGCTATTCTTTTTTTCGTATTCTTCATACACTTCACTGAAGTTCATGTTTTTATGGACAGGTTCTTCCGAACCTTTCCATGTGTCCACATCCCAGAGTATTGATTGTGGATGGCTCAGCATATTGTTTGCTATCCAGTTGGTTGCATCTCCTGTATAGACACCAACCTGTAAGCAGATTAGCTCACCTTCTCTTGGTGCATATAGCTCAAAGTTTTGTCTTGCATGTGATTGTTCAAACCAATTTGGGTATGTCATTAGTATGCGCTCTTATCTTTGTTGAGGATTCGGATAGCCCAGTCTAACCCAGAGTTAAACCCTTCCATCCATTCATAATCCTTATGTTCCTTAGAAAGATGCGTCTTCGCATCTTCTATCTTTTTTATGAATATATCTATATCTTTCATCGGCTCGCCCTCTGGCGAGCCTTTCCCGCCCACCACCCCTCAACCCTACCACACCCTTGGTTAAAAATATCTTGGCGTGTCTTGCACGATATATCCAGATTGGAGAGATAAACTATGGACATGAGTAAACTACCCCCACACCGTTCGTATAGCCAGCTGTCTACCTGGCAGTCCTGTCCACAAAAATACTACCTCAGCAAAGTGGCTATGGTTCCAGAGAAGCCCGCAGTGTATCTTGCTGCTGGTTCCGCAGTCCATTCCATGCTGGAATGGCTAAACCATGAGCTCTACAGAACCCAACAAGAATCTAATTGACCAGCGGGGAATACCCAGCAATGAGTGTATTAACTGTGGTTCTAATATCCAAATTGTCCGTGCCATCTTCCAAGACTATGAACTGGTTATGTGGTTCACTGATTCATTCTGTGCCACATGTGGGTCGCCGATGACTACACCTACACCTATTGACAACCCAGACTACATACCAAGAGAGAATGATGGCGATGAATTTAACTGAAAAATGGCTTGATGTATTTAACGAATCTGTTAAGATTACTGAAGAACAGTCAGGGATTCCTAGCACTGAATGGAAGACGGCAGGTCGCAAGACAGCTGCTCGTCCTGATGGGGAAGACCTAGCGTTCTGGCAGAGCGATGGACTTAAGCAGGTTGAGGGTTACCAGAAATGGTATGCTCAGTCTGGTTGGAAAATCGCAACCATGCCTGACGGTCGTCCTGGCATCGAGTGGGATGCAAGTGTGCATTTCGGAGGCACACCTGTCCGCTTTGTCATTGATATCGTTTACCAAGTGGGGGAAGATTTGGTAATTGTAGATTTCAAGACTGGTGCTAGGACACCGTTTGGTATGATTCAAGCTGGCTTGTATGCCAGCGGTATTGAAAAAATGTATGGCATTCGCCCTAAGTGGGGCGCTTTCTTTATGACACGCCAAGGTCAACTCGATGACCTCTTTGACTTATCACATTTAAGCGTGGATTATTTTGATTATGTATTTAGTGCAATGAATGATTCAGTATCTAACGGTTGGTTCCCACCATCGGTCGGAGAAAACTGTAAGATGTGTTCATTCCAAGAGAAGTGTCCAGCAATGGGCAGTAAAGATTTCCCACTACAAATACCTACAAAGGGGAAAGAAAAGGAGAAGAACTAGATGACTGAATCTATGTTCTCGTTCACTGGCAAACTGCATGGCAGCGAACTATTTACCGTCCGAGGTAATAGTGCTGCTGAATTCAGAGCCAATCTAACGGCAGCACTTGAAGCCGTTAATGATGCTGCACAATTGCAAGCATCTCTATCGGGTCGACCAGTTCAAGTAACTGGTAATGCCTACACACCTAACGCTGAGCAAGCAATCCAGATGTTGCAGGATGCTGGGTTAAACCCACAACCTGTAGTTGCTGGCACAACACCTCAATCAATTGAAGTTGTCAAAGATAAGTATGGCAACGAATGGACATATGGACATCCAGATGCTCCAGACCTACCAGATGGACGTGGCAAATACGCTAAGAAGAAGGGCGTATCAAAGGCAGGCAAGGCATACGTTGGTTGGTTTGACCCAGCCAAGGGACCTAAAGCTTTTAAGCCAGGTGCTGTAGAAGCAGAAACCATTTGGGCTAAGGGATAACATGCGTTCCCTATTGCAAGTAGTCGGTGTGGAATCACCTGCTGGTAAGCAATTACCAGAGGTGCTTCCCGCACTTACCGCTAGCCAAGTTTCATTCCGTCAGGCACAACTGCATTTAATTGCAGGGCAGCCAGGTGGCGGTAAGACGTTACTTGCATTGTGGTATGCAATCGCTTCTAAGGTTCCAGCCTTATATATCTCAGCAGACTCTGACTCCCGAACAATCGCAACTCGTGCAGGTGCAATCATTATGGACAGAGAAGTATCCGATGTTGAGAGAATCATGGATACCGAAGCCAGTGTTCTTCTTGAAGATGCATTGGCTGAAGGTGCAGGACATGTTCGATTTGCTTTTGACCCAGCTCCCTCATTACAGGATATTGAGGAAGAGGTTGAAGCATGGATTGAACTGCACGGTTCTGCACCAGTAGCGGTCTACGTTGATAACTTAATGAACGTCGCTGCAGCCAGCGACAATGAATGGACAGCATTGCGTGATGCAATGTCTGCATTCCATTATATGGCACGTGAATATGAAACGGCATTTATTGTTCTTCACCATGTTTCCGAGAATGAGAAGATGTCGAAGCCAAACTATCCAGCGCCACGTAAAGCTTTGATGGGTAAGGTTGCTGCACTCCCAGAATTAGTTTTATCTGTGGCGCTGGATAGCGCTTCCAATGTTTATCGTGTTGCTGTTGTGAAGAACCGCCATGGTAAGGCTGACCCTAACGCTGAAGAATATGTGACACTTGCAGCCGAGGCTAGCAAGATGACGTTGTATAACTCATCGTCTGAATTGTTTAGAGCAAGGACGATGAGCCAATGGAAATAACAAAGTCTAGTTTTGATTTGGATTTCTCTTATGGTCGTGATGGAGAACAACTGGTTGAACAACTCTTAACCAAAGGTAGAACTGTTGAAGTAAAGCGTGACCGCAAATGGCATAAGACTGGAAATGTTTACATTGAAGTTGAATGCTGGTATCTTAAATCTGAATCTTGGGAACCATCTGGTTTATCAGTAACTCAAGCTGATTACTGGGCGTTCGTATTAGAGGACATGATTATCATGCTTCCTACTGATAGCCTAAGATACGCAGTAAAGAATTTTGGTCACGAAATAACTTGTGATATTCCCCCGAATAAAAGCAAGGGTTACTTAATAACAATTGAAAACTTATTGGCAACAACCAAGTTGTTGAGAGAGGGTAATCATAATGAAGTTTCCAGACCTAACCAGGGGGTTGTGTAGAGAAATCGGTGTTGAGTTTTTCTATCCTGAAGAGGAAGGAAGTGGCACGGATATATACAAGTTCTCTCGTAAAGTATGTGGCAACTGCGAGGTTAAGAATGAATGTTTGGAATGGGCTGTAAAGCATGAAGCTCATGGGATGTGGGGAGGAACCACACCAATGGAGCGTAGGAAAATTAGACGGCAAAGAAATATAATTATTCAAGAGGTCTATGTAAAGGATTATGTATGAAGCGCATTGGTTCACTAGAAATTAGATTGGCTAAGACAACTTGGTTTCACGTTGGTTACAACTGGAGAAGGGTTGCTATTGGTATTAGCGTAGATAGATGGGGTATAAACATTGACCTTGGACCGTTTTGGTTTAACCTTGAGTTCTAATGACTACACCACAAAAACGCAAAGGTTCCAAGTGGGAACTTGATACAGTCAAATGGCTACGTGCCAACGGATATCCCTGTGCAGAACGTGCATATGGTGCAGGTAGACACGATGATGTTGGTGACATCGATGGAATCGATGGCGTAGTTATTGAATGTAAGAATGAAAAGGCAATAAGAATTCCTCAATACCTTCGGGAACTTGAGGATGAGATAACTCATGCCGATGCCGAAACTGGCGTGGTGTTAGTTAAAAGACGTGGCAGTTCTAATGTTTCAGAGGCGTATGCAATTATGTCAGCCGACCTCTGGATTAATCTGCTAAAACAGGCAGGTTACAATGGACATCAGTGAAGCAGTGACAGAGTTTCACAAAATGAAAAGAGGTAACTATGCGGTTAATGCTAGTGACACTGGTTGGAATAACGCTGCCAATAGCAGCACCAGCTCATGCGTTATCACCACAACTTACAGTCGAGAAACGATTGTCCGTAATCGAGGACAAGAGGGACCGAGTGGAGTTTGCGATAATGCAGTTCACAAACAACAAACGCGAGGCTCAGTGTGCAGTTCAGATTGCATACAAGGAGAGCCGATACAACGAGGACTCACTGAACAAATCGAGTGGAGCTCGTGGAGTATGGCAATTACTATGGGGCAGACCAGAGTGGTCATTACTCAAACAAACGCAGGAAGCACACAAGTATGTGCTTCATCGTTACGACACTTGGTGCGAGGCGCTCAGCTTCCATCGGGAAAGGAATTGGTATTAAGCAGTGAATCAGTCTGAATTCCTTGAAGCAGTCTTTCGTCATTATGGATTAGACCTACCGTTAGGTGGAGATAAATCCATATTCTGTCCTGTTCATGACGACTCACATAAGTCTGCTTCGGTTAATTCAGACAAGGGTGTTTGGGTATGTTATGCATGCAACGGTCGTGGTGCTGGTATACAGATTGTCATGGCTCGTGAAAACTTAACATACCCAGACGCTCGTAAATGGGCAGAGAAAAACATAGGCAAGGAGTCGAAGAGCCCAGCTCCGACAAGAGGACGTAAGTCTAATAGTCGTTGGACTCCACCTAGATTAAGGTCAATGCGATGACAACAATCATTGGCATGCAACAAGACAATGGATGCATGATAGTTGCTGACTCACGAACAACTGCAGGGAACAGACCATATTCCCATCCGACAGTTACTAAGATTAATAAACGTGGCAAGTGGTTGATTGCTGGAGCAGGTGATGTCCAACCTTGTGACGTTATCCAACATGTGTGGAAGCCACCAGTAATTCCATCCAACACTAAAGATGAATACCATTTTATGATTACAACAGTTGCACCTAGTATCAGAGAGTGCATTAAAGAGTCTGGCTATTTGCCAGACAAAGATGATGCTGATGCAGGGTTTGAATTACTGTTAGCTGTTAACGGAACCATCTATCAAATAGATGATTCCTATTCTGTATACCTACGTGATGATGGGCTGTATGGCATAGGTTCTGGTTGTCAGTGGGCGCTTGGTGCAATAGCAGCAGGTGCAACATGGAAGCAAGCCATGCAACTAGCAGCAAAGAATGATGTATATACTGCTGCTCCTTTTATAGTTCACAGACAGGAGAAGCGATGAAGCCTAATCAGAAACTAATTGACCTTTGGACTAAGGCAGCTAACACATACCATGCAAACCTTGCTGGCTCACCAGCTGAGGCATACCTTGAGAAGCGTGGCATTCTAGATGGAGCCCAACAATTTTTATTAGGTTATGTTGAAGAGCCTGCTCCTGGACATGAAGATAGATTGCGCCGTCATCTGTCTATTCCATACATAACCGAGGCTGGTGTCGTTGGGTTTAAGTTCCGTCGTATCGATGATGGCGACCCCAAGTATATGATTCCAACTGGACAGAAGCATCATCTATATAACGTGAGTGCCATTCTCCATGCGGTTCGTGAAGTTCTTATAGTAGAAGGAGAAATTGATGCGATATCTGCAACTCTTGCTGGTCACCCTGCTGTCGCTGTTGCTGGCGTTAACGCTTGGAAGCCTCATTTCACACGTTGTTTCGATGGCATAGGCAGGGTCATCATTGCCACAGACAATGATGTTAAAGAGGATGGCTCTAACCCAGGGCAGGACTTAGCCCGACGATTACAGGATTCAATTCCTCAAGCTGTCCGCGTGTCGCTACCGCCTGATTCTGATATCAATAGTATAATTGTAGACCAAGGAGCTCAAGCGTTAACCAAGTTGATTAATGCACTAGATAAATAGAAGGGGCTCCGTTGTCTGAAGATACAACCATCCTGCAATTCGAAGAGGATGCTCAAAAAATATACGACGAACTCTTAGCCATTCTGGTTAAGAAACAAATTGACTATGGTCCATACAACATCTGGCATGCACCAGGTGGCGCAACCAATGGGCTGATGGTGCGTATGTCAGACAAGCTGGAACGCTTGAAGAATCTGATATACAGAAAGATAGAGCCGAACAATGAATCTTTAGAAGATTCATTTGTTGACATGGCTAACTATGCCATCATTGCATTAATGGTTCAGCGTGGGGTGTGGGCTAAGTATGCCGAGAAACAGAAATAAAACCTACGAAGAGCAGCGTATCTCCCGCATCCGTATGTATGGAATTACTGTGGAAGATTACGAACAAATGCTTGAAGACCAAGACGGTGGATGCTACATCTGTGGCAAGAAGCCAGAGGGTAAGCGAGCTCTTGATATCGACCACGACCATACAACTGGCAAGGTGCGTGGCTTGTTATGTTCTAATCACAATCGTGCTCTTGGTTTACTTGGTGATGACATCAGTTTGATGCTTAAGTCTGTGGAATATCTGGTGAAAGCGCGTGACTGATTTAAATAAAGACCATGAGATTTGGTCTGTGATTAATGAGATAACAAGCACGATAGCTTGGGGTATCTCAAAGAGATACCACAGGTTTGTTGAGCTTGAAGATGTCAAGCAAGCAATGAATGAGTATGCATGGAAGCGTAAGGATAAAGTATCCGAGTATCTAATACGTGAAGATGCTATCGAAAAGAAGCAGGGATACAAAGCATTCTCTACATTCATTCGTAGGGCAGGCGAGCGATACGCTCGCAAGGAGAAGGCTCGTGCGCTTGGATATGAACTGGGCGATGAATACTTCTACCGCCTGGCTATGATTGAAACTCTTATCAAGGTGCTTGGCTCTGACGATGCACACCTATCTAACCAAGTGTTAGACCCAGAGTTCCATGGTGTTAAAGCTAAGAAGCAAGCAAGCGAAGGTAACAATTTGTTAGCTATGTTGGCTGACGTAGATAGAGCTATGAGGAAGTTAGATTTACGGACGTATCAAATACTTAACTCTAAGTATTGCAAAGATGAATCACTTGCTGAAGTGGCAAAGGAGTGGGACATCTCTCCACAAAGAGTGGAACAGATTATTAACAAGGGGCTAAGGGATATCACTGAGTATCTCGGAGGGGCAACACCATACTAATGGCAGCATGGGATTTTAAATGTATTACATGTGACGAAGTCACGGAACATAACATCAAAGATGGGGAAGAGTTTCCTAAATGCAATGATTGCAACATCACATTAACTAAGCTGTTCGTAGCAGCACCTATCCACTTTAAAGGTGGAGGATGGGCAGGAGGTAGTAACATTGGGTAAGTCAGGCAATCCAAGCAAGCGAGCTGTTAACAACCCACAAAACAATCAGATAATGATTTGCTGGTGTGACAATGGAACAGTCGATGGCAAGTTCATGGAGGGTGTGGTCTACACGCTGTTAACAGCTGGGCTACCAATCGTAAGCGCACAACGTGTGCAAGGTAATCAGATAGGTAGACAAAGGCAGACAGCCTTTGATGTCTGGCATACGAAGACTAACTTTGACTGGTTGCTTTGGGTTGATAGCGACATCGTGCTAACCAATGAAGCTTTGCAAGCTGTATGGAATGCAGCTGATGCCAAGGAACGACCTGTCGTTAGCGGAACTTACTTCATCTCCAAGCACATGGAACAATCAATCATGCAGCCGTATCCAGCAGCATTCATCGCACATGAAACCGATAAACATTTAATGTCTTACATTCATCCTCTGCCATTCAATCGTTTGATTGAGGCAGACTATGCTGGGTTTGGATTCCTGTTGATGCATAGGTCAGTGGCTGACAAGATGCGTGAGTTCCATGGCAACGGTTCGTTCTTCATGGAGTCGATGGAGGAATCCAATCTAGAGAAAGATACATTCATCGGTGAGGATATCCAGTTCTTTATGAAGATGAAAGAGGCTGGCATTCCATTGTATGTTCACACTGGTGCATTGGTTAAACACATGAAACGTTTTGCATTTGATGCTGAGTTCTATAAATTATATTGGGCTACGATGTTGAATTCCCTGGACGCTCAGGCGCGTAATGAAAAAGAGGCGGAGGCACAAGCCCCCGCCCCTTTAGATGACACTAGTTCAAGCTGATGCGTGAGAAGAACTCACGCTGAACTTGGTCGGCGTTCTTACATAACTGATACATCTCTTGCTCACCCTTGCGTTTGCCATATCTGTATGCAACATACGCAGTGATAGCGATGTAAACAATTGTCCACATTACTTTGCTCCAATCCGTTCGAGTAATTTATCTGGCTGTTCCAGATGAACAATGACTGCTCGCCCACCTTCTGCATCTACTGCCGATAAGTTCTTCATGAACTTCTCGACCTGTAGTTTTGTGCTGAACTCACCCCACGCCTGAACTGGAGCCCAACGTGCTAGTTGTGCTACGAGTATGTAGGAATCACGCTTATCTCTTGATACATCAAGAGCTTCGATAATTTCTACCGCTAGTTCCGAAGCACTTTCGGAGTTAGTGTTGTCAGGGTCAAGCAAGTTAGCAACTAACTTGATTTCAGTTGGACGTGGACGTGACATCAGTATCCCTTAATACATTGGACGTAGTTCTGATGTTCGGCTAACGCTTCACGTGCTTCCAAGTTAGTGTGTCTTTCAATCTCTGCGTTGCAGTATTCACATACGAGAGTCACGCTTGCTTGTATAATCATGCTTCCTTCCTTTCCTTGTGTTCTTTGTAATACATTTCGCATACGTCACCATCTATCTGATGGTAGTGCATGTGAGCACCAGACATGAAGAGGACTTCGTCCTCGTCATCTCCCAATCCATACGAATCGTGATACCCACAATACCAAGTCCAGCCCCCGACTGGAACAATCTTCAGTCGGGGGGCTTTGACTTCCAGCGTGTTCTTACTCTTTAGTTTGCCCATCATTCTCCTCCGTTCCGTAAGCAATGATGTCAACCATCTGTGCTTCCGTATCGTTATGCAATGGCTGCTCTATAAGAGCAGGCTCATCGTTTTTTTGTGAGTAGATGTGCAGGTAGTCCAGCGCTTTGAGTATGTATTGCGCCACCCTTGGGGTGAGTGGCGGTTGCTTATACGGTTGGTCGAACTGGTCTACATATTTCTGCAGTGGGTTTGTCATGCTACCTCCTGTGTTACTAGGTCAAGAGCTTTGCTCTTGAGGGTGTCATACTTGCCAGCGATTACACGTTCTGCACGAGTAGCCTCTGACTTGTGTGAGTTCCAGTCTAGATACTCGACGATTGCTTGGAACGCACCGAACGCAGTGCCTCGGATGTTATCTTGAGTGCTGCTTGATTGGTAGATATTCATTGCAGTTGAGCGAGCATCGGTTACACGATTGAATGTGCGTCGTTCACCAGTGCTGAGTTTGTTATACGGTGTCTTCTCGATGATGGACGGTAGTGTCCACATCTTGTTGAACACACGTTCAACTTCGTTGTCTGATACCGATACGTTGAGCAACTTGTCGGCAACAAGTTCGTAGGTTTCGATACCTGTATAGATTACATCTAGCATCTTACGCATCTCATCTACCTTGAGTGTTGCATTGGTAGTGTGGTGCAAGGAATACTTGCAGTTCTTGCGGAAGATTCCACTGATTTGATTCGAGCAGAACAACCGATTGACTAACGGCGTTACACCTAGCGAGCATGAACCATCATGTGAGGTTCGTGCTAGTAGGTATGCAGCATGTGGGTCGCTAGCAATCTTGACTTCTCTTGGTAATTCCAAGAGCATCCAGACTTGAGCACCATCTCGCAGCTCACCTGCATTTGCATATCGTGCTTCGCCTGAATCAACTAGTGCATCCAGTGCTGAGAACATCTCACCATTCTGGAACACCTTGTATCGTCCACCTACTGTGCCAAGCACAGATTGTCCGCCGTCCTTGTCGGTGCGGATAGTGGCGAATGTAGATGGCACAGCCAATCGGCTAACGCCTTTGTCATTCACAGCGATAGCCTCAAGGTCAGCCAGTGATACGTGCCAGTCAAGACCAGCCTGTTGTGCTGCATCATGTGCAGATGTAGCGGTTACCTCTGAGCCAGCAATTGATGCTGACATTCTGCGTGTTGTTGTCATGTGTTTCCTTTCGTTAGATGGTTGGTTGGGAGAGATTGTTTCACAAGCGACT
>Ga0214917_10003274_pt1 | contig 18881 bp, 21 predicted proteins | sample LL_1208_BB_MetaG_FD_177983 | JGI IMG/M metagenome (GOLD analysis project Ga0214917, IMG submission 177983) | Freshwater microbial communities from Lake Lanier, Atlanta, Georgia, United States - LL_1208_BB | ecosystem: Environmental > Aquatic > Freshwater > Lake | place: USA: Georgia | collected...
GAGATTCCGCAGTTTAAAGGATACGAACTATGGAATGGGCACGAGTACTGGAAGCACTCTTATTTGCGGCAACGGAGCCGATGGAGCCTTCGCGTCTGGCCACGATTTTACGAGATGGGCCGGAGGGGGGGCAGGGTTGGCCTGATGTGAAGGATGAGGAGGTACGGGAGGAGCTAACCCACTTGGCGGAGAGATTGGCTCCCCGCGGGTTGATCTTACGGGAGGTGGCGGGTGGTTTTCGAATTGGAACGGCTCCTGATCTCTCGGGCTGGGTCGCGAAGTTGAAAGGGGTGGTTCGTCCGCCCCGTTTGAGTCCTCCTGCACTTGAGACGATGGCGGTGATTGCGTATCGGCAACCGATTTCGCGGGCAGAGATTGAGGCGGTGCGGGGGGTGGACTGCAGTGGAACTTTGGACACTCTCGTGGAGAGAGGGGTGATACGAATTTCAGGGCGAAGCGACGCTCCCGGAAGACCGATTCTTTACTCCACCACTCCACTGTTTTTAGAGCATTTCGGCCTCAGGGATTTGGAGGAGTTGCCCAATTCGGAGGAGTTAAGAAGAGTCAAACTTCCCACACCCGTTGATCCTGCGAGTCCACAGCAAAAGGAGCTGATCCATGAAACTATCGAGTCTACGAACCAAAGTTGACAGGTTAGACGATCAGCTCGTTCGCCTGCTGGAGCAGAGAGCCGGAATTGCGCGAGAGATTGGTCGGCAAAAACTTGCGAGTGGGCAATCGGTATTTGCACCAGCTAGGGAGGCAGCACTCTTCCGAAGGTTAAGCGCGAGACTCAAGGGGACGATGGATCAGGACAATTTGAAGGCTATTTACAGAGAAATCTTGGCCACGGGTCGGCACTGCCAAGGTGGAACGCGGGTGGCGTATCTAGGGCCTGCGGCCTCCTATTGTCATCAAGCGGCCCGAGAGCGTTTTGGGTCGGCAACGGATCTCGTTCCGTGTCCGACGATTGCTGAGATCTTTTCCGCGGTGGAGAGGGGGGAAGTGGAGGCGGGAGTTGTCCCGATCGAGAATTCGAATGAGGGAGCTGTCGGGGCGACTCAGGAGGCTTTGCTGAATTCCCATGTCACAATTTGTGGAGAGGTTTATCTTCCAATTCGCCACGCCCTGCTGAGTAAAACAAAGAGTGGGCCGATCCGAGTTCTTTACAGTCATCCTCAGGCTTTGGCGCAGTGTCGGCACTGGTTGGCTATGAATTTGAGCAAGACGAAGTTGGTCGAGGTGGCTAGCACGGCGGAGGGTGCGCGTCGCGCCTCAGTGGAGAGGGGAGCAGCGGCTTTGGCGAGTCCTTGGGCGGCTCAGTTATATCGGTTGGTGGTTCGGCAACGGGACGTTCAAGACCGCTCAGGGAACAGTACTCGATTTTATCTTTTGGGACAGGAACCCGCAGGGGCGACGGGGAAAGATAAAACGAGCCTTCTCTTTACCCTGCCACACCGAGCGGGGGCTTTGCATCGGGCCTTAGGGGTTTTAGCTTCGAAAAAATTGAATTTGCTGAGTGTAGAGTCACGGCCTGCACCTGGGAAACCTTGGGAATACGTTTTCTTTGTGGATGTGCGGGGTCATATTGACCGGCCTGAGTTTCGGAGGGCGATGCTGAAACTTCAAAACCATACGCAGGATTTGCGGATTCTGGGTAGCTACCCAGAAGAGCGTTAGGATGGCGGAGGAGACAAACCCAACTTCGTCTGGGGAAAAGGGGAAAGCGCCTCAGCAAAAACTGAGGCTTAAAGTTCGGCCGATTGAAGAGAACCAGCCACGAGTACGTAGAAAAGTGGTTACATCCGTGCCTGCGCCCAAAGCTGGGGTGGAGGCGGCGGCCGCAGTGGAGGAGCGGAGGGTGGGAGCGGGGAGAATTGTTCGGGATGTGGGAACGGCATTGGTTCAATCGATGCGGAATTGGAATCGAAAGGTATGGGTTTCGATCGGGGTGGTAGTTGCGGGGCTTGTAATTTATGGGGGCTGGGTGGAGTGGAGAAAAACGGTGGTTCGTGTCCGTGTGGATTTGGACGAGATACGATTAGGCGACAAGCCGGAAGTTCTGGTGTTGTACGATTTTTCAGAACGTTTGGCGGGTTTACGACGGGACTATGGAAGAAGGCTTGCTCCGATTCGGCCTCAAATTCGTGAGTTGGAGAGAACTTTGGCATTAGCCAAGGCGGATGCGGCGGGGACACAGGAAAAAGTGCGGATGGTGGAATCTGTTGTGCAGGAGGAGACGACAAAGGCCAAGACCGTGTTTGACGATTATCGAACATCTGTCAGTCGACTCTGGCTGGAGGAGGCGGGTAGTTTGGATTTGGAATTTGACACCGAGAGAAAAAAATTTCTGGGTGAGGTGGAAGTACGGGCGCGTGAAGTAGGATTATTTTACCATCCAGAGGAGGATGAGGATCTGCAGCAACCCGAAATTGCTGCCAATGAGTATCGTTTGGCGCTGTATCGCGCTCCACCCAGCATCAAGATGCCCGACCAGTTCGGGTGGATTGAGAAAAAACTGGGGGAATGGCATAAATTTGAGAAGGATTGGAACGCCCGATACAAAGGATTGAGCACAAAAGCCAAACAGTTGCGAAGCCCTGCGAGCACCAGTTTAGAGGACAAATCGCAACGGGTAGGAATACAGGCCAAGGAACTTCAAAAGTTTCGTGGGGATGCTGCGGTGATTCAAAATGAAATCACTGGATATGAGGAGAGATTAAAGGAGTTACGTGCAAAAGAGGCGGAGGCCAAGGGACCTTTTGAGGAGGATGTGGGAGCGATACCAGATGCTTTTCTTTGTCAGCGTGTGCCTTTAAGTGCGGATGTGGCAGAGATTCCGGTAACTGGAAAGGTTGCGGAGGCTTCACCGAACACCTTGCGAGTTGTGATTCGGGGAAAGCGCGCGGGTAAGAGTGCTTGGGTGATTTTACCGTTTGAGCCTGTGCCACACAAAAGGATTGAAAAGAAAGTGACAGATGCGGATTTTCGACCCGTGGACGACTGGCTGGACGAGTAGGAAGATCTTAGCGGTAGAGACGCAGGATGCCGAAGAAGACTTTGGCGGCACCCAAGGAAAGAACCATTCCGATCCCGGAGTAGAAGAGCCAGTTCGGAATTCCCGAGTCAGGTTTTTTTGGGGATGGAGTTTGAGTTTTCAGGAGATGTTTTCCAGAGAAGATACTTTTTAACATCTCGGGAGAGTAAGGCGAGGAAAACCCCAAAAACCAAGGTGTCGTCGACGATCCCGATGATGGGAAGGGCTTCGGGAATGATATCCAGGGGATTGAGGAGATAGAGGATGGAGAAGATGCCTCCCGTAAGTGTCCCCCAAGGTGTCTTGCGGTATTTCCTTTTAAAGGAATCGCGAAGCATTGAAGGAGTGGCTTGAAGGAGGGATGGGATTTCACTCACCTTGGGAATGAGGGAGAGGCGACTCATAGGCAGATACTCCCACAACCTGTGGTGTGTGGAAAGGGTGTGAGTGGAATGGAATAGATCGACGAGTAGAAGACATTAGGTAGGATTACGGTATGAAAATTAAATCTAGCATCACATTTGTGGCACTTGTTCTTAGTCTCTTTACTTCCTTTTCCATGGCGCAGGCGCCTGCAGCGGATAAGGACGCACTTCTTGCTAAGGTGACGGCAGCGATCAACCCAGAAGCTGATGGAGACAGGAAAGAATTGATTCGCAAAGGTCTCGCTGCCTTGGCCGATCTGAATGCTGCTGGCACGACACCTGAAGCTTCGTTAAGCCAAGCAAAAGCGAAGGGAAATTTGAGCGGGGATAAGACTGAGAAGATGAGCAAAATGTTGATGGAGATGTGGAGCTTGAACACACCTCGGATGACCGAACCGGCCACCTTAGATGCTCTTCGCAAGGGCGAGATGCCCGACCCTGCGCTGAAACGGCCTTAGTCGCCGTCTTGGTGGGGTCTATTTGCCGTGCCGCTGGGGAAGCCAACCTGGCTTCTCTGGGTTAGCCATGTTGGGCGGTCGCTCTGCTGTGGGGGTCAGATTGCTGGATGATTCGGAAGAATCGGCACTGCTTTTTTTATCTTCCCCATAGATGGGGGTGAGGGCCATGGCGGCAAGGAGGCAAAGGATTTTCTTCATAGGCTCATCCAAGCCTAAGGATTGGCTTCGTCAAGGAACAGGCTTGCGGAAAAACAGAAGGGCATCAGTTTTGGGAAAATGAAGTTTATTTCCTTTCTTCTGCTTGGACTCTTTTCCTACCTGTCTTGGGGGGAGACGGTCGATCCAACTCCCAAGTTCAGTCAGGAGTTGCAGGAAAAAGCCACAGATGGAGATGCGGATGCGCAGTATCAGCTTGGGGATTGCTACTTTTTCGGATTAGGAGTCAAAAGAGATATGGTGGAGGGTGTGAGTTGGTATCGAAAGGCGGCAGAGGCGGGGCAGATGAAGGCGCAATTTAATTTAGGTGGCTGTTTTCACGAGGGGATGGGTATCGAACCTGACTTAATGGCGGCGATTCGATGGTGGAGGAAGTCGGCCGGACAGGATTATGCGCCTGCCCAGATCAGCATTGGGGACTGTTATATTTTTGGGAAAGGCCTCGCCCAGGATGAGCAGGAAGGTGTGCGCTGGTATCGAAAAGCAGCGGCGCAGAACTATCCTGCGGCTCAGCATCGCTTAGGAAACTGCTACTATCACGGTCAGGGGGTGAGGAAAGATTTGGCACAGGCGATCCAGTGGTATCGCAAAGCCGCGGCGCAAGGGTATCAAGCCTCGCAACGAGCTTTACGAGAGCTGGGAGATGAGGGAGCGGACTAAGGGGTTCGAAGGCGGAGATAGCTAAGAACGAAAACAATCAGGCTGATTCCGAGAACTCCTCCTCCAATGAGCAGGGTAAAGATCCAACTGCGCAAATCAGGACTTTTCATCATAGGGTGATTTTAAAAGCGGGGAATCGTTGTGGGAAGTCTGGATTGTCTCGGTGGGTGAAAAAGGGAGAATTGGGAATGCACCGTGTCCAAACAGGAAGAGGGGGAAAAGTGATTGTGGGTTTCCATGGGTGGAGCGGGGATCACAGGACCTTTCAGCCGTTACTGGAGAACCTTCCTGAGGCGATTTCGTTCTACAGCTATGATCTGCCAGGGTGTGGCCAAACGCCTGAACCGCCGCGTTGGGAAATCCGTGAGGTAGCACGGAGTTTGGCGAAGGAGTTGGTGGGACTGGAGAAGGAGAATCTGACCTTGGTAGGAAGTTGTACGGGGGGATTGATGACGGTTTTTGTCGCGAGGGAGCTGGCGGAGATAGGTCGGGGGAGTGTGGTGGGACGACTGGTGATGATTGATCCCTTTGCGGAGTGTCCTTGGTATTTTCAGCTCTTTCTGATTCCCGTGTTGGGTCGGATCATGTATTCGACGGCATTTGCTAATCCGTTGGGTCGATGGATTACAAATCTGTTTCTTAGTGAAAAGAGATCAGGAAAAGTGGATCTGACTGAATCATTTGCTCAAGTGAACCATCGGGTGACGTTGGCTTATCTGCGAATGTTCGAGCGGGCTGGAGCGCCCGAGCAGTTTCGGGATTTAAAGATTCCCACCGAAATTATATGTGGGGAAAAGACTTTTGGGGCGGTCAAGCAGGCGGTAGAGCGGTGGCGGCAGGTTTGGCCTCAAGCGAGTGTTCATATTTTTCCTGGGGTTGGGCACCTGCCCATCGATGAGGGAACGGAGATGGTAAAGAGGATTCTTTTTGCGGGTGTGGGGGAGAGACGAACCCCTAAAACAAAAAAGCTATCTGCGCAGAAGGCGAGGGAATTACGAGAGTGGAGGAATGAGCTGACGCGAGGGGATTCAGTGGGAAGATAAATTAGCTTGGTGCTAAGTGTTCAGATTGCAGAATTAAGGGATGAGATTGTTAGCTCGTTGGGGTGCGTTTCTTATGGTGGCGGTTTGGCCGTTATCTGGAATGGGAGAGGATGCGGTTTCGACTGTGTGGAATGAGTTTAATCAAAATGGGGTGGTGATGGTGCAGCCATCGCCTGGGCTAGAGACGCCTGAGGCTAAGGAGGCTCGATTGGAGCGGGAGAAGGAGGAGGTGAAGGATGCGAAGTTGAATCGATCTTTGGTGAGGCAGGAGATCTACTGGCTGGAGGGGCGATGGGTGAAGAAGGGGGAGGCACTGGAGGCGCCTCGATCGCTGGGGGAACTGATCGATTCCGACCATGATGGATTTGACGACTTTACCGAGGTGAAGTTTCACTGTGATCCGACGAATCCGGATTCAAATCCGTCCCACTACTTTGAGGTGAAAGGGAGCAACCGGGTGATTTTCTATTCGACCAATGCTGAGGCTGTTCATCGGTGAAACAAATCTATCTGTTCTGTGGATTCCATCTCTTGGCTTTGGGAGCAGGGAACGCACAAAGACTGGATTTAATCCAAGAGCCCTGCATTACGGGGGAAAGTTGCCGATGTCCCTGTACGCGGGACGGCAAGAAATGTCCTTGTATAAAGAAGTGCGGCCCAAGCGACAAAATCATCAACGAACTAGTTCCATAAGGAATGGTCGAGGAATGCTTGAAAATGCGAAGCACAGAACCCTTCTTTTTTCTTAAATGCGTGCCTAACGAGGCAGGCTCGGTAACGGATACGATATTCTACTTGCTAATTCTTTTCGTTTTATAATAATTAACAGTGTGAGGGTGACATGGCTTCTTCTTGCCTTGGTTTCATTTTCTGGTGTTGCCTCTGCACAGGTGCTTGATGATGGGACGAATTACCCGCTCGAAAAAGTTAAGGCGAGCGACCCTCTTTACGGAAACAGACCGGCACGGACGATGTCTCAACGTGAGTTTTCGCAGTTGTATGAGCGTCAAGTTGTTCATCCTGCGATCAGTCAGGGGGCTCTCATGGGGGCTGTTGCTTTAGATCTCCAAACAGGTGAAATTTCGATCTGCGAAAAAGCACCTGAACCCTCCTCGCTCTCCCTTTTGGGTTTGGCTGGGGTGTTGATGGCCTTGAGGAGGAAGCGATAATGCGAAATCTCCTCCTCTTCAGTGTTATCTTGGTATGTGCTTCTCAGAGTTCGATCGCTGCACTGCAGATCGTAAGGCAACCTCAGCACCAGATTGTATGGCTTGGGGGGCAGGCTTCATACAGTGTGGTGGCGAATGGCGCTAAGAAGATCACCTACCAGTGGCAAAAAGATGGCGAGGATCTTCCGGGGCAGACGAAAAGCACTTTAAGAATTAAGAAAACAACGCCCAACGATCGCGGTGTCTATACCGTGCGGGTATCCGACGGATTAGCCACTTTAACCAGCGATCAAGGATATCTTTTGTCCATGGGCAGTTACATCCAAGAAAGTGAGAACTTTAACGATCCAAGCTCCACAAAGGGGCTTTTGGTAGGTGGAGAATATGGTGATCTTTATCCTGAAATCTCATCCGGCAAACTTAGCTTTAAATATTCCTCGGGGATTTCAGATCAAGGTGATGACTGTTTTTGGTTTTGGAATCAATCACCTCAAAGAAAACAAAGTTTCGATGTCAGGATTGACGGCACTGATTCAACCAGTGGAAAGCTTCAGTTGATAGCAGCCTGCTTACCCAGTGGTCTCGGTTATCGAATTGAACGTAATGGTCGTGAAGGAAACTTCAACGCAGGCAGTGGGGGAGATGGCGGTAAGGCCATAAAACGAGAATCTTATATTACCAGTTCAACTCAGTTTTCTTTCCGGCTCGTATATGATGCCTCTTCAAAAGTACGCACCCTCTAAGCCTATTACGATGAAGACGGACCCTTGAATGGGGAAAACTGGACACTCCTGCAGACTGTGAAAAATCCTAATTTTATAACCGGCAGACCGGTCCTTATCGGAGTTTGTTATAATAATGCCGCAGCCGGTGATGCGCTGGATGGCAACAACGTCACGGCGGATAATTTCCAGGCTCGCTAGTTCGGTAAGCTCTGAGCTCCAGAGGAATCGATCGATGATGGGAGGTCGAAAGGAATAGGTAGGTGTATGACGATGTTTTTACTGCTAGGGAAATTGCGACCTAAGTGGCATGTAAACTATCCTAAGAAAAAAAATTAGGAGTGCCTGCGTAGTGACATCTGGGATATTGCATTTGTGGTATGTGTAGAAAAAAGAGCTTGATTTTTTACCTGTCTATGTTATGAACCATGATGAAGTTATACCTATTTCCTCGTTGGGCGAGTTTGCTGTTTTTGTCGGTGGCCTTGGGCTGGGGACAGTCCTTGGAAGAATCTCGGCGGTTTGTTCAAGGGGTAAGCGATGAAATGGCGGAAGTCCTTCGGGAGCGCCGCGTAGCGGACAAGAACGGTCAATCGGTAGATCCTTTTGATGTCCGGTTGGAGGCGTTAGAGGCCAAGCGCTATCCGGCATTGAGGCAGGTAGTGTTGGCAGAAAACCCCACCGCCTCGGAGGTGGATGCCGCTATGATGCAATTTTCTCTCCCAGTCCTCGGTGCGCCAGGGGGTCCAGTGACGGCCTTGGCAGGTGTAACCGTGGCATGGAACGCCCTTTTCTTGGATCCCATCAATGGGCAGTTCATGGGCTTTAGCCGCGGTGAGGGGCCAGATCCCGCACGGATCTATTCCAACCAGTCGTTAGCGGGAAGTTCCAACTGGAGTTCTTTTTATCCGTATCCCGGCGATTATGACTGTTCGGAGGAGTGGGATATCCTCACGGCGCCAGATGCCTCCACTGCGGCAGATTGGGTAGTGGAGGAGCTGATCAGCTTTGGCGAGTATCATCAGACCAACCAGTTTTCCAACTTTGAGCTCGCCCGTCTTGGCATTCGATGGACCGACCCGGTTACAGGTCAAAGAGGTCGGCCAGATGGATGGAATTTAACCGAGTTGGTCGGGGCTCGAACGGATGCTTCAACCCGAGCGGAGATTAAGAACGCAATCCTCAACTTGGACGGGGGAAGGGTGGTCTTTAACTTCTATGTTCTTCTGGATAGCGGTCGCCTTACCCACATGCAGAAGGTTCTGGGGGTGCATGCCCTTGACCCGGCCAATCCCAGCGGCAACCCTTTCTTTGATTCTGAAGTGCCTTATCCCGATCTGTTGGACGGAGACCTTGTTTCCACCAGCACCGATGAGGAGCCCTTTTTCCGCTCCCAGCAAATCAGTGCGCCTTTTCAGGAAATTTTCACTGTCGGAGATCCCTCGGCCATCGATCTTCAAGGATTGGGAGACTACGCTTCGCTGATGAGGAAGCTGGCATTGAAGGAAGTGGGGAGAGACGAGGACGGCAACCTCATCGCGGGTGACCCTAACCGGCGTTATCTCAAGGCAGCCAATCGTGCCTATTCCTACCTGCGAACCATTGGAAATATTCAGGCCATGAATCAACTGAAGCCGCTCTATTCCACTGCTTTTTCGCTGATGAATCAGCGTATGCAAATGCTAGAGCTGCTCGCGGACCGAGCCTTGGATGAGGACTTTCCTTCCCGGATCATTACGGCGGCCAAGGCCAAAGAGCAGGTAGAAGGCGCCGCCCGCGACATTCTGCTGTTGCGGGGAAATCTCTCCCAAGACCTACGGGCGATTGCTGCGCAGTTTCAGGGGCGCGGATTGAATCCCGCCGATCTGAGCCAGCCCTTAAAGCCAAATGATGACCTCGCGGCTCAGTTGGAGGCGGTGGTGGAACGGATCGGGGATGCCTTGGATCTGGCGGTCAAAAGCCGGGTGGAACCGATTATCACAAAATTCGTTATACCCTTTAGGAACCCCCAGGCGCCGGTGATTAGCAGTGATTTATCAGTTGCGGGCGATGCGGGCAGCCCATTCACATACACCATCACTGCCTCGGGATTGCCTACGCGATTTGCCGCTGGGGGTTTGCCCAGCGGGTTTACTTTGAATACCTCCACGGGGGTCATTTCGGGGACCTCGCAGCTGGACGGCACCTTTCGGGTTACCTTGGCGGCTTTCAACCAACTTGGTCGGGGGTTGGCTAACTTAACTCTGACCCTCAATCCCACGTATGAAATCACCAGCAGTCTGGCCGCCACGGGTCTGGAAGTGGGGCAATCCTATCGTTACAACATCACCCTTCGCGGATCGGTCTCTGCTTATGGGGTGAATAATCTGCCGCCTGGATTATCCCTCAATCGTCAGAACGGATTGATATCGGGGCGCCCGACCCGCCCAGGAACTTTCACCACTACCCTTCAGGGGCTGCAGGGAAGTGCCGTGCTAGCGTCCGGCCAGAAGACTTTTACAGTCAGCCCCGTTACTCCCCCAGTGATTAATAGTAGTCTAACGGCGGCCGCGCTGACGCGAGGCATCCCTTACACATACACCATCACAGCTACTGGTTCACCGACAAGCTTTGGTGCCGTGAATTTGCCTCCTGGCTTAAGGGTTAATGCAAGCACCGGGGTGATTTCAGGCACTCCGAATCGTGCAGGGGTATATGTGGTTACATTGAGGGCTACCAAACCAAACTCCCTCGTTGCTACGTCGACTAAGGTTCTGACCGTTTGGGCGCCCTAAGAGCTGCGGGAATCGTCTTAGGAAGAATAATACTAGCGCCCGGGTGGATTCGAACCGCCGACCAGCGGATTAGAAAGATTGGGGTCGAGCCTGTAAATACTCTGGTAAAACAGGCTTATCCAGCATCTTGCCCTTACGTTGCCCTTACAGATACACGGCTCGATTAGAAGGCCGATCCTGCCTAAGCCCCCCACCACCACACCCACTCCCATCCCCCCAGCGGGTGATCACATACACATACCCAACCCAGAAAAATCCGACTTAGTTTTGGAATCGATGACCGACAGGAGGTGACAGGGTTAGGTTGGGGAAGGGGATCGACGATGAGTTGGAGTGAACGGCGTAGGGTGTGCGTAGGGTAGGCGTATAGATGTCGCATGGTGTGCGCCGGCATTTACCTGCCGATATTTTATGATTAAAATATAATAATGATTATCGGAGTTCCGAATATGAGTTGGGTGCCGGGTGCAATGATGTCAGTTTTTAGGGAAATTGTGGTCGTTATGTTTTTTGGACTTGGATTAACACTCGGGGGTGTTTTGTGGCTGTATTCGTTTTCATTGAGCAGAAATAAAAAATGGCTCAAAAGACTGGCCTTCGGATGGTTTTTTATAAGCTGGATATGGGCTTTCTTTTTAGTGCGAGCATATTTTATTAAGAGATTTTCAAACTGAGTTAGATAAGCTCATGCCTAAATTACTGCTCGCCCTGCTGCTCGCGGCCGCACCTTGTATTATTGCGCAAACCAATCTTCAGTCGGCTCAAACCAATGCGCCCGTTTCTTTGGATAATGATGTGAGAGTGGATATAGGGAAAGTCCTGACAAGAATGCTGACGGATAACTCGTCGAATTCTGTCGCAATAACGAACGCTGTTGATTCGGGTACGCCTCTTACGAATGGTCTTACTGGTGCTTTAAGATTAATGAGCGGTGATACCAATGCCCTTCTCAAATATGTAGCACCTCAAGCTCTCGCCAGCCTCACCGATCCTGCAAAGCTGGCCACCCTCAAAGGCGAGCGAGCTGCAAACCCAAGGATGCAGCGGTGTGTGTACTGGCTGGCCACAGCTGAGGCCGAAGGAGAAAAGCCAGAGGCCGTGCTAGATGAGGCCGCCAAGCTCAACGGCACAGCAGGTACGCCCTACGCTGGCTTTATACGGTGGGGCATGCTGGAAAACCTACGCCTTGCCAAGGAGTACGGCATCCTAACGCCTGAGGGCATGGCAGAGCTAAGGCGGGGTAAGAGCGCCACGATCACAAAGGGCGAGTATGCGGGGCAGGAGGCTGAAGCTGCCCTTGTGATTCCCGGGGCGGTTTGCCCTGAACTTCAAAACCAAGTAATGAACCTTGAATTGCACCCTGCATCGCTTAACCAAGCAAAAAGCGACAAAGTGACGGAGAGGGCGAAGGTCTTTGCCAAAGAGCTTTATGATGCAAAGTTGCTTTCGGAGGAGGGGTGGGAGAGGGTGTCGGCTATCTCCAGCAAGTAGTGGCTGTAACCTAGCCCATTCGGGCCATATGCAGTGGGCTTATATCAGTTCGGGATGGATTGATAAAAGGAGAAGGAGGTCCTTTAGGATGAAGTATTATACAAGAAAAATAAGATTAAACCTATTGTAAATAGGCTATTAAAACGTAAGATTAATAAATGGGATGCTTGGTATTAAATATTGCCTTTGGATTTGTTTTTCTGCTCTTCACAAGTTCCTCAAATGGAGAGGCTCAGGAGATAATGGCTGGCGAAATTGTATTGAAATACAAAGAAAACACAGCTCAGGAGGAGATCCTAAAGATCGAAAATAACTACAATATTAAGAAGGTGCGTGAAATAAGCAGCATCAAAGTATTCCTATACACATCGCCTGAAGAAAACGTTCTAAAAATAATTGAATCGCTTAAAAAGGAAAAATCAATACTATACGTCGAACCCAACTTTTCACAGAAAACATACGCGAACCTGAACGATCCGTCCCTTTACCAACAATGGTATCTCGAAAAAATAAAGTTCTCAGAGGCGCGGGCTTTAAAACTATTTAGCTGGAGCACACAAGTTGCTGTTATTGATACAGGCGTAAATAAGTTTCATTCTGATCTAGGTAGGTGCCTTTATATTGGCTACGAGAAGGACTTTGTTGATAACGACGACGATGCAAACGACGAATCTGATGGAGTCGGTCACGGAACGGCTGTTGCAGGCATAATTGCCGCCACCCAAAATAACGCATTAGGCATCGCTGGAATAAGTGAGAAGGCGCAAATCATGTCGCTTCGCACGGCGAATCAGATCGGACAGTCAGACCAATTTATAAATGCATCAGCAATTGTGCAAGCCGCCAATTGGGGGGCTAAAATAATTAACTGCAGCTTTGGTGGCACGAATGATCCGCAGGCACTTTACGATGCAATATCATACGCTAACAGCAAGGGTGTATTAATAGTCTGTGCTGCTGGTAATGATTCAGTAAGCCTAGACATGTCTCCTCGATATCCAGCGGCCTATGATTTACCTAATATTATTGCGGTTGCAAACTCAGATCGGAACGACGCATTGGCTGCAGATTCGAACTATGGCTTACTTAGTGTGGATATAGCAGCTCCAGGTGTGGACATCTATAGTTGCGGAATAAACTCAACGACGACTACGATTGCGAATTGGTCTTTTGATGGGGACTCCTTGGGTCGTGCGAACTGGGATGGGTGGGAATACTTAGGTTTCTCTAATTATGGAGGGGGTTGGTTTGAGTGGCTTTTCGGGGGAATATGGACGAGAAAATACATAACCCAATATTGGCCTAGCTCGAAATATGAAATAAAAAGCCCTTTCTTTTCAGCAAGTTCCTATCATTCGGTAAGATGTAATATTCAGTTGGCAGGGGTTGTTGGGAGCGGTGACTATATTAGGATAGGGGCACTTAAGAATCCATACTACTCAGATACATTTTATACTTTCCAAGCTGGTAATATAACCGGAACCTACTCTCTGAGATCACCTCAGTTTGATGAGAGTAGCGGAAGCCTTACTGTCCAATTCGAGTCCGATAATACTGGTGACGGTTACTGGGGTCTTCTAGGGGCTTCTGTAACTGGCAAAGATGCAAGTTCATCAGCAAATACCATATATCAATCTGTTTCCGGGACATCCTTCGCGGCTCCTGTAGTAAGCGGAGTTGCCGCCTTTCTAATGGAAGAAATGCCTGAAAAGACTCATCTTGAAATTAAGAACGCCATTCTTACAACAGCGAGAAAAAGTTCATCGTTGAATGGGAAGGTCTTAACAGGAGGAGTCGTTGATCTGAATGCGGCATTCTCCTTCCTCTTGAATCGAGGTCTTTTAATTACTAGTGATGTTAGTCCTACCTCAATTACCCTTAATTCTCCTTTCTCCCACCAAATCACTGCCAGCGGTTCGCCGACATCATTTGGGGCAACAGGCTTGCCGACAGGTTTAAAAGTTAATGCAAAAACAGGATTGATATCAGGCAAGCCGACCAGAGTGGGTATTTTCTCCGCAACCCTTCAGGCGCTTAAGAAAGGCTCCACGACTGCAACTGCTACGAAGGTGTTTACCGTAGTTCAAGTACCTACATTTACCTATGCTCCGACAATAAATGCCAAAAAAGGGAAAGCCCTTAAAGTAGCCCCCACGATTGCCGGATATCCTGCTCCAACATTTTCTATTCTGACTGGAAGCCTGCCTCCAGGACTGTCCTTAAACGCCTCCACAGCAGCCATCACAGGAACACCCACGACTACAGGGACATATCCCTTTACGGTTCGGGGATCGAATTCAGCAGGTAATACCGATCGCAGCACGACGATTGTCGTAAAGTAATTAGTTCCCAGAATCCAGTAAGAGGACTTCACCAAGGAGCTATATTGGACGAAGTTGCTTTCGGAGGAGGGGTTTAAGTAGTTGGAAAGTATGTAAGTAAACGTGTTTGGATGGGGTCGTCTAGGAATTATGTAATAGTCTTAAAGAGATAAGAGGCTTTTCTTTCGCAACTTGCTAAAACACTGGAAATACACAGAATTAAGTAATGAGCCAAAAGAGTGCTATTTATGCACTTTGCGCTGGGGCCCTGTTCGTCTTTCTTCTTCCTGAAGGTTGGTCCATATGTCATGTCCCAAGACCTCTATAAACTTGAGTTTTGGAAAGACCGGAAAGTCCCCGACTTTTATGACAGAAAATGGTCGCTCGTGTATGACGGAATGATCAAGGCTTCCGAAGACATCCGGGGAGAATATTTTCGAATTAACTTCAGTTCAGCCACGATTCTGTACACCCCTTTGTCTCCTCAACTTCGGGGCGTTGCAAATGACATAAACCAGAGGTTGAATGCATTTTTCGACAAACAACCTCCTGGGAGCTTCGGTGCCGTAATGATGGACTTTGCCACTCCGGAACTCATCGAAAAGATCTACAGATCCAACGACCTGCTCTTGAATCCGAACTGATTCACCCATACTTGCTACCTACCTGATAGGAATTTCCTGTGCCTGCCCACACTATAGTTAGCACACCAAGAAGCCGACGAGCAGGGGGCGGGCAAGATGCCCGCCCTACATGAATCGCTGAGCATGGTCGGTTGAGACATCCGACCCTACCAAGGGTGGAATCGGGTTTTTATTTGTAGATCTGGCTCGCTTTAGATCAGTTACTCAGCGCGCCCGGGTGGATTCGAACCACCGACCCGCGGATTAGAAATCCGCTACTCTAGTCCTCTGAGTTACGGGCGCAAAGTGTTAATATACAGAGGTAATTGGTATAAATTGAGAAAATCTATTAGAAATATTCAAATATTGTTGTCTAAAATTTGTATAAATGCTAATAGCTAGATGTGACAAGCTCCAAGGAAGACAAAAAGCTAAAGGTGCTGGAAGCATCATATCCAAGAATAACACGCATCACATATAAAGGGAAGTTTCGGTATGAGGTGTTTGGAAGGAGGATGGATAAAGGGCAATATATTGGGCAAAGAAAGCGGTATAAGACCCAAGAAGAGGCATATAGGGCTAGAGATCTCCTTATCACCACGGAGCTGGTCGATAAAGGAAGTACAGATATAGATCTCAATACGATTGCCTTTGTGCAAAAAGCCCGAGAACGACTGAAATGCTATAATGTTTCAGTTGAAAAAGCCCTAAACGAGTACATACGAAGCAGAGAAGAGGAAACTAAATCACGACTCACCAAAGACCTGAAAACTGTCTGGGAAGAATATCTACTGGAACACGAACAGAAAGGATCAAGCAAACACACCAAAAGAACCCTACGTGAAATGCAAAGAAAGATGATCGCTGCTTTCGGGCATAATATTCCTGTTGGTGTGCTGGCTGAAAAGAAGACCCTAGACAAAAGTGAAAATCAGGTTGTTCGGTACTTCAGAACAAAGCTCAATGGCTACAATCAGAATACAAAAGACAATATTCGAAGATATTTTAGTGCCTTCTTTGGATTTTGTTTTCGGCAAGGCTACATCGAAAAAGACGAAAACCCGCTACGAAGAATGATGAGGGGTAAAAGAACCAGAAAAGATCCAGAAGTGCTAACTGTGGATGAAGTGAGAAAGCTCCTCGAGACTGCAGAGGAAACCGATAAAGGAATCGTTGCAATCGTTGCGCTGAAGATCTTTGGAGGGCTAAGACCCGCAGAAGCAAACCTGATTACAGCCGAGGATATTGATTGGCAGAATGGTGAAATCCTCATCAAGAAGCACATCAGCAAAACCAGAAGAAGCCGAACCTATGATTTGATTACCCCACTCAAAGAATGGCTCACAGCCTACCCAGAAATGGATAAGGTCAACCTGCGGAAACGATTTGAGCAGTTGAGAATCAAGGCTGGGTTTAGCATCAGCAAAGAAGACAGATCAGGTAAAAGATGGGCTTCAGACGTATGCAGACATACAGCGATCACAATGCGCCTTGCTAGGGAAAAATATGCTTATGGATATTGTGCTGCCCTTTTTGGTAATTCGGAGCAGGTAATTAAGGATCATTACCAATCTTTTGCCAGACCCAGACAAGAAGAGATTGATAAGTTTTATGCCATCCTACCGAAAGGTGATGCAGATACCGAAAGTGCTAAAATAGCCAAAAAATAATAATTATCCCTTTCCAATATACTACATCCTCTTTCTTATATGCTTTTTGATATCCTTTTTCCATATACCCAGCATTTTTGAAAAATCAGAGATAAAGCAATAAATTCAAAATAAGGTACCCTGACCCGAAATATATATCCCGCTTGAGCGAACCAAAATCCAACGAAAACCCATAAAAGCAAGTGCTGGGGATTGAGTTGGATAGGGAGAGCGGCCTTAAATAATCGAAAGCGCGGTGTTTTCGGCTCGAGCATGGAATCCAGACTCCGTAAAGAGTAGCTTGGACAATCCGAAGACCGAAAAGGAAGTTTCGGCAAAGCCGAATCCAGCTTGGACAAGCCGAAAGCCGAAAAGGAAGTTTCGGCAAAGCCGAACACAGCGCGGACAAGCCGAAAGCCTAAAAGGAAGTTTCGGCAAAGCCGAACACAGCTCGGACAAGCCGAAAGCCGAAAAGGGGTTACGGCATAGCCGAATCCAGCTCGGACAAGCCGAAGACGTAGAACACATGGAAAGGCGGAAACTGGGCGGAATGAACGTTGATGGCGTAAGCCAACATAGTGAATGAAGCCTAGTGAACCGCCTGATCTTAATCAGATACACAAAAGGTTGATTGTGCACATGGGGTAGAAGACCATCGCAAAGCGAAGAATCAAAAAAAGGGGAATAGCGAACTGCCACCGATTTGAGCGTTGGCGCCAAAGGCGACACAGCGAAAGAGGTGGAAGCGAGCTAAAACCCAACTGCTGGAAGGACACGAAGCGCAATCCAGCACAAAGAAAATACTCCCTCTGAAAGGAGCTACCGAGGTCGTGCTGGTGGCGCGAGTGTATTGCATGGCCTCGAATGCGGAAGTGAAACGACCAAATGAGGCGCATGCATCAATGGCGGATGCGGAGCGCCAGGGAAGCGCGACAAATCCTAGCCAAATATTACGAAGGGCGATATGCGAAAGCATATGGCCCGTGCCACCCACCGTACCAAAGCACGATCCGAACAATGAGAGGATGGTGCGTGGAGGGAGAACGGGTTGAATCATCGCGTCAGCGATGATTGGGTTTGGGGATCAAGTTGTGATATTAAAATTAAAAAAAGAGATGGAGAGAGGTTGGAGCCACTGCGAGCTAACAGCGAGCTTACCGCCATAGGTCGATTGCTGAATCTTGGTGACTGATAGCTGTAATTGGCGGTGCGACCACAAGGGAGCAAGTGGCGGGGGTAAAGGGGAAGGCTATAGCGTTTGAAGCGGTGTAACTTGGATTATGGCAGAGATCAAAATTGTCCAAAGATCATTAAAAATTGGGGAATATTATAAATTTCCATTAAAATCACTTAAATTATTGGAATTTAATAAAATTAATATTCATTCCTTGTATGTTTACTTACTAGTTCAAGATTACTTATTTGAATCAGATAAAAGCATAATTTATTTAAGGGATATTGAATTGGCATATAAAATAGCTCCTTCGAGGTTTTTGGAGTCACTTGAACTGCTCAGGCTTCAAAAGCTGTTAATCTTTAAGAGGATAGGGGCGGATAAGGTGATAATTGGATTTATGGGCTTCAATACTGATCCCGAAGCTGAAATTGAGGTTTCTGGTCATAAACTTCTGATTTGAAGAGTAAGTGGGTCATAATCGCTGCTCAGATATACAATGGTATCCACGAGTTGATCTTGGACATAGTGATTTTCAGTACCCAAAACTGTCATTCTTGTTTGTGGCTCGAGATGGTGAGCCACTAAATATCCTTCGCGGAGACTCGAAACATCATCAAGAGTAGTGATAAGTTTGCGCTGAAATTCCTTGTAGTTACGCGTGGTCAAAAACCCTACGAAACTCAAAGATAGGAGTCTACCAGCAGAATCAAAAACCAAGTATCGGTTTCCATATAGTTTAAGTAGCTCACTTTTGCCTTCTCGAAATATCTGTGCGGTATTGGGAATCACATACCGAATTACACCTTGTGATCAGCCGAGAAGCCTTCGGACTTAAGAAATCATAGGAATCGGACTTGTTAATAATCTCGGCAACATAATTTACTCTGTCCTTATAGGATTCCTCGGTTACTGGGCTGATAAATAATGGGTTGGAATGAAAAGAAGCCGCCTTGGATTGATGGAGAGCAGCTGCCCAGATACCTTTTGCTCCATCAATAAAGTGCTGGTCATTTCTTTGTATTTTATCTGGCAGTTTATATAGGGCATGGATATGGCCATTCTCGGAGGATGATATTTCATCCGAAAAGGTGAATATCTGATCAGCGGAACGAACCT
>Ga0214917_10003275_pt1 | contig 18876 bp, 16 predicted proteins | sample LL_1208_BB_MetaG_FD_177983 | JGI IMG/M metagenome (GOLD analysis project Ga0214917, IMG submission 177983) | Freshwater microbial communities from Lake Lanier, Atlanta, Georgia, United States - LL_1208_BB | ecosystem: Environmental > Aquatic > Freshwater > Lake | place: USA: Georgia | collected...
GCTCTAAGTAATCTTGAGATTACTTTAGTTTAAGACAGATTTAATACTCTCTAAATCGTTGCTACGCATCGTATCTAGTAGGTAAAAATCGATTTCAGATATACCTAATGAAGTTAAACTGCTGACCTTTTTTGCTAAATTCTCACGATTTGTACTATCTGGATATGTTGGACGTAAAATTGCAGTAACCCCAGTGGTGGTATTTTTTAGATAATTTTGAGCTAGTGCAGATACCCCACTCTCATCTGGGCGATATATCAACGGCTCATACCTATCAACAATCTTATTAATTCGCTGGTTATCAATTCCAACCTGCCAACTATTGCCAAGCGCATTTGCAGATTTCATATCTAATAGCGGGGCTTGATCTACTAATTTAAATACAGATCCAGCCGCTTTAGTGGTGGCTACTACCTCTTCGTAAAGTGATGCAAGCTTTTCTTCTCGGGCAGATAGATATTTAAGAATTTCAGGCCCCACAACTTCAGCAAGTAAATCTTTACTTAATGGCTTACCCAGCCAAGGGTCTTGTTTTTGGAATACTTCATTTAGTAAACCCGTGATTTTATTTATCAAAGGTTGTGCATCATTTCCAGTAATTTGGTAATTGGCTAGACAACTCTTACAAAAACATAGTGAAAATAAGAATTCACTCACTGGGCTTAGTTCAATAAAAAAGCGCTCATGGTGCTCTCCATGACGGGCGCCATGAAAGTGCAGTGACTCAGCCACAACGCCATTTAACCCGCGGCTTACTAAGTCTTTAGTTAAACCCTTTGCGTATCCTGCGACAGCCGGGTTAATCGGACAAAGCTCAGATAAAAACTTATTACCAAATACATTTGTGACTGCTGCATCTGGGCTAGCCATTCCAATCGCCGAGTTGTGCATATATACCGCCCAGGCATTTACCTTAAAATCATTTGCGGCGGCAACCTTAATAACGGAATCAAGTAATTCGTTGCTTGGAAGTTGATCAGTTAGTGCCGGCTTATATGCATCTTTCTCATACGCACTTGCATCACTTTTATAGTAATGAAAACCATCTGCTAAATACTCAAGTTGTGGTCCTTGGCGCAGAAGCAGATCTCTGCTGCCATGATAATTTAGCGCTAAATTGATTCCAGTAAATCCATAGCTTTTTAACTCTGGTATTACTTTTTCAGCTGGTTCTCTAAAGAATGTATAAGCAAATGCAAAGGCGTGAGATTTAATTGAACTCATTTCACGCTGCCGGCAGTTAATCCACCTACTAGATACTTCTCAATCATGATAAAGAGAATTACTACTGGAACAATTGCGATCATGGTGGCTGAGAATAAATACTCCCAGGCAACATCATATTGACCAATAAACTGAGTAATACCTACTGGAATAGGTTTCTTTTCAACTGAACTCATAATTGTTAAAGCAATTGTGAACTCATTCCAAGCTGCAACAAATGTAAAGATAACTGCAGTTACTAAGCCCGGTAGTGCAATCGGAAGTGTTACCCGGCGCAGTGCCTGCACCCTGGTGCAGCCATCAATTAGGGCTGCCTCTTCGATTTCAACTGGAATGCTTGAGAAGAAGCCAGATAGCAGCCAGATTGCAAAGGCTAAGTTAAACCCGGCATTTAAAATTATGAGAGCTAGATATGAGTCAAGTAATTTAAAGAAATCAACCTCTCTAAAAATACCGATAATCAATGCAGTTGGCGAAAACATTTGAGTAGCAAGTACTAGAAGTAAAAAAGGACCACGCATTTTAAAGCGATATCTGGAAATAAAGTAGGCGGCTGGTACCGAGACAATCAAAACTAAAATAGTTGCAGATAAAGCAACTATTAGGCTTGATTTTAAGAAAGCAGCGATTGGTGCGTTATCCCAAACATCGATGTAGTTACGCCATTGCCATACTATTGGCAAGTGAGTGGTAGGAGTTGCATAAAGTTCATCGTGAGTTTTAACCGAGGTTAAAAACATATTGATGTAGGGATAAACAAATATCCAGGCTATAAAGTAAGCGCCAAGGATGGTGGCAACTTTTTTGCCAGTTATTTTCTTCACTTTTGTACTCATAACTCAGTCCTTGTTGCTTTAGTAATTCTCAAGTAGAAACCAACAATTACCATAATTATCATGAAGTTAAATACACCAAGAGCGGTTGATTGACCCATATTTGATTCAATGAAAGCTAGCTTGTAGGCAAATGTGGTTGTGGTGTCAGTGTCATACCCAGGCCCACCACGAGTCATAACCCAAATAATTGGGAATGAGTTAAACACGTTAATTAAGTTAATTATGGTGGCAATTAATAATGAATTTCTAAGCAGTGGAAACTTAATTCGTCGATAAATCTGCCAGGCGGTGGCGCCGTCAACAGATGCTGCTTCAATAATATCTGACGGAATTGATTGCAATCCGGCTAGTAAAACGAAGGATGTAAAAGGAACAGATACGAATACTGCTACCCACATTAAAAAGTAAAATGAGCTACCCGGATTGTTAACCCAGTCAACTGGCTCTGAAATAAGTCCTAGTTGGGTAAGAGTTAAATTTAACTCACCAGAGTAGGCATCTAAGATCCAAGTCCAGATCATTGAGGTCATCACGACTGAGGCTGCCCACGGGAAGATCATTGCCCATCTGACATATTTTCTACCTGGAAAATTTTGATTAATCAATTGCGCTAACGGAAGTGAAAGTAAAACTGTGAAAAACACAATCCCGAATACCCATAAAAGTGTGCGTTTTGCTACTGGATATAGATCCACATTTGCAATTAAATCTCGGTAATTTGCTAAACCATTAAAATCCAGCAAACTTCCGGCAAGTGTAATATCGGTAAATGATGTTCTAATTAATTCAATTACCGGCCAAATAACTACTAAAAGAATAAGAATAAGGGCTGGACCGATCCACGGCAGCGCGCTTAGCAATGAAACGTTGTGGCTGACCTTTAATTTTTTAGGTCTCTTGGCGGCGCTATTTTTCAGCAATCCGATACTCAAGTTTCCTCATTCCACTGGAACTTACCTAAGAATACTTCTTATTTATTTGGAAGCAGGGTTTGAGAAATTTCTCTCTCAAACCCTGCCGTTACTGCTATTTACTACTAATTACCGTTAGGTAATTACTTAGTGCCAGCTGCTACTGCTGTGGCTTGCAAAGAATCTAGAACAGTCTTTGCATCCTTTGTGATACCAGTACCAATTTGTGTGGTGATCTTGGCAACAACAGTTCCCCATGAACCAAGGGTTCCTGGGTAGAAGATAGCGTTTGGAAGTTGCTCAATGAATGGAAGCAATGAAGAGTCCACTTCAGTTGAGGCTGACTTAGTTGCAGGAATGAATCCACCAGTTGCCTTTAGGAATCCTGCGTAGTTCTTACCCTCGTATAGGAAGTTAAGGTACTTAGATACTGCATCTTTGTTTGTACCCTTTCCATCCTTGTTGAATGCCATGAAGTAATCCTGCACTCCAAGAGTAATTGGCTTCTTTGATGCATTAGCTGATGGGAATGGTGCAACACCATAGTCAACCTTGCTCTTGTAATCCTTCAATGTTGAAGGGAAGAACACAGATGCGTTGATCATTGCAACCTTGCCTTGGCTAAATAGCTTGAATGCATCAGTACGGTTTGTTGATGCTGGGTTTGGTTGTGTGTAACCAGCTTTTACCCAAGCCTTTAGTTGGTTTAGAGTTGCAAGGTTTTCAGCAGAGTTAATTACCCACTTGCTGTTTGCCTCATCAAAGTAACGTCCACCGTTTCCGCCTGCCCAGATTTGGAACTCAGCTTGAGCTTCCTCTGAACCAAGTGGAATTGCTAATGGATAAACCTTTGAGCCGTACTTAGCTTTGATCTTCTTTGAAGCAGCAGTTACCTCAGCCCAAGTTGTTGGGATCGTGGTGTTGCCAGCGCCGTAGAAAAGAGCCTTATTGATAAAGAACATACGTGCTGATGCTAGATCTGGAACAGCATACTCAACACCCTTGTACTTTGAGTTATCGCGGAATGCAGGAACGAAATCTGCTAGCTTCTCAGCAGTAAACAGATCGCTTGCCTTGTATAGAAGACCTTCAGCTGCGAACTCTGAGAAGGTGTTCAAGTTAAGAATATCTGGATATGACTTGGTTGAGATTAATGTACGTCCCTTTACCAAGATGTCATCCCAAGAAACGTTCTCGTGCTCAACCTTGATTGTTGGGTTAGCAGCCATGAAACGTGTCTCAAGATCCTTGTAATACGCAGCCATGTTGTCTGTGTAGTTAGGTGTTAGTACCTTGATTGTTATTGTTGAAGCTTGCGCTTGTGCTGGTGCAGCAACAACAATTGTGGTTGCAACCAATCCAAGTGAAGCAAACGCAGCAAGACTGCGCTTTGTTAATTTATTCATCTAGATTTCTCCTCCTAGGATCCCATCTAACGACGGGGAGAGATAACCTCACCATTTATTGTGGGTATTCGCAAGGTGGATTCTTGCGGGCATATATAACTTTTAGGTATCGGATGGGCTAGATTTCGAATAATTCCTAGCGGGCCCTCACCCCTACCCCAGGAAGGGCATCAGTTCTCTTCCCAGCCTTTAAAGTAGCAATTCCTGAGATCCAAACCATTTCAAAACCCTTTGCTGCAACTCTTGGAGTTTCATAGGTTGAAGAATCAATTACATTTGCAGCATCAAATAAAACCATATCTGCTTTCATGCCAACTTTAATTAAACCTCGATTTTTTAATCCTAATCGCTTTGCAGATCTGCCCGTCATTCGCGCAATTGCGCCCTCCATAGTTAAAACTTTTTCTTCCCGTGCATAAACTCCAAGGTATCTTGCAAAGGTTCCATAACCTCTTGGATGTGGTCGGTTGCCAGTTAATATTCCATCGCTGCCAATCATGTGCCGGCGGTCTTTCATAATCGCTCTAACATTTGGTTCATGGCCTGAAAAAATCACACATGAAGCTTTTAAATCTTCTTCTAAAATAAAGTCCATATAAAAATCTTCAACTTTTTTATTTACCATCGCAGCAGCTGAGACTAGGTCCACACCAATAAATCTAAGGTTCTCCGGTTTTTCAACTCCAGCAATTGTAATAATTGGCCAATTAACAACTCCACCTTGATTTCCATCACTACCAGTGACCGTTAATTCATGAATTACTCTTTTTCTGTTTTCTAATACTTTTAACCGCTTAATAGTTTCACTCTTGCCACCTGCTTGAACCCATGATGGCAGCAGAGCGTGGAGGTAGGTTGAACCGGCCAGGTAGGGGTAAGTATCTAGAGTTACATCAACCCCATCTTTTTCTGCCCGATCTAATTGATCAAATAATAATTCAGTCTTACCGTGATTATCTGGATGACTCATATGGCAGTGCGTTAGGTGAAGAGCTGATTTAGAGTGACGAGCAATATCTAAACAATCTGACACTGCATCTAAAAACTTAGCGCCATAATTTCTATGGTGAGGTGCGTAGTAACCACCATACTTGGCAACCACCTTACAAAGTTCAATTATCTCTAGATCATCTGCATACATAGCTGGGGTGTAGGTAAGGCCGGCAGATAAGCCAAAAGCGCCCTCTTTCATACCAGTTTCAACAAGATTAACCATTTGCTTTAATTCATTTTCATTAGCTACTCCTGGTTCATTACCCCGAACCAACATCCGTACGCTGCCATGCGGAATTAAATATGCAATATTTACCGCAGATCCTTTATCGACTCTGCTTAAGTACTCTGAAACTGAATGAAAATCCCATTTCAAATCTGATGGATCAGCATTCCAGCCAAATAATTGCTCTCTTAATTCAAGCAAGGTCTCTGGGTTACTTGGCACATAACTCAATCCATCTTGACCAACTACCTCCATGGTTACACCCTGAGTTACTTTTGCTAAATGTTGTTTGTCAGTTAATACAGCAAGATCAGAGTGGGCATGCATATCGATAAAGCCGGGGCTAAGTGTTAAATCAGTTGCATCAACAATCTTGCCGCGTTCATTTCCCTTGATTATTTTTCCAACTTCAGCAATCTTGCCGTCAACAACTACAACATCTTCTTTTACGCCGGGCGCACCAGAACCATCAATAACTGTGGCGCCACGGACTGTAAAAGTGTCATCGGACATTATTAATCTGTGCCCTCGACCGCTGGATACATTGGATTAAATCCGGCAAGCAATCCACCGTCGACTACAAATTCTGTTCCAGTCATCCATGGTGCTTGATCTGATGCCAGATAAAGAACTGCGGCAGTAATGTCTGAAGGTTTACCAACGCGACCAAGTGGATACCAGGTTTTTAAATTCTCGAAGACCGCTGGGTTTCTGTCGATACGCTCTTGCCAAACTTCGGTGGCAATTGTTCCCGGAACGATTGTGTTGCATCGAATATTGTTCTTTCCATAGCGCACCGCAACTGTGCGAGTTATCGCATGCAGGGCCGCTTTTGATGCGGTGTAGGAATCACTTCCAATCATCATCTTTGAATTAACAGTTCCGATATTAATTATCGAACCACTTCCCCGTGCAATCATTCCAGGCAATATCGCTTTTATGCAGAGAAATGGCGCGGCAGTATTTATCGCAAATGTCTTATTCCACATTTCAAGTGAACTAGCCAATAGATCATCGGCGTCATGGAATGCCGCGTTATTGACGAAGACTTCAATTTTGCCAAAGTCTTTTTCAATCTTTGCTATCGCATCATTAATTTGTGCTTCGACTTGTAGATCTACTACGTAGCCAGTTACGTCTCCACCTGATTTTTTGATTTCAGAAATGGTCCTATCAAGGTTTTCTTGATTAACCTCCATGACGGCAACCTTCATCTTGGCAGCGGCGGCGGCCGTAACCATTTCACGACCGATACTTCGCCCACCACCTGTTATAACTATTGTGCGTCCAGCTAGCTCTGCTGCAAATTGATAGGTCATTTAGAGAGCAACCACGAAATCAATCTCAACCAAGATATTAATTAGGTCTGAACCAACTGTGGTTCGTACTGGAAATGGTGCGGAGAAGAATTCACGGTAAACCGCATCATAAGCAGCAAAATCTCTATTCACATCTTGAAGGTGTGCGGTAACTTTAACTACATCAGCAAATTTTGCACCTTTTACATCAAGAATTTTCTGTAGATTGATCAAGGTTTGTCTGGTTTGTTCAGCAACGCCACCTTCAACAATTTTTCCAGTAGCTGGATCAACTGGACCCATTCCACAGGTATAAAGGAAATTATTTGCAACTACACCGTGTGAATATGACCCACCTGGTGCTGGTGCATCTTTAGCTTGGATATGTTCTACCTTCATTGGATCTCCTTTAGTAGTGAACTAGAAAAATGTATGTATGCAATCTACAACATCATAGTTGTCGTTGACTAGCGGAATAAGCCGCCATTTATCGAAAGTGGTACATGGATGTGATATTCCCAACCCAATTAACTCCGAAACTGCAAATTCTTCCTGACTTCGCATAAATCCATGCTGATCATTAAGTTTTTCAATCTCACCGGAAAATTTAGATAATTTATCGCTATACCTAGCCACTGGAATTGGGTTATGAAGATCGCACCCAATATCTCTTTTACCTAGGTTTAATACACCAAAATCCTTTTCTGGAGCACTTATTACTTGCGCCCAAACTTCAATGGCAGGTATTAATAGATCGTCTGAATCTCGAAATGGGTATATCTCCTCATAATATCTACTGTCATGGGTTACATATCCACCACTTCGTAAAAGAAGAATTTTTGGCTTATCAAATTTGTTGAGCTCACTGGCAACAATTTCAAAGTAAGCGCTCCCACCAGCACTGATAATAAACTCACTCTCAGATTTGAACAGGAATGCATTATTTGCTGCCGCAACAATTTTCTGGCAAAACTTAGTTACAGAATCCTCACCTGCACTAGTACGAGCAGCATTTGGTACCGCACCTTCAAATCCGGTCACTCCTCTTAGTTTAAGTCGAGGATCTTCTGAAATATTTTTAGCAATTTGAGTGACTAAATCTAAGTCTCTAACTCCACCTCGTCCATTATCGGTGCCAATCTCAATAAATAGATTTTGAACTCCATCCTTTGGAGTATATTTTTTAATGATCTCTAGGCCGGCAATTGAATCAACATAAAAAATTATTTCAGCTGCTTTCTTGCTATTTAAATCTGCAATAGCAGCAATTGCTGTTGGATCTAGCACCTCGTTTGCAATAATTAATTTTTTAAATCCAAAACTTCTAAAAATCTCAGCCTGCCAGAAGTTAGCAATTGTTAAGGCAAATGCCCCAGCATCTACTTGCATTTGAGCGATTTGAGGTGACATTGTGGTTTTAACATGAGGAGCTAATTCAGCTCCAACCGACTTACAAAATCTAGCCATTCGATCGATGTTATGTTTCAGAGCATTATCTTTAAGAACCATAATCGGAAATTGAAAACCAGCTGAAAAAATATTTGGCTTTGAAGCAAGAAATTGTTCGGCAGTTTTACCGTATGAATTTAACGGAAAACCTTTATTGGAGATTTCAATTGTTTGCTTTTTGAAATTTTGCTCCATAAGTCAAAGGTACCAAATAACCTTACTGGTGGATATGACTAACTGCTAAAAGATAATACTTCAGCAGGGTTGGATATAAATAACCTCTCAACTTGTTCTTCAGTAGCACCCATATCTTTAAGTTTCTTACCCCAACCAGAGTAAAGCCAACTCAAGCCAGGTTCTCCGCCTAATACACTCCATAGTGATCTTCTAGCACCATCTGTTCCTAGCATTATTTGATGTAGGTAGCCAGCTTCAATCATCGCGATAGTTAGCAAGGCACTCTCTGGTTTTTCTTCATTGAATTGTCTTAATGATTGATCGTACTCAACGTTGATACCAGAGCTTAAGAGTTCACGGTGATATCCATGATCATTTTCTTTATCGGTATGCGAAAGTGTGACTCTATTTAATTTGATTCCTAATTTTGTAAAAAGCTTTATTTGTTCTAAGGCGCCTTTGCCATGTTCACAGTGAGAAATGATTGGCATACCAGTTTTATTGTGTGCAATTGCGGCTGCTTCAAAAAGTTTTATCTCTCGATCTTTAATCTCTGAACCAGATGTTACAACTTTAATTATTCCTGCTTTAATCTCAGTATCATCCATTCCATTTTCAATTTCATTTATAAACAACTGGCCAAGTTGAGATGAGCTTAAATTTTCAACCTCATCATCACTTTTATAGTAGCGATCATGGTGTAATCCGGTGGTTGCAATAATGTTTATGCCAGTTAATTCAGAAATTTTCCGTAACTTCTGTGGATTTCTGCCAGAGCCAGTTGGCATACAATCGACCATACTTTGAACTCCAGCTTTTTTACATAAGATAACCTCAGCAGCTGCATCTTCAGTGCTTGGTAGATAAATGTGCTCATAATCTTTTTTTACAATCTCTGATTCAATTATTAAGTGCTCATGCATATAAGTAACGCCAAGGCTTTCTGCTGAGATATCCCCTAGTACGGTTCTTACCTTGCTACTCATTTACTGGGCACCTCTAATACTGCGCCAGTTTCGATAATTTTCCTGCGGATATCTGAAAAGTTAACCTCTCTAATTTCCTTTTTATTTGCAAGTGCAATTGAGCCCGCGACTCCGGCAGCAACACCCATTGCCATGCATTGCGCCATTGAGCGAATTGAAGCGTGCGCATCATGTGAAGCTGAAAAACATCTGCCAATCACCATCGTATTTACACTGTCTTTAACTATTAATGATCGCAAAGGGATTCCAACTGCAGAACCATCTGGCAGATAAATCCAATTTGTGCCATCACCGCTGTGGTGATCTTCAATTGGTGCTCCACATAATGCAACCTGATCATCAAATTGTTTTGCTTCTAATACATCTGATTTAGTAACGCGATAATCACCATAAACTCTTCTTGTTTCTCTAACACCAATTAAGGTTGAAAAGCCATATAAAGAAGAGTCTTTATACCCAGGTACCTTGTCTACCAAAAATCTTGCATACTCCGACGCTTGTCTTCTGCCAGCGATTTCTGAGTCGGTTAAAAAGAATGGATCATCTAATACAGATTCAATTTCACCATTGCTGTTTTTGCGAACTGAATCAAGCCTGGTCATTACCGTTGCAGTTGTATTTGGAACTGGCGTGATGTGATCTGATCCCTCTCTACGTGGGAGTTCATACCCATTATCTGCTGCATCTTGCATCAACTCATGTAGTTGCTCTTTCTTAATTTTCTTTCGCTCCACTAAATCAACATTAACCATTTTAAAAGTGGTTGTTAATGTTTGAGCAGGTGATATTTCGCCAGCTTTTTCATATTCAAAGCCGGCATAATTTGATAAATCTGCATCCCCGGTAGCATCAATAAAAAAATCTCCAGTCACTGAACAAAGGCCAGCCCGGGTAGCAAGTATCAACTCATTGACTTTGCCATCTTTAACATTTACTTGTTGTAAGAGCGCGTGCAATAATATTTTTGCACCAGATTTAACTAGTAATGATTCCCATACAACTTTTAAATGCTCTGGGTTATAAGTAACACCAGTTCCAGCGCCATATGTATTTGGCCGCTCAACCATTGAACCAAAGCTTTTTAATCCATCAATAACATCATCAGGTATTCCGCCAACGATTTTCTTTGCTTTTTCCCCTGGCGTGTAGAAGCCATAAAAAGTATCTAGGACTGCAGTGCTTGTCCCCCCAATAAATGGCAGGCGATCAATTACAAGTACTTTGCTGCCAGATCTTGCAGCTGCAATTGCTGCAGAGGCGCCAGCAGAACCAGCACCCATCACAATCAGGTCAAAGTGGCCTAGTGATCTATTTGGCATTGCTACCCCCTTTTCAGAGCATAGTCCAAATGTCTATACTACTTTAAACTATTTCTACGCTTTGGAGGATTTGTGAAATCACATCGCATAACAATGTTAGGTACTGGCCTAATTGCTGACTTCTACACAATGACATTACATGGTCAGCGAAATCGAGATTCAGTTGCCGTTGTTTACTCTCGTTCTGAAGAGCGTGGTGATGCCTTTGCAAAGCGATGGAATATTCCAACCTATACAACAAGTATTGAAGAAGCGATTAATCATCCAGATACAGATGTAATTATTGTTGCGCTACCAAACCATATGCATGAAGAGGCGATAACACTTGCTGCGAAAGCTGGTAAAGCAATCCTTTGCACTAAACCGCTTGCTAGAAATGCAGCAGAAGCAAAGAGAATTTTAGATACAGTAGAAAAAGCTGGCGTATTCGCCGGTTACTTAGAGGATCTTTGTTACACACCAAAAACACTTAAAGCAGTTAAGTCTGTGCAAAGTGGCGCAGTTGGTGATGTGCTGTGGGTTCGCTCTCGTGAAACTCACCCTGGACCACACAGTGCTTGGTTTTGGGATGACAAACAAGCAGGTGGTGGCTGCATCGTCGACCTTGGTTGTCACTGCATTGAAATTATTAGAAACTTTGTTGGAAAAGGTAATCGCCCAGTTGAAGTACTTTGCTGGAAAGATACTTTGGTCCATCCAATTAACGCTGAAGATAATGCAGTTGCCTTAATTAAGTTTGAATCAGGCGCGATTGGTCAATTTGAAGTTTCATGGACTTTCCGCGGTGGTATGGATCTTCGTGATGAAGTTGCTGGAACCCATGGCACAATTTGGATGAATCACTTCTTGCGAACTGGATTTGAAATGTTTACCGCAGCAGAAGGTAATTCATATATTGCAGAAAAATCAGAGACCTCAACTGGATGGCTATTCCCAGTAGGCGATGAGGTAGCAGAGCTTGGTTACGTAGACATGTTCACAGATATGTTTAACTCCATGGAAAGCAAGAAAGATCCGATGGAGACTTTCTATGATGGCTATGTTGTGAATGCAATCATGGATGCTTGCTTTAAATCTGCTGAAACTCATGGCTGGGCACCAGTTGAACTTGACTGGCGTGGTGGTAAAACTCCACGAATTCAAAACAAGCCATCAATGTATGAAGGCCAAGTAATTATTAAGCAAGAAACTTTGCCAGATGGCCGAGTTAAATTGATCCTAAAGGATCCAAAGACAAATGAATTTAGTGATCGAGTAGTTGCAACGGTAAACGCTTAAAGCAACTACAAGCTCATTGGCAGCAGGGCAGCAATCTGATTGCGTGCAATCAAAAAGCCCTGCTTAACCTTTTCATTTGTGCCTTCAAATCTACGATCCTCATGTTCAATACAAAGCACACCTTCATAGCCAACTTGTGACAAAGTTGCTACAAAGTTCGCCCAATTGATCTCACCATAACCTGGAAGTCTTGGTCGTTGCCAGCCAATTCCGGCAGACATAATTCCATTGTTATATAGACCTTCGCGATCAATCTCCATGTCTTTAACATGTGTGTGATAAATACGAGAACCAAACTCTCTAATTACTCGTTCAATATCAATCATCTGCCATAGCAAATGTGATGGATCAAGATTTAATCCGACGGTTGGACCAAATTTATCAAACATTTCTCGCCAAATTCTTGGCGAGTAGGCAACGTTGTGTCCGCTTGGCCATTCATCTTTACTAAAAATCATCGGGCAATTTTCAATAGCAATCTTCACATTGCTATCAGTTGCAACTTTGACAATATCTGGCCAAACTTTCTGTGCCTCAGCCCAATTCTCATCTTGAGATTTAGATGCATCAGCTCCAATAAAAGTACTAACTACTGGAACACCCATTACGCCGGCTGCTCTAATAACTTTCTTGGTGTGCTCGTTAACTAGCTTTCGTTGTTCAGGATCTGGGTGTAAATTATTTGGATAGTAACCAAGTGCAGACATTTCAATTTTGCGTTCCTTCAATTGACCAACAATCTCTTGGCCACGATCTTTACTTAGATCTTCAACCTCGATATGAGTAATGCCGGCATATCTGCGATTAGCACCAGAACTCTTTGGCCAACAACAAACCTCTAGCATTTCAAATTTTTCAGCAGCAGCCCACTCTGCAATTTCAAGCAATGGCACATCTGGTAGTGGTGCGGTTAGTAGTCCGAGTTTCATTTGCTTCTCCTTTGATTGCCTAGATTATCTATTTGTTTACCTTAATCCAAGAGGATTTTTTAGAACTTTCCGCGATTGCATCGGTAATTTTTAAGCTACGAACCCCATCCGCAAATGTTGGGTAGGCACCAGAGCTACTACCGGTTTCAATATCTGAATAAACTCTTTCAAAAAGACCGCGGAAGGTTTCAGAAAATCCCTCCACATGCCCGCCTGGATAAAATGAAATCTTTGCTGCCTCTGGTGAAAGCATGCTGGGATCTTTATGCAGTACTTCATTTGCTTGACCGCGATGACCAATCCAAAGTTGCTCTGGATTTTCCGCATCAAAAGCTAATGATCCCTTTGGCCCTGAAATCTCCCAGTTAATAGAGTTCTTACGACCGGATGAGATTTGTGAGATTGAAATCGTTGCCCGAGCGCCATTTGCAAACCTAATTAATACTCCAGCTGCATCATCTGATGACATAGTTACAGTTTCTCGCTTAGAAGAATTATCAATCGTAAAAGTTTGTACTGGCCCTGTTGGCTTCTGTCTAGTTTTAACTAAGGTGTGAAGCTCAGCCATGACCTCAACAACCTCTAAGCCGGTAACAAAACCAATTTGATCAATTAAGTGAGATCCAATATCTGCCACTGCTCGTAATTCACCAGCTTGCTCTGCTTCAAGACGCCAATTCCAGTCTGTATCAAGCGTTAACCAATCCTGATGGTAATGACCCTTTACATATCTTGGTGTACCAATTAAATCTGACTTAACAAGTGATCTAGCTTCATGAACCATTGGATAAAATCGGGTGTTAAAACATGTGGCATTAACTAAGCCTGTTTTTTCTGCCAGCTGCACAAGTTCAATGCCTTCTTTAGCCGAAAGTGCTAACGGTTTCTCACAGATCACATGTTTACCAGCAGCCATCAACTCTTTAACTTGTGGGTAGTGAAGTGCGTTTGGTGAGGTTACATGAACAACTGTTACATCTTTATCAGCAGCAATCTCGGCAACAGATTGGTATTGTGTTTTGATTGATAGATTTTCAGCACCTCTTTTAGTGCTTTCAGCACTTCCCGATAAAACACCTTTAACTAAAACACCAGTTCTTCGAATCGATTCAACATGCACTGTTCCAATAAACCCAGTGCCAATAACTGCTGCTGAATTAATCTTCATAGAATTATGAGTTCTCAGATATTTTTGCGTAAGTCCAAGCAAGTGCAAGCACAATTGCTCCGTAAATCATTTGTTTAACAGCCTCAGAGGAGTTGATAGTGGTCAATAATGATGAAAGCAAAGTAAGGATCAGTGTTCCCATCATTGTTCCCTTATACCCACCAATACCGCCCATAATCGATGTGCCACCGATAACCACGGCTGCAACTGATGGAAGTAAAAATGAATTTGCCAAGCTGAGTGCAACTGCGCCTGATTGACCACCTAAAATAATTCCACCAATACCACCGAGAATTGCACACATAACGTATGTTGTGACTTGAACTTGCCAAACTTTTACACCAGCAAGTCTTGCAGATTGTGCATTATCGCCAATTGCATAGATCAACCTACCTAAGCCGGTTCTAGCCAAAATAAATAGCACAATTAAACTTACAAGTAGCCAGATAAAAAATGGCCAAGATAAAGTATCAACTATTGAAGCAAAAAATGGCCAGGATCTTGGATCTGCCGTTGCTGATTCAAATACCCAGCCACTAGTGTCAATTATTGATGCAGTACTTAGGGTGACAAGTGCCTCTGGAACCGTTGAACTTCCCTGTAGAAAAGTTGTAACACCAACAGTAAATACACCAATCAGCACTGCATTCATTCCTAGTGTCATAATCAGAGGATTCATTCCTAATAGGCCAACCGCTAAGCCATTAATTGCGCCAATCACAATGCAATACAAAAGTGCAAGAGATAGGGCTACCAATAAACCAGATGAAGATTTAACGCTAACAATAAATGCTGCTCCAGTAGCAATCATTGCTAGAGATAGATCAATTCCGCCGGTTAGCATGCAAATTGTTTGACCAGCTGCCAAAAGCCCAAGGGCTGCACCTAAATAAAATATATTTCCAATAGCTGGGATTGAGAAGTTATAAGAATCTAGTAACCCAGTAATTATATAAAGAGCAAATAAAATTCCAGTAAGTGAAAGCATAGATTTAGAAATTCGTGACTCGTCAAACATTTTTAGCTTAATCATTTTTTCCCCGCCGTCCGTTTGCGAAGTAATCCACCAAGTAACACAACAACTATCGTTAATGCTCCAGTTACGATCTGGCTGTATGCAGGATCAATTCCAAATGCAAGCAAAATTGTTGGAATAAAGTAGAGAATTAACGCAGCTATGGCTGGTCCAACTAATCCACCAACTCCACCGGAGAGTGCTACTCCACCTAAAACAGCTCCAGCTACTGAATTTAAGGTTGCAGTATTACTTATATTTGCGAATGGACTTGAGCTTAAAGTTATACCAGTTAAAGCTAATCCTGATAGGGCGGCGAATAAACCACCAAAAGCATAAAGCTTAATTCTTGTTAAATTAACATTTACCCCAGATAAAAATGCTGCTTCTTTATTTGATCCTATTGCGTACATAGAGATTCCAAGTTTGCTTCGGTATAACGGAATCCAGATTAATAAAATCGGAAGAATCAAGCAGATTAGCGGCGGAATAAAGTTTGGAACTTTTCCAGAGATTAAGTCGGCTAAGGTTTGATTAATTCCACCACCTGGCTGCGGCATTACATACATCGCAACTCCTACTAGCAAAAAGCTTGTTGCCAGAGTTACCACAATATCTGCTATTCCAGATACGGAAATTATCCAACCGGTTAAAGCTCCAATCAGGACGCCCACAATGATGAAAACAAATGCAAGCATGAGAGATTTACTAAATGAGGTATCCAGCATGTACTTAGCTGACAAGCAGTTGATTAAAACCGCTTCAGCACCAATCGCTAAATTGATTCCACCCCCGATGATGATTAATGCCTGGCCCATCGACAAAAGTGCAATAGGTAAAATTCCAAGCACAAATGTTCGGGCTTCATATGCACCAAATTGCGGCAATTGACTAATTCGCCATGCGCCCAACACAAGTGCTAGAGCAATAATTGCTAAATTCCAACTTTGTCTTTTTAGTTGAATTAGATTCATTTTGCAACCGCAATTCCGTGCGCCGCATTGAGCAAGTTTTCCTCATTGCATTTTTCAATCGGTAGGTCAGATCGAACTTTACCTTCATAAATTACTATTGCGCGGTCACAAGCTAGTTGAATTTCACGCAATTCAGAGGTGAAGAGTAAAACTGATTTTCCTTGATTAGCGAACTCGCGTACTAATTCGTAAATTTGTTGTTTAGTCCCAACATCAATGCCGCGAGTTGGATCAAAACATAGTAGAAGATCAAATCCAGTGGTAACCCATCGTCCAATGGTTACTTTTTGCTGGTTACCGCCAGATAATCTCTTCACTTGGGATTTGGCGCGAGTATCAATTTGTAGGCTTGAAACAGCATTATCTACTCGAAATTCCTCATCTTTAGAATTGATTACACCCCACTTTGAAATGCCTCTAAATCTTGTTAACGCTAAATTTTCTCTAATAGATCGTTGCGGCATGAGAGCTGACTTACGATCACCTGGAACATATGAAATACCTAAATTAATTGCATCACTTGGATGGCTAAAATTAACTTTTTTACCATTGACTAAAATTTCACCAGACTCTGGGTTGCGTTCCCCAGCCAGAATTTCAAATAATAAATCCTGCCCTTGACCTTCCAGAGCCGCTACACCAAGTACCTCACCCTTCTTGATTGTAAAACTCAAATCTTTCAGATGCTTTCCGCCAGATATTCCTTTAATCTCTAGAAATGTTTCATTACTTGCATTCGATCTAGACGAATGAGAGTTATTCGAATTTCCTTTATTTTTCTCGCCCAGCATTGCCTGAACAATCCGCTCTTCACTTCCCTGAGACGCTTCAAAGGTATCAACATTAATTCCGTCTCTTAAAACCGTTGCTCGGTCACAAATCTCTTCAATCTCTGCAAGCCGGTGAGAAATAAAAATAACCGACTTTCCTTTTGCTTTTTGATTGTTCATTACGGCAATTACTTTTTCTGCTAAATCTATCGGTAGCGCTGCAGTAATTTCATCCAAAATCAATAGCTCTGGATCATGCGATAGCGCACGGGCTAAATCAATCATTCTTAGTAAAGGCAATTCAATATTTGCCGCAATTTCGTTAAGGTTCACTTTTAAACCCATTAGAGCGAGCTCAGAAACAAATCTCGCTTCATTTGTGCCAGTAAGAGTTAGGTTTCTTTGAATAGAAATATCTGGAATTAAAGCTGGGTCCTGGAATACTGGTGCAACACCATTTTTTCTAGCATCATCTGGAGAGGAAAAAGTTAGTTGCTTTCCATTTAGTGAAATTGTTCCATTATTACTAGTGATAACACCGGTTAAGATTTTTACTAGCGTGGACTTACCGGCACCATTCGCACCGAGTAGGGCGTGAATTTCTCCTGGGCTAACTTCAAAGTTTGCATTTTTAAGGGCAACTACCGAACCGTAAGATTTTTCTAATCCTTTAATACTTAGGAGTGAGTTGTTGCTGGCCATTTATCACTCCTTACGTTCATTCGTTGTCACCTGCTTTTCTTAAACTTTAAGGCTTGAGGTTTCCCTCAAGCCTTAAAGCGAGTCCTAATGGAATCTTTTTAATAATTAATTATTAACGAGATCCATCATCAGAGTCTTGTGGTGCTTTGCAACGGAATAATTGCGCAGGTGTGAATGTAGTGATACCAGGCAATGAAAGTGTTGCAGAGAATGTAGCTTCTTGTGAAGGTACATAGTTAGCAGTTATAGCTGCCTTGTCAGTCTTGTATGTAAGCGCCTTTGGAGTTAGCAAGTTCTTTGCTGGAACTGTCTTGCCATCAAGCAAGTCAATTGCAACCTGTGCTGCATAACCACCAATAATTGCTGGGTTTGGTACAACAATTCCAACAAATCCCTTAGGAGCAAGAGAAGCTGTTAAGCGTTGGAACTCATTGTTGTCACTACCAAATACTGGGATGTACTTACCCTTTAGCTTGGTTGTCATCGCAGTAACGACGTTGTAGTCGATACCTGAAGTCCATACTCCTTGGAATTTACCTGGTACTAGCAATTGGTTAGCAAGTGTTCCGCCAGTTGCCCAATCCCAGTTAGTAAATACTTCTTTTGTAACCTGAATCTTTGGATACTTAGCTAAAGCTTCTTTGAAACCAGTATCGCGATCGGTATCTGCACCAGCACCTGAAGCTCCGCGCATGTAAAGAACATTTCCTTTACCGCCCATTGCCTTAAATAGTGCCTCTGCGCCTACTCGACCATATGCAACCTGATCATTAGAGACAAGTGTTGTATTTGGTGCAGTAATTGAGTTATCAACTGCAATAACCTTAATTCCAGCAGCTACAGCCTCTGCAATTGCAGCGTTGTTTGCTGATGGATCTCCTGAGTTAACAATAATTGCATTAACACCTTGAGTCTTTAGAGTACGGATATCAGCTGATTGACCAGCTGCATCTGTATTACGTGAAAGAACAGTTACGCTTGCAACTTTTCCTGAAAGTGTTGCTTGAGCTTTAATTGCGCAAACCATTGTCTCGCGCCATGAGTTTCCAGCCCAGCTATTACTTACACCAATCTTGTATTTTGCTGCCTGTGCTTGTGCTGGGGCTGCAGCTAAAGAAGCACCCAATACAAGTGAGATTGATGAAGCAATTGCTAAGCCAGCTTTAATACGCTTTGAACTTAGTTTCATTGCATTCCTTCCGTTTCGATAGTCGA
>Ga0214917_10003276_pt1 | contig 18874 bp, 13 predicted proteins | sample LL_1208_BB_MetaG_FD_177983 | JGI IMG/M metagenome (GOLD analysis project Ga0214917, IMG submission 177983) | Freshwater microbial communities from Lake Lanier, Atlanta, Georgia, United States - LL_1208_BB | ecosystem: Environmental > Aquatic > Freshwater > Lake | place: USA: Georgia | collected...
TCAGGGCCAGCTTCAGGGTGTCGGTGCCTGTGCCACCGTCAACTTTATCGCCTGTGGTCCAGGTGCCAGCGGCTGCAACAAACATCTCATCTGCAGCCGTTCCCATCAGCGAGTCTGTATTGACCGTGAAGGTCGGGACTGGAGTCGTCGGGGCAGATGGGGGTGTGACGCCTTTAATCGTCGAATTGCCCACAAGCAACGCGGCATTCCAAACAGAATCCGCGAGATCGCCTGCTTTGTAGTTGTTAACGTAGTCTAAAAGGAAAGTAGCTGCGGCGGTCAAGCTGTATTGACCGTAGCCACCCGTGCCGTCGAGCGCTTTCTCAACAAACGCTACGATGCCCGCATTCGTAATTCCCATATTCTTGAGAAGCGTTGCTGCTTGGTAATTAGCGGATGTCAGATTCGGCAGGTACTTACCGACGCCGGCCTCCGAGGCGAACATTTTGTTTGCCATTTCGGTGCGTGCCGCACTAGCGCTAGAACCCTTGGTAACCAGCGCTTGATATTCACCTGCGTAGCTATTGAGTTGCGTCAGTGTAGGCGCTGAACCGAATACTGCGTAATGCAGTTGAAGTAAGCTTGTTCCAGTAGCATTTAACGATGTCGTCATGAGTTCCTCACTAGGGTAAAAGACTTTTGATGCCGATTGGGTAGGTTTTGTCCCACCGGGTGCGGAAACCTTTTCGGCACTTCCACACACGCATTGTACTTAATTTAAATCGGTTCGGTGTGAACTTGTTCACAGCAGATGGCAATTGCTGGGTGAGGGAAAGTTGTATCGACCTCAAAAACGTCTCCTAGTAGCTCCAACGCAGGCCCGCCATCACCTGCCAACTAAGGTACGAAAAAATTGAGATCGTCGACGCCTGGTCGGTTTTTTCGTAGGCGACATAAGGTTCGAATCGACGGCCTGGTATTCTCACTGCCCACTCAATCCCGAAATTATTTCGACTCACACTTCTTGTTTTGTTGTTATCAATCAACGGGTTATAACCTCTTTCATCGACGGATTTACTCGAAAACCAATGTAAGCGCATCATTTGATTGGTGTATTCCTTAATCCAGACAACACCCCATTCTTGTTTGGACTGACCACCACCGGCCCTAGAGATGTCCTGTTCTTCATCTCTTCCAATGCGTGAAAATAGCTCGGCCCTTGAGCTGTCGCCACCGCACAACACTCTGACGCCACGATGCAACAGATTGCCATCAAGGACTTGACGGCTTGGATAACGTCGCTGCTCAGCCTCGATTGCGAACTGAAATGAACACTCGCGTCCGGCCAAATCCAGCTTTCGGCTCAGCTCATAGGACATCGCAAGTCGCTCCGAGCGCAGTACAACTGCCTGGTCGAGGCCAAGCCATTGCTTGCCAAGGTAAGCTTGTAATTCGCCGGCGAGTGGTCCCGACGAGACCAGACCATAACTGGCGTCTGCCCCCAACTCTAATGCACCGGATCGGAAGCGGGAGTTTTCAGTAGCACGCAAAGACTGGCGCATACTGATGCCCCAGCGCCCGCCTTCGTAGGTACTCTGACGACTTAATCGCGAATAAAGCATCTGAAAACGCCCCGCCTGAGGCTGATCTCTCTCCGGAATCTCAAGCGAGAAGACTTGATCTTCAATTAAGAAATTAAGCGCTCGCAGAGAGGATGCACTATTGAGATTGCTATCGTATCCGTGGGAAATACCAATCTGCCCTGTCAAGATCGCTTGTTGGGTGACAAGTCGGTCAGAGGAAGATCTAAGCGATTGACTATCTGGGCCGATGAAAGTTTGCTGATATGTAGCAGGCCGCTCACGAAGCGAAGCCTCGACAACAGCGAGTCTAGTCACGATCAAAGCCCTAAGCGCTTGCGGCGGATCATGGTCAGATAGAAGGCTCTGGTAAATCGACTTCGCTGAGAGCAGGTCGCCCATTGCCTCTCTGGTCATCGCAAAGTCGAGTAACACACCTGCTCGATGCGGTTGTCGCAGCATCGACAGCTCAAACCAAGTCGAAGCGCCGGAAGCATCACCAAGCTGACGGGCAATAAGACCACGAAGCCACAAATAATTCGCTGACAAGCGACAAGCCTGCTCAATCGACTGCAGGCTCAAGTCTCTTTGTAAGATCAAAAGCTCAGAAAGATTCCGTTGTTGGTCGAGGATTTCTGGGCCCGGACAGCTAACTGCAGGCGTCATCTCCGGAACAGATTGGGCTGCAGCCTGACTCATACCAGCTTGACCGGCTCCTGTAATGCAAGCCAAGACCAGTACATTCGTCAGCCACTGTTTGAAAAAACCTATCAGCGACCCCACCGGGTGAGGCCAGCAAAACTGCCATTCGAACCACCCACCAGCGTGACCGGGCGATTAAAGGCGTAAGCTGCTTCACGGCCTCCATTTGCCATGACACCCGTCAAATTTGCTGGCGACACAAGCGATGAGCGAAACGACCCATCGTCCAGGACGTAGCCCTTCGCATTCACTTCAATCGGACCCTGAACCTGCTGATGAGCCCCCACCAACTGCGTCTTGAAGCTCGCTGCAGCAAGGTCAATCGTGAGCGTACCCGTTGAAACAGTCCCCATCGAGATCACGCCTGCCGGATCCTTCACATAAACCTTTGCATCTCGCAGGGTGAAATCAAACAAGCCCTCACGCGCTCCTGACCAGCGACTCCCTTGAGGGCCGAATAATGCGTGAATCCCGTCCGAAATCACGAGGCGGGTGTAATCAGGGTTTTGAATAACGGCCACGGGATCTTTATCGCCCAGGGTAGAAACATTAGCCCAACGTCCCCAGGTAAGGATAGAGGGGTTTAATGCGGCGCGCTTGGCTTCCTCACGGCTTGCCAACAGCGCGGCTTCCTGTTGCGCAGTATCGACAGGTGCCGGCATTTTATCGGGGGTAATGTCGACAGGCGTCAGGATTTTATCGGAGGTAGTGGTCTGGCTTTTCGCCCGAGCCTCAGTCGTTTGGACGATTTGACCGATCACCCCCGTCGTAACACTATCAAAGCGGCGTACATCGATGCCTTCCTGCTGGTTTGTGGTCTGTGTCATCGCCGTATGCGGCAAAAGCATCATCGATGCAACATTCGACACGGATGTAGCCGTGCTCGCTGCCGGGGAAGCCGGTATAGGCGACGCAACCGTCGTAGGCGCTGGCGCGGCAACAGCCGCTGGAGACGCTGGAGACGCTGAAATCACGCTCGGGGAATTCGCTGCTATCGAAACGGGGCTGGAAGGCGCAACGGCGCTCGAGGGTGCCGATACCACAACGCTACCGGTTGCTCCCCCCGAAGCCGTTGATACGGTCTGCGTCGCAGATGACGGTGCAGGCGGTGCACTGACAACTGACTTTGGCTCCGATTCGGCCGGCGGCGCTATCCGACCCTTTGGCAGTTCCCTTGTTGTCATAAACTCTACCCGGCCCGCTTCAACTCTAGCCAAGATACCTGGCATGCTTGCCGAAAGCTCTTTGGCAAGATCCCCGGAACAGGGCCCTAGAGCATCACGTGAACACCCGCCTCCAATCGGCGAGACGACAATCACCCCTGAATTAACCGCAACCGACGAAGATGCGGTATCGGTTGCTACCACAAAGTCGGTGCCACGAACACCGATCGCAGCAACCGGCGTGTTGAGCCGAAATCGATGCTTTGACTCTTCGCCGGCTTTACCTGTAATCGAACGCGCCGTTCCATTTTCCAAACGAAACTTGACTGCATTTTCCCCGAGTAGACCAGGCTGATAACGGTAGCGTTCGATGGTCAGCCTGGAGTTTGGGCGCACGCTAAGCAAAGCACCGTCCGAAAATCGAACATGAACGTGGGCGCCGGCATCAGTCACGATCACATCGCCCTCATACAGGCTCAGACCTCGCTGAAGTTGCAAATCGCGGGGCAGTACCTGAGCGTTTCCGACTGAGAACACGACTTCGCCTGCGACACTGGCGAAGACCTTGGCAGGGTTGAATGTTGACCACAGAGACGCTGAGACAGCGAAAATCCACGCAAGGTATCGCAGGGAAAAGAACGGCGTAGCGACACACCTTGCCAACCCCGACCTAGGACCCATGACAGCAAAGCATCTGCACGATTTAACGCGTGTTGACATCCTCGTTTACCCTAATAGACGGTCTCCGGTAACAACAGACGAAGAATGACGATACCGCTTTTTACGTCTGGTGGTACCTTAACCGCACGAAGTTCTGCGATCAAGCTTACGATGTTGCGAATGCTAATCACGTTGTGCGGTTTATCACGGAGTCTGACGATTTTAAGGGGAAACTGAGTTTCGATGAGCGAATCGGAAAAAATGCCTTACAAGGCCACAAAGCTGATAGGCGCGCGTGTGCTGGTATTTGCTCCCCACCCGGATGATGAGATTTTCGGATGTGGTGGTGCGCTTGCACTGCTTTGCGATCAGAACGCAGCTGTCGAAATTCACATTTGTTCTGACGGTGCGCTTGGCGGCATTCAACAAGGTGGACTCGATCTGGCGCAATGCCGCAGACTCGAAAGCCAAAAGGCCTTAGCAGCGCTTGAGATCGAAACAAAAGCCTCATTGAATTTCTGGAACTTCGCAGATCGCGGGCTGGCCCAAGAAGCCAGACTTCCCCAAGCAATCCGTGTCGCGTTGTCGCGGTTTAATCCGGATCTCGTATTTGCCCCCTCCCTCATGGAAGCTCATCCCGATCACTTAGCCGTTGCAATTGCGGTTTTTGAGTGCTGGCAGTCTGCGCCCAAAGATCACTCCTACGAACTTTACATGTATGAGATTGGACGGCCTGTCGAAGCGAATTGCCTTGTTGACATTTCAGCGGTCATGAACCGTAAGCGCAAGGCGATGCAATCTTTTGAGAGCCAGCTCGCAGAGAGGGATTATCTGGGCGTGATTGAGGGTTTAAATCGCTATCGAAGCTACACACTTGGGGGCGGCGTTGTTGCGGCGGAAGCTTTCTTCAGCCTTCCCAAATCCTCGCTGATCCCGCCCGGCAGATCGGTCGGAAGTGTCGCTCACCTCACTAAACTGCTGCCGGCATCCATGCGTAACGAACTCGCAGACCTCGGTCATTGAGTCATTGTTCGCAGACTAAAAACGCCCTGTAAGCACAAGAAAATCCATAAAAAGATTCTGCAGCCAGCCAATCCGCCTGAGTCTCGCCTCGCGAAGAAGTCTCAGTGCACGAAATCTGGCTCCAAGGCTTCTCGTTCTGCTCGCAACACAAACCTCCTGCAGCTTATCGCGGGCTTGCCAGAGATCTTCAATGAGGCGATCGCTAGCATGTTGTTGCAATTCGCGTATCGCCGCAATATGAATATCGTTCCATAATCTGACTTGCCCCTGCCATGCCTTACGCCGCCGCTTGACTCGCGATCGAAACGAGTCAGCTTCGCCCACCTGATTGGCCTCGTGTTGTCGATAGGCGAGCGAAGGTCTCGGGTCATGAAGAATCAAGCCTCCGGGGCTCGCCGAAATCACCAGATAAAACCACCAGTCATGCATCACAATCGGAGTTCGCGGGCGGCATAAGTGAATTTGCTCAAATGCTGCGCGATTCAAGACACAGGTGTTTCCGCGAACCACATTTTGAGTAAGCGCATGTTCAAGACCAGGTTTGAAACCATGTGGAATCTTGGTGATGGACCCAGCTTTCATCTCACCCCTGCTATCGAACACCCGTACCTCACTACACCATAGCAACGGTGCCGCAGCACCTTCAGACGAAACAGGACGCTCGCAAACCAGGATCGTGCTCAATGCACGGGATAACTTATCTGGAAACCAAACATCGTCCTGGTCTGCAAATGCAAAAGCCTGATAGTGCTTGAAGGCACTTGCATAGACTTTCTCGACAAGGTGATAAAAATTTGCTGCAACGCCTTGCCGGGGCCCTTTCAAAAGGAAAACATGTTGCTTTCTCGGCAATGTTGGTGACTCGAGCATTGCGAAGTCGCTAAAACCGTTTGCAAAAATCTCCAGTTGATTTAGTGTGCCGTCGTTTGAGCCATCGTCGGACACCCATAAGTCCCAAGACACATGATCTTGTTGGCCAATCGATACTAACTGCTCTGGCAAGAAATGCTCACCGTTGAAACTTGCCATCAATATTGCCACGCGACACTCGGCGACCATCGCAAATTACTGTTATAAAGATTGTTCGATGATTTTATTGATCACGGCGATCGTTTCTGACTCCCACGCTGGAAGCCTTGGCATCCCGTGCCAATCACACCAGGCTGTGCAATCAAGGCGACTGTTCATGGGCCGAACCGCCTTCGTTGGATAATCCGTTGTTATGATGCGTTCAATGTCCTTCACAGACAACTTTAGTCGACCGCTGAACAAGCGGTGATTTGCTGCCTGCGAGATACAAGCTTGCGCATAGGCATGCCAGGTTGTTTCACCCGCGGGGACGACATGAAACAAACGCCTCTGCATGGGGTACGGTAGCCCGTGATCGTGGTCACAACGTTTCATAAGTCGCGCAAATTCCCTGACGAGGAAAGGCGTTGGGGAAGGAACGCCATACTGATCGCCGACCACCCTTATTCGTTCCCGTTCACAGGCCAGGCGAAGCATTGTTTTTGCGAAATTCTGGCCGTGCTCTCCAACGACCCAACTAAAGCGCAACACCCACGCACGATCGTTTTGCGACATGACGGCGCCTTCACCCCGAAGCTTGCTTTCGCCGTACACGCTCAGTGGCCCAGTCGGATCGACTTCCCGAAACGGGGTTGAACCCTTGCCATCAAAGACATAATCAGTAGAACAATGTAACAGGTAGCTGTTTGGCCATGATGTACGCATCGCATTCGCCAAAAACTCTGGAAATTCGCCGTTCACTTTCATTGCAAGCGCCGGCTCATCTTCTGCGCGGTCAACGGCTGTGTATGCAATCGCATTAATGAGCCAGTTCGGGCGAAAGTCTTTCATGGCGCCCTCGAGCACAGCCATCCAATCGCTTCTAACGCCCTTTGAAACATCAAGCTGGCTACGATCCAAACCGCGGACTTCTACACCCAGTGATGGCAAATTTTTAAGGCACTGCCAACCCAGCTGACCTGATGAACCAAGTACCAGTGCTTTCACATCTGCAAACTCACTAGGCATCAAGATCGATTTCAAGTTCGCCTTGAGCCTTTAAGTCCATTAAGCGTTGCGCATATCTATCTTTTTCGGCGAGCTTTATCAAGGACAGTGCTTCATCGGCGGAATCACAAAGCTGATCGAGCGGCCATTGAATACCAATATCCGGATCGTTCCACAGCACACTTCGTTCAGAAGCTGAATCCCAATAATTGGTGGTTTTATAAAGAAAATCCGCGTGATCACTGAGCACCAGAAACCCGTGGGCCATGCCCTCCGGTACCCAAAGTTGGCGATGATTGGTATCGGACAATTCGGTTCCCCACCAAGCACCAAAACTGGGCGAATTTTCGCGAATATCCACCGCCACATCCCATACCCGACCCGCTGTCACACGGACGAGTTTGCCCTGAACCTGACGTCGCTGGTAATGAAGTCCTCGCAAGACACCTTTCTGCGATCGGGAATGATTATCCTGAACAAAGCGGACGCTTCGACCCAAGGCTTGCTCCAGTACGCCTGCATTCCAACTTTCGAAAAAAAATCCACGGCTATCCCCAAATACTTTGGGCTCAAGTACACAGAGCCCATCAATCGGGGTGGGTACGAGTTTCATCTGGAAAGCCCTGAATCAATCAAGCGCTGCAGATAACGCCCATAGTCATTGTTTTTCATCGGCGCGGCAAGTCTTGCCAATTGTTCTGCATCGATCCAATGATTTCGAAACGCGATTTCCTCAGGACAAGCAATCTTCAGGCCTTGTCGCTTTTCAATCGTTTGAACAAAGCTCGATGCCTCCATCAGGGATTCATGGGTACCGGTATCGAGCCAAGCATAGCCACGTCCAAGAATCTCCACATGCAATAAACCTTCTTCGAGATACAGCCGGTTGACGTCGGTAATCTCGAGTTCACCACGAGCCGATGGCTTAATCTGGGAGGCAAAATCAATCACGCGGTCATCATAAAAATATAGTCCTGTGACCGCATAATTCGACTTCGGACGTATTGGCTTTTCTTCAAGCGACACCGCTCGCCCCGTCGTATCAAACGAAACAACACCATAACGTTCTGGATCTTGCACATGGTAGGCAAAAACTGTCGCCCCCCCTAACGATTGATCCGCATGCTGAACCGATTTCTGCAAGTCGTGCCCAAAAAATATATTGTCACCCAGGATTAGCGCACTGGGGTGCCTGCTGACGAATTCGCGACCAATAACAAATGCTTGGGCAAGGCCGTCGGGACTTGGCTGTATGGCGTATTCGAACTGCATGCCCCACTGCGAGCCATTACCGAGCAGTTGTTGGAAACGCGGGGTATCGCTCGGTGTTGATATGACCAAGATTTCACGGATTCCTGCAAGCATCAGGCTGCTTACCGGGTAGTAAATCATCGGCTTATCGTAGACCGGCAATAACTGTTTTGATACAACCTGTGTGACGGGGTAAAGCCTTGTCCCTGATCCGCCAGCCAGCACGATTCCCTTGCGGTTTGTCATTAGACCTAGCCCTCACTTGCTTAAACAGCAGCTCCTAAACCCGGCAGCTGATTTGACCGAGCTTTGCAATCGCGTGGCTCGCAAAACGACTTAAAAGTCGATGTCATGATTTCCAAATTTGGATTGTAAGACGGATCGTTGTTGATCACAGCCGCCCAACGCCGCTTCATGACCTCACACTCGCGCGCAAAACGATCCCTATGTTCCGGCGCCAAGTCGTTGCCTCGAGTGGCTGATTCGTGGTGAATGAGCTCGGCGCGAGGCGTAAATATAACCTTGTAGCCCAAGCGCCTAACCTTCAGGCACAAGTCAACATCGTTAAATGCAACTGTCAACGCTTCACCATCAAATCCGCCAACCTCGAGGAAGACCTTACGCGGCATCAATAAGCAGGCGGCCGTCACCGCAGACACCTCGAGCGCAAAAGCGGCGCGCCCGAAGTAACCCGGATGCCCAAACGGAAGGCGATGATGAGCATGCCCTGCAACCCCGCCAGCACCGATCACAACGCCAGCGTGCTGCATCGTCATGTCCGGATACCAAAGCATCGGACCTACTGCGCCGATCTTTTCGCGGCATGCATGTCTTACCATTTCTTCAAGCCAATCAGGGCGTATGGCCTCGATATCATTATTCAAAAAAAGCAAGTGGTCTGCAGTAGTTTTTGAAACTGCAAAATTATTGATTGCTGAAAAATTAAAAGGCCTGTCGTAGTGAAGCACATCGATCAGCTTCTTATCTTTATAGTCATCTAATAAATTTAATACCCGGACATCGTCGCTGCCATTGTCAACAACCGTGACACGCATCCTAGGGTATTGGGTGAGTTTAAATAAGCTCTCCAGACAGCAGGAGAGCACGTCAAAGCCGTTCCTCGTGGGAATGATGACATCGACTGTCGGCAACTCCAAAGGCAAAGGATATCGCACGAGATAATGCGGAATCGAGTGATGGAGCACCGCTTCTGCATCGGGCGTTGTTCTTTTCAGATGATTATTTACAGCCTTGAGGCCGTTGGTAACAGCATACGGCTTGGCGTCAACCGCTGACGCTGTGCTCTGTTCATGGATGCGCCAGTGATAAAGCACTTTAGGGATATGGATGACTTGATCATCGTTTACTTGCTCAATGCAACGTAAAACCAGATCGTGGTCCTGCGATCCTTCCGTACCAGCTTGAAATCCTCCTAGTGAATTGACCAGCGAGCGGCGGAATACACCTAAGTGACTGAATGTGTTCTGGGCTCGAAGCAATTCAAGATTGAAGGCCGGTTTGAAGTAAGGGTCAGAGCGTAGACCATCGCTATTGATCTTATCTTCATCAGAATAAAACAGCATCGCATCAGGAAATTGTGCAATAGCTTTACGTACCTCAAGGATTGCGTGGGGTGACAAGAGGTCATCCTGATCCATGAGAGCTACCCAGTCACCGGTAGCCAAGGCGAGTGCTGAGTTGCTACAAGCTACGATATGACCGTTTTCCGATCGTTCTATGAGTTTGACTCTAGAATCCAAGGTGATCTCTTGTTTCAGCCAAACCAAGTGCTGCCTGTTGGTTGAAGCGTCGTCCGCAATACAGAGCTCCCAGTTCGGGTAGCTCTGTTTTTTTACTGAAGCGATCGCCTCTTTGAAAAAATTTAAAGGCGGATTGAAAATCGGCATCACGATCGATACGACTGGGTCGTCAGCGAATTGACCGTCAGCACCCGACGCCATCTTTGACAACAGTGGTTTTACTTCAAAGTGATTGTTTTCGTGATGGCGTATCCAATGTTTGTATAGGTCAATCAGTGCCGATGCAGCTTCAGAAATGGATGGCTGAGATTGGTCTGTAGGTTCAGACTGGGGGGCCACCTCTGCAGCCATTGGAGGAGAATAAGGCTTCAGTGAACCTGGTGCCTTGAATGCCAAGTTTGCATGGAGTTTCAAGGCACGAAATCGCCGATACAGCTTACCCAAACCGATGCGGCGGGCAATTGTTCCCAAGGTTCGTAAAGGCGCTGTAATACGCCAACTCCTCGACTGCATGACCGCACTAAGCTGATTTTGCAGTTGGCCAGCAAGCGTTGCGAGCGACTCACTTCGCCGACGCCAGTCCTCAGCCAATGCCTGAGAATTGGTTAACTCAGCGAGCAGAGCTTGCTCGCGATGAGAAAACTGTACTAAAGCCTGGGCCAGTTCCGCTTGCATCGCTTCGTCACGGCGGGCAGCCTCATCGACCACCCGGGCCAGTTCCGCTTGCATCGCTTCGTCACGGCGGGCAGCCTCATCGACCACCCGGGAGAGTTCAGCGCGCATCGCTTCGTCACGGCGGGCAGCCTCATCGACCACCCGGGAGAGTTCAGCGCGCATCGCCGACTCTTGTTGCTCGAACTGCGCTACAAGCCGGCCAACATGCTGTCTCTGGCTCTCTATTTCTTCACGTTGCTTGTTCACCTCACCAAAGGCACCAGCGAGACGAGTATGAAGTTTTCGGTTTTCGCCGACCTGCAACTCGAGTGCTTGCTTTAGGTCTGCGATTGCTCGTACTTTCGCTTCTCCGCTTTCACTTATCTGCTCAAGCCGGCACTCCAAACTTTCCTTAAGCTCGCTAAGGTGCAGGGTTGATTGTTCAAGCAACTCAAGCCGGTCGAGCTTCGGCCCTGTTTTCGCCAGCAGTTCGAGCCACCACTGAGCGGGAGCTTTGTTCTGCCATTTGCGCCAAATCTTAAGGTATGAAGGGTCCTCACGATCGAGTTGATGCACCTGTGAAGACTCGGCTGCCACCTCGCCCGCAACGTAGCGAGCGCTACATCCTGGAACCCATACAAAACGTCCCAGACTCTGAAGTTGGAGCCAGAAATCCCAGTCTTCATACCTTTCGAACTGAGCATCAAAAGACACGCTTTGACGCCGAATCAGATCAGTTCTAAAAACCGCGCAATGTATCGGAATCTTGTTCCCATAGAGCAATTCCCAAGGCTCAAATGCCCGACCGATCTTCGTCGCGGTGGATTGCTCGATATCGTCACTCGCACCGAAAGTTAGCCATGCAGCTGTGTGCGCGAGAACGGCATCTTCGTTAACTAAAAGTGCGGCTTCAAGCGCGTCAAGATGGCCTTCGAGAAAGGTATCGTCATCATCGAGAAACACTGACAGATCGCTGATACAGACCCCAATCTTCAAGGCTAGATCTGCAGCGGTCGGTCTATCTAATGATCTTCCCGCCGATACTAACAATGTCTTGAAAGGGTATGTGCCAAAGTTGGGCCAGCCAGCAAGGCTTGAGGGCAGGTCGCCTGAGTCCGCAAGCCAAGCGTTGGAGGGTTGGCTAGCAGCTGGTCTGCTTGATGGCTTTACGAATCCCAGCCTCACTGTCAATTGATTTAACGTTGCGGCCTTAAGTACCTCTTCCGACAACGCCCGCTCGACAGGTTCTGTAGCGTCGTCAATAAAGTCATAGAGGCCACCTTTAGCGTCGACCAAGACGACGATGAGTCCTTGCTTGTCCTGAATCGCGATCGATTCAAGGGTACGACCAAGGCTGACTCTACCGACAGAACGAACAAGTACCGATAACATTAAAAAAACTTGCCCCCCTCTTTGGGATTTGCTTCGGAGGAAGTTTTAGTTGTCATGGGAGAAACCGAAACCAGATCACCTGTCAAGCTTGTAGTTTGTTGCCAACCAATCGCGATATGCGCCACTCTGAACGCGACTCACCCAGGCGGGGTTATCGAGATACCACTTCACCGTTTTTTGAAGCCCGGAATTAAAGTCTTCCTTGGGTTTCCAACCAAGTTCACGGCGAATTTTTTCTGTATTGATCGCATAACGCCTGTCATGCCCGGGACGATCTCGAACAAACTCAATCTGATCGCGATAACTTCCTGAGGCTTTCGGCAACAGCTCATCGAGTATCAAACAAACTTCCTCGACGACCTGCAGGTTGGTTCGTTCTGAACCCCCTCCAATGTTATAAACCTCCCCAATCCTCCCGGTTTCAAGAACGTTCAAGATACCTTTACAGTGGTCTTCTACATAGAGCCAGTCGCGCACATTGAGACCGTCGCCGTAAATCGGTAGGGAATCTCCCCCAATCGCTCTAGTGATCAAGAGTGGTATCAATTTTTCTGGGAATTGAAATGGTCCATAGTTATTAGAGCAGTTTGTTGTTAAGGTGTTGAGCCCGAAACTATGGTGCCATGCCCGAACGAGATGGTCGCTCGCAGCTTTACTGGCCGAGTATGGGCTATTCGGGGCATAAGGCGTCGTCTCGCAAAAAGCTGGGTCATCAGCTTTAAGCGAGCCATAAACCTCATCCGTGGATACATGTAAGAAACGAAATCGATCACCAATCTTTTCTTGAAACCTGCGCGCCAATTGAAGCAAATTCATCGTGCCAAGAACATTGGTTTCGACGAAAACACTCGGGCCGTGAATTGAGCGATCGACATGACTTTCTGCGGCAAAATGAACGATGGCACGAGGCGTACGGTCTTGAACAACTTGCTCCATTGCCGCGATGTCGCGAATATCGACGCGCGAAAACAACACCTGACCATCGAATCGACCAGACTGGCTGACAGACACCAGGTTATCCAAATTGCCTGCGTAGCTCAGACAGTCAAGCACAAGCACGGGTTCAGCCGCGTTTCCCGTTACTTGCTTGCACCACGCCAGAACAAAGTTTGACCCTATAAAGCCAGCACCGCCAGTAACAAGAATCATAGAAATGTGAAAAAATTGTGCAATGTTGTATCGGGATTGTATAAGCTTGCCGATGGTTTAAGCTGCGTTCCGTTATCGCCATCAGCCGTTTCTACAAAATAACACCACGCCCCGCCTCGTGTACAAGACTACCTCCTCGCCATTCGACTTTCTTCAGTCTAGCAAACAGTTCACCGACGAAGACGGTTTGATAACACTTTCGGTGATCAGTCATGGTCACACGCTTGAAATTGAGGCCCTTCTCAAAGACATCGCAAGAAGCAAGAATCGCAAGCTAGCCCAAATTGTCATAACACTGAATCTGAGCGAGGAACGCCCCAGAGTCCCTCGCGGCATTGACGTGCCGATTCACTGGTGCGGAAATCCCTATCCAAAAGGGTTTGGGGCCAACCATAATGCGGCTTTTCGCTATTGCAATACAGAATTTTTTGCTGTCGTTAACCCGGATATTAGATTTGACGTTGATCCATTTGCTCCGCTTCTTGAGCATGCGGGTAAAGAATGCGGTCTTGTCGCCCCAAGAGTGCTTGATATCGAAGGTCGAGTTGCCGATGCAGCCAGAGGGTTGATAACACCATGGGAAATTGTTTCGCGTCGCTTGCGTCCGCGAGCACCGCTGAGGTATCCAGCCTGGATGGCAGGCATGTTTCTTGTTTTTCGGGCTGAAGCATACAGAGGCGTCGGTGGGTTCGACGAGCGTTTCCATCTTTACTGCGAAGACTTTGACATCTGCGCGCGGGTACGTTTGCTCGGTTGGCCGATATCGCTATGCGACGACTCAAGAGTGACTCACGACGCTAGGCGTGCAAGCCACAACAGCTTGCAACATCTCTTCTGGCATGTTTGCAGCTTGCTTAGAATGTGGACAACACGAGCCTGGTGGAAGTATCGAAGGCTGCTTCAAACTGAATTGCCTCACCGCCTGCCTAGCCATGTAGAGATCAAGCACCACAACGCAATGTCGTCGATGACAAGTCGCGAGTTTAAACAGCAACAGCAGTTGCCTCGCGTGTCGAGTTTTTTTAGAAAAACGAGCGTCCATGCTGAACGAGCTATTGTCGACTCAAATGACGCTGAAGGACCATACCGATGACAGGATTCGGCATTGCATTGCTTGCAAGTTTCCTGACTTCCATTATCGTCCTGAGGATCGCTCACCTCCAACGGAGTTGGGGATTTGACGAGGCGGGAGGGGAACCCCGAAAGATTCACGGCAATCCGGTTCCAAGACTTGGCGGAGCAGCGATACTCATTGCTGCCTGGTTTGCAGGATCCGCAATCAATTATCAGGACAGCATTGTCGGCGGTTTTTTCCTTGCACTGCTCATGGTTAGTCTTCCTGCCTTTCTTGCAGGACTCGGTGAAGATTTATCTGGCAGGCTCAGTCCCTTAACCAGAATATTTGGTATGTTTTTTGCAGCGATCTTGTTGATGGCTGTTCTTAATATATTTATTGTAAGAATTGATATTGACCCGATTGACAGATGGCTGCTTGAGACAGCAGACCTGAGCGATAACGTTCTTAACTGGCAACAACACCCTGTGAAGACGCTATGTATTGTTGCGGTCACACTGATTGCCTTGCTTTCGATAACAAATGGAATTAACCTGATTGACGGTCTCAACGGACTCGCCGGCCTGAGTTCCATATTGATGTATTTAGGCCTTGGCGCTGTGGCGGTCGATGTTGGTGATTTGCAAATTTCAGTCTGTGCGTTCACGCTGGCTGGCGCCGTGACCGGGTTTGTTGTTTGGAATTGGCCACGTGGATACCTCTTTTTAGGGGACGGCGGTGCTTATCTGATTGGTTTCACGCTCGGCGCACTCGCAATTGCACTCGTCCAGCGTAACGCCGAAGTTTCTGCCTGGTTTGCCGTACTCTTGTTGATATACCCGCTAACGGAGGTCGGCTTTTCAGCCTGGCGCAGACGCGTCCTAAAGGGAAAGTCGATCGGCATACCCGATGCCGCACACCTCCACCACCTCATTTACCGACGAATTGTGCGAGAGGCAATTGGTCGAACACCCGCAGAATCACGCTGGCTCCGTAATGCTTTTGCAGCGCCCTATTTGTGGACAATAACAGCAATTAGCGTATTTCCAGCTACGGCACTTTATCGATATCCGCTTGTCCTTGCCATCTGTGCGCTTGCCTTCGTTGTCGGCTATCTTTGGCTGTATCTCCGGATCGTTCGATTAAAAGCGCCGCGTTTCCTTATCCGACGGTCTGTGCCGAATCTTCTTTAGATGATTCCATCGATACAGAATTTTACAGTCGAATTGGAAAATCAAGCTGTTACACAACCTATCAGGCGACAAACTTGCAAATGCCTCTTAACGCATGGGCCATTGGCGATATTCAAGGCTGTTTTGACGAATTCATCCAGCTTGTTGAATTGATCGATGCAAATGCTGCTGGACAGGGGGCTGATGGCAAGCCCTGTTTATGGCTTGTCGGTGATTTAGTCAATCGCGGGCCTAAATCGTTGGAAACGATCGAGTGGTTGATGAAGCATCATCAGCGTTGCCGGATCGTCTTGGGTAACCACGATCTGAATTTCCTCGCCGTCGCGGCGGGAGTCAGAAAAACGAAAGACGACGATACCCTCGATAGGCTTCTAGGATCGTCTGATAAAAAACGATTTGTTTCCTGGTTGCGTCACCAGCAACTTGCCCATTTTGAAGATGGTGTGTTGATGGTACACGCTGGTGTATTGCCGCAATGGGATGTGGCAATGACCCTGTGCTACGCCGCTGAAATCGAATACCGGCTCCAATCGGCCGATTGGAAAGAGTTTTTAGCCCAAATGTACGGTAACGAACCGACGCAGTGGAAGCCTGAACTAAGAGGCACGGAACGCCGGCGGGTCAGCGTGAACGCGCTTACCCGTCTTCGATTTTGTAGCGCCACAGGGGCTATGGAGTTCAATACGAAAGAAAGCGCAGGCAATGCCCCTGCAGGATATCTACCTTGGTTTGCGCTTCCCGAACGTCGCACCCGGGAGCAAACCGTTGTTTTCGGTCACTGGTCGACGCTTGGTCTCGTGAACAACCCTCGGGTTATCGGTCTTGACACCGGTTGCGTCTGGGGAGGATCGCTAACGGCGGTTAATCTCGACAATCGTCAACTGCTGCAAGTCGCGTCAAAACGTTCTTCAAAAACAGGTGGGCTGCGGGTCCCAATGAATAAATCGATTTAAACCACCTGCTGCAATCGCTTCAAGTGAGTAAATCCCCGTTGAAACTAAGATTTCCATCCGTTACTTTAGCGTCACTGACAAGGCCGATGATTGATACATAGTCGTCACGGTTACTAGCAAGACCGGTATCGAATAACTGCAGCGTCTGATCAAGCGTCAAGGAGGCTAGCGATCCATTGAAACCTTTGCTGTTTGGATCTTGATACCACTTGAGCACATCGGCGGTCTTCTGCTTGAACCCTTGAGTCCATGAACCGTCGACTTTCACGACCTGCATTGCCGCGGTACCTTCGCTTGGTGCTGACGTGATTGCTTCGGTAAGTGAAAAACGTCCTGCGCCTACGACGCGAACTTGCCACTCTCTGAACTCGGGTTCTTGTTCCGTTAAGAAATTTGAATTAAAAACCGGTCTACCGTTGATGACAGCAACATCTGCAATCATTCCAATCAACTGTACATAGGTCGTTTTGTCCTGGCTCGCTAAGCCGTAATCAAGGAACTGAAACACATCTTCTAGACTTACGGCTGCCAGTCCAGCGTTGTACCCAATACTTGCGGGATCTTGATAAAAACTCAACAATTCGTTTGCGTCATCTTGAAACTGACGAGTCCATTCGCCGGCATATTTCACGACCTGCATGGTTGCGGTATCCGGGTCCTGGGGGCGGTCTGAGTTTCCTGCGGTGAGCGTATATTTACCCGATGCGAGCAAATTTATCCTGAGTTCAATATTGCTCGAAAGATAAGAAACGTCGAGTAGTTCCGAGTAACTCAGGGCAGACCCAGCGAAGCTTATCGATTCAATTTCTTCAAGTAGATCAACATCCCCTTGTTTCGAAATGATCGAAAGAAGGTCACCTTCCAGCTTCATTCGATAGTCAAAACGAGGTGCGCTATAAACAACAGTATCAAAACCCGACCCGCCTACGAAAAGATCATTTCCTGAACTTTCGAAGAAGAAGTCGTCACCGTCGCCACCGAGCAAGGTATCGTCACCTGCCTCGCCGTAAACATAATCGTCACCATCGCCACCATCCAGAAAGTCACCGGCACGACCACCGTAGAGACTATCCCAGCCGGCTCCCCCAAAGACAGAATTAGCTCCCTGTGAACCCGTTAAATCGTCGGCATAAATCAGGTCATCCCCGTCACCACCATCGATCGTGTCGCCACCTTCTCCGCCGAAAATCGTATCTTCTCCGTCTCCACCTAATATCGAGTCATTCCCACTGCCTCCGCGGACCAAATCGTTTTCATCGTCACCTGACAAATAATCATCCCCGTCACCCCCATCAATGGTGTCAAAGCCGAATCCTCCATCAACAGTATCGCTACCGACCCCACCATCGAGTGAGTCGTCACCTGAGCCACCATCCAAGGAATCATTTCCGCCCAAGCCCAGCAAGGTATCTTCGCCCTCTAAGCCCACGATCAGATCATTTCCTTCACCGCCATCTAGGAAATCCGCGCCGTCGCCACCATCAAGCGAATCATTATTTGCACCACCGTAGATGCTGTCGCCACCGTCTCCACCAGCAAGACTGTCCTCACCGTCCCCTCCGATCAGCGTATCAAAGCCTTCATCTCCTTCGATCGAGTCTTTCCCGGGTCCGCCATCGATGAAGTCATCGCCTCCCGATCCGAATAGAAGATCATCACCCCCACCACCGCTTACACGATCGTCTCCGTCCCCTCCATCAACCGTGTCGTTCCCATCACCACCCTCAATGAAATCTCGATCATCGCCACCCGATAACGAATCTTGCCCAGAACCACCCTGAAGAGTATTGTTGCCAAGGCCGCCTACTATCGCGTCATTACCGGCCCCGCCGACAAGAGAGTCATCTCCCTCACCACCATCGATTGAATCTGAACCGTCGCCGCCATCAAGCGTGTCGTCGCCCGCTAAACCATCGATCGTGTCATTCCCGGCTAAGCCCCGAATCAGATCAGCTTGATCAGTACCAAATAACCGGTCATTTCCTGAAGTACTTGTTGTCATTTAGGTCAACCTCAATCGATTAGGTTTAGTTTGGGCAAAAAAATATTAATCAATGGACACCAGCGCGTCGTTGGACTGATCAGCCGAAAGTTCCTAGAGCCAAGCGCAATCGCCCTATCAGCAATAACATTAATTCTAAGGCATCAGGCAAGATTCGTAACCGGCATCATCGTTGGCGAAGGCTTTGAGTTCGCTGTAACCTTGGCCCGAACACCACCCTTGGGTGAAGCAACCAAGGGTATGCTAGACACGAGATCGATGCATGGCCTCGCGCACACGGGCCGCTAATTCGTGGCGACTTAGACCGTCGCTGGGCACGCGATCAAGCAAACGCATGGTGACGCTCAAGCCCTTTGCCCGAAACACCACGAGCGCACAATCG
>Ga0214917_10003277_pt1 | contig 18871 bp, 12 predicted proteins | sample LL_1208_BB_MetaG_FD_177983 | JGI IMG/M metagenome (GOLD analysis project Ga0214917, IMG submission 177983) | Freshwater microbial communities from Lake Lanier, Atlanta, Georgia, United States - LL_1208_BB | ecosystem: Environmental > Aquatic > Freshwater > Lake | place: USA: Georgia | collected...
ATTTCTATCTTCATGCATCAAGATTTGTTTTTTAGTAGCGAGGGTTGTTAACGGTTGATTTGGAAAAAGTTCTTTTAAAAATTTTTCAATGGGGATGCAGAGGATATTGTCTATTTTTAGGGTGTCGGTGCCGGTGTAGAGGTAAATGGGGGTGGCCATTGGGTAGTCTTTGGTGAATTCTTTGAGGCCGCGGAGGTCTTTTGTGTGGATGGTTGTGACGGATTTGACTTCGATGGCATAGAAATGAGTTTCGCCGTAGACGATAAAATCGCCTTCTAGGCCTGCTTTGGTGCGCCAATAGTAGAGTTGGTGGTCAGTATCTGTATAGCTAATCCATGCACGGAGGTGTTGGGCGATGAGGGTTTCTAGTGCATGACCTCCGATTTCACTGGGTGTATCTAGAGGTCCTTTTGGGCGTATTTGATTATAAGGCGGTCTTCTAACTTAAATTCTATTAATTCTGATGCCATAAAAGGATGCATTACTTTATGTTGCGCCCTGCCTGCCAATAAATCGACGCCTTCTCTTTTGAGTTTTCTTGAGCTTGATCCTGTGAGAATAAATGTAAATTCAGGAGATTCTTCGATTATTTTATGAACGAGACTTAAAATGTCTGGTACTTTTTGGACTTTGTCGATAATGATCGTTGTTACTGTGGTTGCGGATAATTCATCATTTAGGTGATTGGGGTTGGATTTGTTTTTAGGGACTGTCGCAAAACACCCCTGTCAGAGCTGAATCTGTGTGGGGATACCTACCTTTTCTACATGCTTATCTGCTTTTTTGAGTGTCCTAATTTATAAAAAACTTCCCCAAAAATTGTCTATTTATATTAAATTGGTGTTTTTATTAAAGTATACTTGTATTAAATTGTGTTTTTAATTAAAGTATGTTGTGTGAAAATAGATCAGGAAGAGCTAATTAATATATTGACTCAATTTAATCCATGGTGGAAAGGTGACTCTATTCCTGATTTACCAAGATGGAAAAGAGCTACATATGGAGAAATCTTTACATGGACTACTAATCGACCAGCGGTTCGAGCGGTAATGTTGTCAGGTGCGAGACAGGTTGGAAAAACGACTTTAGTAATGCAGACAATCGAGGATCTTCTAAAAAGAAAAGTTGATCCATCTAATATCTTATATGCGACATTTGATCATCCTATTTTAAAGTTGGCAGGCCCAGATGCTGTTTTAGAAGCATGGCGAATGAGAGAGCCTAAAAAAGAAGGGCGGGAATACTTATTTTTAGATGAAGCTCAATTTATTAGAGATTGGGGTACTTGGATCAAGCATCAGGTGGATTTTAATAAAAGTAGGCAAATTATATTTACTGGTTCTGCCTTGCCCTTGGTAAAAGAGGGGCAAGAATCAGGTGTGGGACGTTGGCATAGTATTAAAATTACGACACTCTCATTTTATGAATATTTGCAAATTAAAAATCTCAAATTGCCTCTTTTGCCTACTATAAACTCATTAAAAGATTTGTTTTTGTGGGAACCTCGTCAATTTTTAGAAGTAAAAGACATTGCGACTAATTATATTGCTCATTTCCATGAATACCTTCTAAGGGGTGGTTTTCCGCAAACAGCCTTAGTAGAAACGACAACCCAAGCCCAAAAATTACTTCGAGAAGATATTATCGATAAAGTGCTTAAAAGAGATATGACGGCATTATTTGGTGTTCGACGTATTCTTGATTTAGAACATACTTTTTTATACTTATGTATGCATGATGGCGGAATATTAGACCTACAAAAGCTTTGTGATGCTTTAGAAGTTAAACGGCCAACGGCTCAAAGCTTTATTGAATTATTAGAATCCACGCATCTTATTCATCGATTACAGCCGTATGGATATGGTAAAGAGGTGTTGAGAGGGAAGTCAAAAATATTTATTTCTGATGCTTCAATTGCGCCTGCCGTTATGCTTAAAGGTAATAGTTTATTAAATGATCCTACAGCACTTGGTGTTGCTGCTGAATCATGTGTCCTAAAGCACTTATTTGCACGTTATTATCAGCAGAACGTTAAATTTAGTTATTGGCGGATTAAAGACACTTTAGAAGTGGATTTGATTGCAGAAATTAATGGCGAAATTATTCCTTTTGAAGTTAAGTATCGATCGGAAGTGACAGATCGACAGTTGAAGGGGCTTTTGCAATTTTGTAAGGATAAAAATGTAAATCGTGGGTATGTGGTTACAAAATCTATGGATGATTTTGGGCTTTTAAATCAAGGATCAAGTACTGCCATTCCTATATTACGGATTCCAGCTGCCCTTTTATGTTATTGGATGGGAGAAACTGAAATTAGGCATACTACTAGTAGGGAGTATGAATAATGGATATTGCAAAACGAGTGAGCCATTTTAATAAGCGCTGGGAAATTATCAAAGATGAAGATCATCAACAGAATTTTGAGCAGTTTAAAATTCGAATTTTAAATGATTTTGAAGATATAGATGAGTTAGTTACAGAGGAGGGAATTGCTGATTTTTGTAGGGCCTTTGGTATTAGAAAATATAGATATCATCCAGATTTTCCTGTTGGTAAAATTAAAAATAAAAATATTTTTGCTAAACTTTCGTCAATTACTGATGAGAGGGAGTTATATTTTGCTATTGATCAAATACTAAATTTGACGTTTCCCTCCCTATTTGACTTTCGTCAATTGATAAAATCTTTAAAAGAATCTATTCAGCTTTCTGGTTTGCATGTTCAGTTACTGCATGACGATGAAGAGGGGTATTTTTTAAGTCCATCAGGAGAAAAAGAATTTGATCAGAAACTTGTTAATGAGGTTCTTCCTTTTTTGAATCCTGAATCTCGAAAACATTTCGTTGAAGCCTTAAGGTTATCGATGGAAAAAACACCAAAAAGTTCCATTAAATCGGCTGAATCTGTGAGACGCTTTTTAGAAGAATTTTTGAGATATAAGTTAAGTAATGATAAAGGGTTGTCCAGTAATATTGTTGAAGCTGGAAAAAAGCTTAAACTTAATAAGTCTGCTGATTCATTCATAAATTCCATTATGCAGTTTTTTAAATATATGGATGACTATTTTAATAAAAACAGTAAGCATAATGATGGGGATATTGGTGAAGCGGAAAATGAATACTTAATATATCAGGCTGGTGTATTAGCGCGATACATACATCAAAAACTTCCTAGTAATTGTATTACTTCAAGTTAAGGGGTGAATTTTTTTTACCTTTAGGGTCTGTCGCAAAATACGCCATCTGCCGTATTTTTGCGATAGTCCCTTTGTAGTGGTGTGCTTAGTCAACTAGGACTGAAGCTGTTGGTATTACGATTGGTCGTGTTGGATCAAGATTCCAATATCTTATCATTTCATCGGCAATTTTTTTAAAAATGGGAGCTGCGACTTGAGAGCCATAATAATAGCCTTGAGGAGAGTTTACGGCGACTAAGATCACAGCCTTTGGATGTGGATCTGGGAAAAATCCGACAAAAGAGGCAATGTATTTGCCTGATTCATAGCCTATGCCGTTTTCCTTGGCTTTTTGGGCTGTGCCAGTTTTGCCTCCAACAGCGAATCCTTTAATTTGTGCAGGGACACCAGTGCCGCGCTCGACGGTGCTAATCATCATGTCCCGAACTTGTTTCATGGCTGATTTTTTAAATATGCGGCCTTTACTGCTTTGGGGGATTCCTTTTAGGGTTTTGCCATTTTTTGAAATGGTGTATTGGACAATACGGGGTTTAATATGGATGCCCCCATTGGCGATAATGCTTGTGGCGGTGACCATTTGAATTGGGGTGATTCCAATTCCTTGTCCAAATGATACTGTCGCAATATCGACACCACTCCAAAATTTGGGGTGACGGAAAAGACCTTTCGATTCTCCAGGTAATTCGACACCTGTTGATTTGCCAAAACCGAGTGCGCTAATGTGCTGGTGTAATTGGGCCTTGCCCATTTTTGTTGCAATTAATGATGTCCCAACATTGAGAGATTGCTCGAGGATGTCTGATACTGTTTTTCGGGAGGACTCACCCGGCTTTCGGCCATGTGCTTCCTTGATGGTTTTATTGTATAGGGTAAGCGTTTCGGGGACGATAAAAACGGTTTGGCTGGTGACTAGATTTTCTTCAATGGCGGCGGCCATGGTGAAAATTTTGAAAATGGAGCCTGGTTCAAATACATCCGAAATGCAACTGTTTTTACGTACTTTTATACTCACTTCTGTCCATTTATTGGGGTCAAATTGAGGGTAGTCTGCCATGGCTAAAATGTCGCCTGTATTGGGGTCCATGACAATGGCTTGGGCGGATTCGGCATTGACTCTTTCAGCACCTTCGCGGAGGTATTTTTCGGTAAAAAACTGGATGACAGTATCTAATGTTGTAATGATACTTTGCCCATCTTGTGGCTCGATTAATGTGCGGACTGGACTTGTGATGAGGCGGTTTCGACGGGGGTCTCCATGAAATAATAATTTGCCTTCTTGCCCTTTTAAAACGGGGTCATATTTAAATTCCAGGCCGCTTAAACCCTGATTGTCGATGCCGCTAAATCCAATAATATCTGAGGCTAAAATTCCATTGGGATATACGCGGACTTCGTCTTTAAAAAAATAAATGCCTGTGAGGTCGTATTTTTTAAGAATGTCGTATTTTTCTTCAGTAATTTTTCGTTCGATCCATGCAAACTGATTTTCCTTGGCTAATTTGGCGAGGATTTTTTCTTTATCGATGCCAAGTACGTCCGCCAAAATCGTGGCGGTACGCTCATTATTGGTGACCTCGCTGGGATTGGCATTCACAGAGTAGGCCATGTGAGTAAGTGCTAAAGGTCGATTATGTCGGTCATAGATGGTGCCCCGTGTTGGCGGGATGCGCATGACTTTTTCGACTTGTTTTTTGGATTTAATTTCATAAAAACTATGCTTAATGACTTGCAGGTAAAGTAACCTTAGCATTAAGGCGCTAATACAAAGCGCTATAAAAAAATAAATAATTCCGTATCTAAATTTTGCTGAATCTTTCATTGGATTTTGATGTATTCAATTCTTTCGGGTCTTTCCATGCCCAATTCTGTTGTGGCGCGCGCATAAATTTGTTCGGGGCTTGTAAGTGTCCAAATTTCAAATTCTACTTTTTTATTTTCTTTGTTGAGGCGTTCTATCTCTTTTTTTACTTTGCCTAGAGTGTAGCTAATTTTAAATGTGGCAATATCCATGCTTAGGCTAAATAAAGCCAAAGCACCAATGGTTAAGTATAAAGTGATATATAATATTAATTGACGATTTTTTTGTGATTTCATTTTTGAAAAATGCTTAGGAATCTTTCAATTTTAGCGTATCTATATCACTTTTGCGATGAAATAAATTGAGCCTGTTATCAAGGTGACTTCGTTGGTTTTGGGATAATGTTTATAAATAAAGTCTGCTGTGGAATTAATGCTGATAGGGGGGAGGGGGATGTCGGTTAAATGACAGACTTCTTCGTAAGACATGGCCCACTGTGGGTCGAATTCGCAATAATATAGTTCTGCGCTGGCCTGCGTTAACTTTGCAAGCATTTGGGCCGCATTTTTTTGGTGTTTAAAGCCGGCAATCACTCTTAAATGATGTGTTGGATACTGTTTTTTTAGTGTTTCTAGTGTTGAGGTGATGCCGTCTTCGTTGTGGCCAGCGTCGATAATGACGGTATGGGTGGGTGTTGGTGTGAGTACCGTAAAGCGACCTTTGTTTTGGGCTGTTGCATAACCATAGTCTGCTTTTTGGGTGTCGTGTAAGGGTAATAAGTGTGAGATCACTGCTTTGGCAATGCCAAGATTTTGACGTTGATAGTCTCCTTGAAGGGAATAGTGGCTGGGAATATCGCTTTCGGTTGCAATAAGTAATGGGCTATTTTTTTTGACAGCTTCATTTTGAATGACTTCTAATGCCTCCGGACGCTGTTGTCCTGTAATGACGGGGATTTTTGCTTTGATAATTCCGGCTTTTTCGGCGGCGATTTTGGCGATGGTATTGCCTAAAATTGCTTGGTGGTCCAAACCGATTTTAGTGATGACAGAGACAATAGGCGTAATGACATTGGTGGCATCAAGACGTCCGCCAAGTCCTGTTTCGATAATGAGATAATCGGGGGATTTGTCTTTGAAATACAGCCAGGCGATGAGGGTTAGAAGCTCGAATTCTGTTGATGTAGTGAGGTGTTTTGTCAGTTCAAAATAAGTTGCTAGCTCTGATTGGGATATGGGGATGCCATTGATGCAAAATCTTTCGCAATAACTATGGAGATGAGGAGAGGTATAGGTGCCGGTTGTAATGCCTAAAGCACGTAATGCAGAGTCTATAAATGCCAAGGTAGAGCCTTTGCCATTGGTACCGGCAATGTGGATGATAGGGGGTAGGGACAGATGGGGATTATTAAATTGAGCGAGAGGACCCAATACAGTATCTAGAGAATAATTAATCCCTTGTGTGAATACTCTATTTTGCATTATTTTTTCGAAGTCGTGGTGGGAGTTCATGATTTTTGTTACAATCTTCGCCCATTATGATTAATGATGCAATCCTAGATTTAATCCCCCATCGCCCGCCATTTTTAATGGTGGATCGTATTATTGATTTTGAGCCCGACCGTCGGGTCGTTGGTATGAAAAATATTACGATTAATGAACCGTTTTTTCAGGGGCATTTTACTAGTTATCCGCTGATGCCTAATTCTCTAATTATTGAAGCGCTTGCTCAAACTGCCAGTGCTTTGTTTTTTAAAAATCCCAAATATGCAGGCCAATTGCCGCTTTATAGTGGCATAGATCACTTTAATGTTAAAAAAAGTGTGGTTCCTGGTGATCAGCTTCGACTTGAAGCGGAACTGATTACTCGTAAGGAGCCTAACTTAGTGGTAGAGGTTCGTGCATTGGTGGATAGCCAAGTGGTTTGTGAAGGCGAAATGACATTTACTTTTGCTGCACCGCCTACTCGACCTCAAATTCATCCTACGGCATCGGTGCATATGTCTGCTATTTTGGGTGCAGATGTGGTCATTGGGCCGTTTTCTATCGTTGGCGAAAATGTGGTGATTGGCGACCGTACTGTGCTTGAAGCGCATGTGATGGTTGAGCGTGACACCGAAATTGGTGAAGAGTGTCGTATCCACTTTGGTGCGGTGATTGGGTCTAAAGCACAAGACATTAAATACAAAGGTGAATTGACGAAGGTTATTATTGGAGATCGCAACGAAATTCGAGAATATGTCACCATTAACCGTGCGACTGGCCAACACAATGCCACCGTGATTGGGTCAGATAATTTATTAATGACTAATGTGCATGTGGGTCATAATTGTGTTTTGGGCAATAAAATTGTCATTGTGAATAATAGTAATTTGGCGGGTCATGTGATAGTTGAAGATAATGTCATTATTGGGGGTATGACCGGTGTGCATCAATTTGTGCGCATTGGAAAGAGTGCCATGGTGGGGTCCTATACTCGCTTATTACAGGATATGCCGCCCTTTATGTTGTGTGAAGGTAACCCTGCCATCGTGCGAAATATCAATGCCGTTGGCTTAAAACGAAGTGGATTGTCCCGAGAGGCGATTAGAGAAGTTAGGATTATTTTTAAAGAGCTGTTCAGGTCGGGTAAAAACTTTACACAAGCGATGGAGAGTATTTCTCAGATGGATATTCAAAGTGAACAGGCTAAGTATCTCATTGCGTTTTGTACTGCGGAGTCCCACCGTGGATTGGCATTTAAAAAGCCTGAAGAGACTTTAGAGGCTAATGACGAAGAGTAGCCCCTGTATTTTAATTATTGCGGGTGAATTGTCTGGAGATCGGTATGCCGCAGAGTTGGCCAAGGAATGTAAATCTAAAGACCCATTAGCACAGATTGTTGGCATCGGGGGACAGTATTTGGCCGCTATTGCAGATAAGATGGTGTATGACACTGAAAATCATCATGTGATGGGGGTGTGGGAGCAATTTAAGGCTCGGCATCGGCATACGACATTATTGTCTGCATTGTCTGTTTTTTTAGAGACAACTGAAGTGGACCATGCCATTATCATTGATTTTCAGCATATGAATGGCAAAATTGCAGATCGGTTATCTTTAAAGTCGATACCCATTACCACCTTTATTACTCCGTCTTTTTGGGTATGGAATGACCAAAGAGGAATTAAGAAAATTGCGTCATATAGTGATGCCATTGTTACGATTTTTGAAAAGGAATATCAGCTGTATAAAGTCCATAATCATAGGACTTATTATTTTGGCCATCCTGTGGTGCGATTATATACCCCTGTTGTGCGAGATCGGGATGTGCTGTCCCGTCGTCCCGCAACGATTATGCTTTATCCGGGGTCCAGAGAGCAGGAAGTGCATTATCATTTTCCAGACATGCTTGAGGCGGTTAAGCGATTGCAGGCTGAGGACCCGACACTTGTGATCCATGTTGTGAGTATGTCACCTCATTTAGAGGCGGTGATTAAGACGTATTTGGCAGATATCCCTGTCACGCATTTAACCCTTGAAAATGGCTTTAGTGAAAGGGTACTTTCTACAGCGACTTTTGCCATTACTGTGGCGGGTACGGCGACTCTTGATTTAATGCTTAATCGCATCCCGATGATTAGCTTAGGCAAAGTGTCCTATTTAACGTATTTAATTGGTACCTATTTATTAGGGATTAAGCTTAAATTTGCTGCGATGCCCAATATTATTGCTGATCACGTGATTGTGCCTGATTTGATTTTAAGTGACGTGAATTGTGATGCTGTGTACCGAGAGGCTAAGGCACTTTTGAATGCCCAAGTCGCCATGGATATGGTTGCTGGGTATGATGCAGTTATTGAGCGTCTTTCTACAGGACAGGACCCCTTTGAAGAAACGATAAAATTGGTGTTAAAGGCCTAACTGTCGTCTTAAAAAATCATTGCTTTTTGTGTCGTTTTTTTTGGGGGACTTAGGGGCTTGTGCCTTGTTATGGTGGGGTGTTTGACCTGGTAGCCTTACCTCTACTTCCCGTTTGATCACTTGTTTTTGTCGGGCCGCAAGATCTTTTTTAAGTTGATTGGCCTCTTCTTTCCAAAGATCTTGCTGCTGCATTTTTTATCCCCACCGTCCGATATCGCGTGGGCCTTGTCGTAATCCGCCAAATTCACTTGCATGGGTATTTAGTGCGGGCGCTGAGACCATTACAGAGGCTAGGGCATCCTGAAGGGTTGTATCTTTAGGTGCGCTGAGAGTTTGAGATTTTAGCGTGGCAAAAATCATCGAGATTATTTCCTGTTGTGTAAAGGCACTGTCGAATTTTGATTTACTTTCGCCAAAAGCCTTATAGTCTTTAAAAAATTGGCTAAATTCTGGTCTGTCTGCTATTAAAGTTTCTAAAGCGTTAAATGTTTTTTTGGCTTCGCTTTGAATGAGCTCAAAAAACTCCTTTCCTTTTCCGGGGACTTCGGAACAGTTTTTGGCAAGTGCTGGCCAAGAGGTGTGGGCAAATAACATTAAAATCGGTGCAAATATATACTGAAGAATATAGGGGTGATTAAAGACGCTATCTGGGTGTTTCATGGACTCTTTAATGGCGTCTAGATGGTCTGTTAATGTTGTCCCAAGCCCGATGATAAAACATAGCGGAGATGAGCTTAGATATGTGGCTGCAACTACAGAAATAGTGCGGCTGTCTTGAATGGGGTCTCCAGTAATATCACTTGCTTCGCTTGATGGTCTTGAGCTTACTGTATCTTGGAATTTTTGTAATATGTGTTGAATCTCAGGTGATACATCTTCAGATGATATCGGGCTGAATGGTGCTGCTGCCTGCGCTGTCGGACGGGTTGTGGGTCTTGGGCTAAGGTTTGCTAATTTAGTGAGTTCTATGCCCATGACTTGTTTTTTGCAGTCTACTAAGTCTTTTTCATAAAAAAACAGGTCTTGATACTGCTGGATTGCTTGGTCAGTCACTAGATTCAGCAGGTCTAGACTTTGTTTGCTAAATTCAAAATTGGGTTTTTCTAGTGTTGGATTTGTACTGTCGGTCATTTGTTGAAATAAGACTTCTGTCTGTCGTTTGCTGGTAGGGCCTGCGGTTAACTCTTCGCCTTGTATTGTAAAGTATCGACTCTCGTTAAGGCGTGTGGGTAGAGAGTTCATTGCGGTTAAGTGCATCATTTTGTCACCCCCTCTTGGAATTGAGCCGCCACCGCCATCAAAAAATTCGATACTGATTCCATTAAAGGCATTGTCGCGTTGAAGTTGGTCAACCTCTGTTCTGATTAAAAAATGTCGTAGTTTTGATGACATGCCCGATGTGCGTGTGGAATCACTATGCGCTAACATAATTTTAAGTTTATTACCGCGACTTGCTAAAAACGTTTGCACACTTGTGTTTTGCGTGAGTGTTTGAATGGTTTGTGTTGCATTTTTTAAATCATCCGGCATTTCAAATAAGGGAATTGGCGTAATGGCTGTACTATCAAGCCCTGCAATTTTAAATAATGTCATGGCTGCTAAAAAGTTAGATGGGGTGCGACACATGCTAAGTACATGAAAGCGAACAGAGTTTGGGTCTGTTTCATACTGGGTTTTTAGGTAGCGTAATTGCTCGATTTGGCGAATGGTGTCCGTTGCTAAGCCTAGTTTGTTAAGGGTGGCCATTGGCATTTCTTGCACTTTTTCGTAGAGTTTGGTGAATAGGGTTTGTCGTTCTTGTTCAGTGAGGGCTGAAATATTTTTCATTTCGGGCATATTGCCTAAACGAGTGGCGATGTCTATTACGGCATTTTCTAATAAATTGACTTCTTCTCGACGTTGAATATGTACGCCATAAAATCCATTGGCTGTGGCCATGGCCAATGCTTTTTGGGTATTAAATGCGATATCGCTTTCGGTACTATTGGTGGCATGTATTAGCGAAAATAATTTCTGGATCTCTGCTCTAAATTCAGTGCTGTTTTGGTACTTTTCTTCAGAAGCAGTGGGTTGTTGGGTTTTTTCAAAGATGTCTATTGCTGTGAGTTCGAGTTCTTCGATGGCTTTTTTACATTGCTTCTCGGTCATTGACCCTTGATCTCCGATATCTTTTTTTAAGGCATCTTTAGTCTCTTGTACAAGTGTCTTGATGTGATTGCCAAGGCGTTGAATAGTCTCTTTTGCCAGTATTGCTTCAGGGGAGCCTCCGTTTCCAGATGCGGTTAGGGCGTCTACTATTTTTTGCAAATTGTCTCGTTGATAGCCTAAATTTCGTAATGACCAGAGATTTGCTGATGTTTCAAATGTATTGATGCTGACATTGGGGCATCCATCACAATCATATCCAGCCCAAGCTCCTGGCGCTGCTTTTTCAGAAAAGCGTCTAATTTCATCTGCAAGTTGATCTGAGGTGGCTGATGTACCTGCCGAGGCCTTTGCACCGCGTACACAGGTTTCTGCAGTAACCGACATCACATTTTTTAAGGGAGTGCCTGCGATTACCATGATAATTTTGGCAAAAGAGGGTTTTACAGGGCTTAATGGGGGTGAGAGTTTGAAGTCTAAAATCTGTTGATTAATATCGATAATCATTTTTTGAAGGGTGTCGGCGTTTTGACTACTCACATGATGGTGGTCGGCGTTATTAATTGCTTTGGCCACTTTACGGATATTTCCAATCACGCGGATACTAAATTCTCTTAACCATATTGTGGGATGAGCAGTAAAAATCATACCCAAATCGGTAGGGTGATGGAGGGTTGGTCTTACTTTTTCATGATGGTTGCTGACATAGTGGGACGCTTGTTCAAGCGCAGAATTGAGGACAGAGAGTTTGGATAAAAATTCGGCAATTTCTTTTAGTGTTTGGGATGGTGTTTTCTTTAAAATTTCTGACAACTCTTTTTGTAGGGTGATGTGACCCTCAAAAGAGGCATCTATATTAAATCGATTTTTGCTAATTGTTTCGCATAATTTAGTTAATATATCTAATTCTTGAGTATGCTTAAAACTTGCAGAAAATAAATGGGTTGCAGTGGCTTCGAGAGATTTGATCCATGATTTTGTCGTGAGTGGTGAGGAAGTTAGTACTTTGTAGTGCATTTGGTAACTCCTGTAGAGTGGTGTTCTTAATAATCGTAGCAGTTTGAGAAAAATTTCAAAGTTCCTGGTTGTTATGTGTGCAGAAGAGCCAGGTTAAAATCGTTTCTTGTTTTAGCGTGTTTTTCATAGTAACTTTGGGTAAATTCAAAATTATGGAGGCTTTGGGTCATAATGGCTGAGCTGTCGATTCAGGATTTAGATCATGTGATTAGGTTGGCTCACTTGGACATTGAGCCGGAGCGTAAATCGCTTTATCTTAAAAAATTACAAAATGTACTGACATATGTTGATCAACTTAAGCAGTTGGATGTGGATGATGTTAGGCCCTCCAGCCATGCTTTAAACCAGTCAACACGGCTTAGGGATGATGTTGTAGTGCCTCAACCTGATTTAGCCTTAGAACCTAATGCCCCATTATGGGAAGATCATGCATTTCGGGTTCCTAAAATTTTAGGATAATTATGAAAGAGTTATTTGTATCTGCTGTAGAAATTGGAAAACGTCTTAAAAATAGATCTCTGACTTGTAAACAAGTGCTGGATGCCACTTACCAGCGTATCGATGCTGTGGATCATCAGGTAAAAGCCTATGTGTCACTGATGACAGAGTCGGCGTATCAGCAAGCAGATGCTGTTGATAAATTGCTAGATGCTGGACAGGAATTGGGCCCTCTTGCGGGGGTGCCGATTGCGATTAAAGATAATATTTGTACAAAAGGGTATCGCACCACTTGTTCGTCAAAAATGCTTGAACACTTTGTGGCGCCTTATGATGCCACTGTGATGACTAAATTACATCAAGGTCATTTGATTTCGATAGGTAAAACAAATTTGGATGAGTTTGCTATGGGGTCATCTACTGAAAATTCTGCATTTTTTACCTCTCGAAATCCTTGGAATTTGGACTATGTGCCTGGGGGGTCGTCTGGGGGATCCTCTGCTGCAGTTGTGGCTGGGGAAGCATTTTTGTCCTTGGGGTCGGATACGGGTGGGTCAATACGCCAACCTGCCTCTTTTTGTGGAATTGTTGGGATTAAGCCCAGTTATGGCCGAGTGTCTCGATATGGTTTAGTGGCCTTTGCCTCCTCTTTGGATCAAATTGGGCCATTTACACGGACTGTCGAAGATGCAGCTCATATTTTAAATGTGATTTGTGGGTCGGACCCATTGGATTCGACATCTGCCGATTTGCCCCCTGTTGATTTTTCATCTGCCTTGGGTAAAGACATTAAGGGACTCAAAATTGGAGTGCCCCGAGAAATGATGGGTGATAAAGTGGCCTTAGATGTTAGAGAGGCTATTGAAAAAGCATTAGATGTATACCGAAGTTTAGGCGCAACGGTGGATATTATTGATTTTGATATGTTTGAGTATGCCGTATCCACTTACTACATTATTGCTCCGGCAGAAGCATCTGCCAATTTGGCTCGTTTTGATGGTGTGCGGTATGGCTATCGAGATATGTCCGCTAAAAATTTAAAAGACATGTTTACACAGTCCCGTGGCCAAGGCTTTGGACATGAAGTACAGCGTCGAATTTTATTAGGGACTTATGTGTTAAGTTCGGGATATTATGATGCGTATTATTTGCGTGCCCAAAAAGTACGTACCTTGATTAAAGATCGCTTTGCTAAGTTTTTTAGCCAGTATGATGTCATGATCACGCCGACATCTCCCTCTGCTGCCTTTAAGGTGGGAGATCATGCGTCAGATCCATTGGCCATGTATTTGGCGGATATTGCAACGATACCTGCAAATATGGCGGGGTTACCCGGCATGAGTATCCCATGTGGATTTTCTAAGGATGGCTTGCCCATTGGACTTCAAATTTTGGGTAAAGCGTATGATGAATTAACTGTGTTAAAAGCGGGCGATGCCTATCAACACGCGACGCAATTTCATTTACAACAACCGGCAATGAATCGGGTGGAGGCGATATAATGTCTCACTACGAAATGGTTATCGGGCTTGAAGTGCATGCCCAATTAAATACAAATACTAAATTATTTTGCGGGTGCTCGACGCAATTTGGCGCGGCTGTAAATAGCAATGTTTGCCCTGTGTGTTTGGGTATGCCTGGGGCCTTACCTGTTTTAAATAAAGATGCAGTGACAATGGCCGTTCAGGCAGGTATTGCCTTGCAGTGTGATATTCAACGAGAGTCGGTATTTGCGCGCAAAAATTATTTTTACCCGGATTTACCTAAAGGTTATCAAATTAGCCAATTTGAATTGCCGGTTTGTTTAAGTGGCTTTTTAGATATTGATGTTGACGGTGTGTCTAAACGTATCGGTATTACACGGATTCATATGGAAGAAGATGCTGGCAAATTATTGCATCAAGGTGCCATGGGTATTGCCGATTCTACCCACAGTTTAGTGGATTTAAATCGGGCATGTACGCCATTAATCGAAATTGTGTCCGAGCCGGATATGCGATCGGCTGCTGAAGCCAGGGCTTATGTTGAAACCTTGCGTCGTATTTTACGAACTATTGGTGTGAATGATGGCAACCTTGAAGAAGGGAGTATGCGAGTTGACATTAATATTTCACTTCGCAGACCTGGTGAACAACGCTATGGAACACGGTGTGAAGTAAAAAATGTTAATTCGTTTCGTAGTATAGATCGTGCGATTGCTGCAGAATTTAATCGTCAGCAGGATATTTTGGAGTCGGGTGGAATAGTGGTTCAGCAAACTCGTAATTATCATGATGACACACAAACCACAACGCCATTACGTGATAAAGAAGATGCTCATGATTATCGCTACTTTCCTGAACCTGATTTATTGCCTCTGATATTAAGTGATGAGCGTATTCGGTCTATTCGTGATGCCATGCCCCCATTACCTCAAGCGATTATTGAGAGATATAGTGATTTAGGTCTTAGTCGAGTTGATAGTGATATTTTAATTGAAGAGCTAGAGATGCGACACTTTTTTGAAGAGTGTTTACAGGCTGCGGGTGATGTTTCTGCCAAAGAAATTTGTAAATGGGTGATTGGTGATTTAAATGCCCTTTTAAAGCCTAAAGGTGGCTTTGATGCTCCTGTTATAGCCGCATCTCACTTTGTGCGACTGCTCACACTGATTGCTACGGACAAAGTATCCGGCAAAATGGCCAAAGAGATGCTTGCTCAAATGATTGACACTGGTAAAAGCGCTGATGACTTATTGGCAACAATGGGTGGTGGACAAATTTCGGATGAAAGCGCGCTATTAGATATGGTCAAACAAGTGATGGCTGAAAATCAGGATGTTGTCGACAAGGTTAAGGCCGGAAAAACGGCATCCGCTAACTTTTTAATGGGGCAAGTCATGAAGCGGTCGCAAGGGAAAGCAAAGCCTGATCTTGTGATGTCACTCATTATGTCTGAAATTAAGTAAAAACACTTTTTAGCGTCATTTGGAATGTCTGAATCAGATATTACTTTATTTAAAAATTTACTTTCTGAAAAACAGGAGGTCTTTGAGTTGGCATTCAAGAGGTTGAGTCAGACTTTTCCACTATTAAAATGATGAAATTTTTTTTTGCTTTTATCCGATAACCTATTACAGACTATAAAACGACTATATTTTTCCAAAAATGGGAATAAGCATTTAGTTACTACTATCGGTATATCAAGGAGTACATCATGTCCATATTGTTTTTGTCTAAACTTTTTTCGCTTTCTGTGCCTGCTGCGACCTTTTCTCGTGTAATTAATGAGATGATTGGTCAATGTCCTGAAAAAGCAACTAAAGAGTTTGGTCAATTACATAGTTTTGATCGCCAAACTTTAAAGCGGTTATTGCTGCTTGAAAAATTTGTGAAGCATTTTCTTCAAGATTTTGATCCTCGAGATCAGTCTAAGATTGCAGCTCAATTTGAAAAGTGCCAATATGCGTTTTATGAATTTGGAAGGGCTTTAGGACCGCAATCTAATTTGAACGTTCAAGACGCAAGATATGCTTTAATCACTGCAGTTGATACACTTGATTTGATTAAAATTGAGCATGGTCAATTTGCCGGAAAAGTTGTGGCCCATGCTGTTACCCAAGCTCAGCTTCCGCAAGGCCGAAATTATCAAGAGGTTACTCGTTTAATTGGCACTTATGTTGATGGACCAAAACGCACGCGACCTAGAGAGTTTTGGAGTGGGGCGTCTTTGGAGGAGGCATTGGGTAAAAAGGATCAACACGGTGAGACTGTGAAATTAGTGGGGGCAACTGTAGAGTTGGGTAAAAAAGGGGCTATTACTATTTTGCAAGATAAAACAGAAGGCTCAGCTGGTTCGGCTACACGAACTCTATTTGGTCAGACTTCAGATAAAAAAATTTATACTATTGTTATACAAGGAACTAAATCTCAAGTTCATCGCAGGTACCAAGATCTTCCATCTAGGCCAGTTCGCATTGATGGACAACTTCCAGATAATTGCACACATGGTCAAACACTCAGGTTAAAAATGGCAGATCGTTATTTTTCACTAAGCCGTACCTTTACTGTGGTTTCTGATACTGGAAAAGATGGGAACCCTCGAATTATTTGTGTGTCTGAAAAGGGAAAAGGACTTTTTAATCTTCAAATAGATACTGATGGGCAATGGCAATTGACTGAAATTGGCAAGGTGTCATCTGCAAAAGTCGGTAGAGTGTATTATGCAGAAGACCCAGCTATGGTTACTGCACCTTATGCTCATGATCAAAGAGTTTTACAAGCAATTAATGATTCCTCAGATAAATTACACCCACTTTTAGTTGAAAAGCCTAAAAGCAACGCTAATGACTCTGTCGATCAAACCGACCCTCGCAAAATGACCGGTGAACAAATGCGAACTCACCTGCAAGCGACTGCAGCACGCTATGGTGATCACCTTACTTTCACGCCATATGGTAAAGTTGTCTCAGATACAATGGCTGGTATTTTAAAGCTAGACCCAGAAAATGCTGCTGGACTTAATCGGCATAATCGATATAACCGTGGACTTTATGGGGTGAATGCAGCGACTGACGGTGTATTGGTATTTACTGATCCAGACTCGGGTAATGTTAGATTAAAGGCGATTGTTAGGGGTGATATGTTTCATGCGCAAATTCATACTTTGAATCAGTTACTTGCAAATGATCAAGTCGTAATTACAGATAAAGTTTTGAATCATGAAGAGGTTGCTGAGTTATTACAAAACGTAGGTGTAAGTAATACGGAAGGACTTAAAATATTTTTAAACCATCTTGAGGCTGCATGTACAGGGGCTACTTTAAATCCAGAAGACAAAAATCTTCTGCAATATTTTCAAAACATCGCTTCAATAGGTTATAAAGATCAAAATCAGAAAGAGAGACCATACATCAAAAATATGTCTTTAGTTGCTGGGTTTATTACAAGCTTATTTGACAAAATGAAGGTTGCGATTAAAGAGGTTCATCAAACACTTCCAGAAGGCAGTCGCAAAGGCCATCGTGAGCATAGATACGCAGTGCAATCAGTTATCAATGCACTCAAAGTTAAAATTGCGTATCCTGGCGGTATGGTTGAAGGTAAAGATAATCGGTTGACTATTGCTGAAGAATTGTCAGAAGAATTGGGTCTTGGAGATGCTGAAAAAGCACAGTTACATCAGATTGTTGCAGACTTAGATCTTCAATTAGTTTTTCAGGGGATTAATACAGATGATACCCGTAATACATTATGCTCATCGATGGGGACATCGGCCTTTTTAGTTGATTTAAATCAACGCCCAGATTTAGAAAGACTTGTAAAACCTGAAGGAGCTGATACTGACGCGCTAACTTCTAAATTTGTGGAGATTAACTCCAGTACCATTTGCGAAATGGCATTTTCTCATGGGTCGTATATGGCACAAGTATTGGCCCATAAAATTGATATTGCTGAAGATGAGTTGCGTCGACTTCAATCTTCAGATCCTTCTACAGAGGTTAAAGGGACAAAACGGAAACCGGATAATGAAAAAGCAACTCAAGATAGAATAACCCTTCTCAACACTCATATTAAACACTGGCAAGGGATTATTAATGCGTTTATCCGTCATTATTCGACTAAGGCGCCTAAATTTAAGGCACATGCTACAAAATTAGAGGAGTTGCCTCGTCCACTTACGGATACGATGACGGAGTTGCCAACCCAAGTGGAATTAGAGTTTAGCGAGCTTCAGTTTCCCCACAAAAAACTTGCTAATTTGCGTAACGAGCGTTTATTAGCACACCTAGAAGCTCAAGCGGTATCTGAGAAACAGGGTAAACCGGCAGAAGGCAAAGTGCACAAAGAGTTGCTTGGTATGGTCAAAGAGTTGGTTAAACGTACTGACCTCAGTCGTGGGCACAGCCTTCAATTTGATCAATCGCTTAATGAACGTATTTGGAATCATAGCCCTGAGTCATTTAAAGTGCTAATTCTGGATTGGTTACATCAGGAGTATAAAGCGCATACCCCTAAGAGTGAAAGAACTTGGGGGCACTTTTTAAGCAGTGCATTTGGACAGCCTGTCCTGAGTCAAGTGCAAGACTTTTGTAAAAAAAATGTTGTTAAAGTTTTAGGTATTGCTGGGATTGTTAAGGAAGCTATAAAGCTGGCCAAGACTGGCAAGTTATACATGTTTATGGGTGCTGTTTGGGAAAATACTAGTGATCAAGAGAAATTAGAGGTGTTAAATGCGTTTAGGCTAGCTTTGCCTTCCAAATACAAATTTGGTAGAGGTGAAGGGGCGTACAAAGAAGATTCTAAAAAGGGTCTTAGATTTACTGTGTTTCTTGAAATGTGTTTTAACGAAGATACGCGAGCAAGTGTTTTAGAGTTTTGTGAAACTCATAAAGTT
>Ga0214917_10003278_pt1 | contig 18867 bp, 9 predicted proteins | sample LL_1208_BB_MetaG_FD_177983 | JGI IMG/M metagenome (GOLD analysis project Ga0214917, IMG submission 177983) | Freshwater microbial communities from Lake Lanier, Atlanta, Georgia, United States - LL_1208_BB | ecosystem: Environmental > Aquatic > Freshwater > Lake | place: USA: Georgia | collected...
TTCTCTCGCGCCTACAGCGTCAATAATGGACATGATTCTCCTAATAAAACAGTTAACTACCTAAAGTTTAGCCCTAGGCTATGGGCTTTAGATCTAAGGCTGTTGTTGCTGAATCCACCAGAGCAAACTGGCTAAAGCCATTAGCCGCCATGGAATCCAACAATAGATTCAACCGCTTAGGTCTAACCTCTAGGCGAACCTGGATACCTTTAGCAATAAGTTCTTTCTGGAAAGCCAGAGCCTTAGTCAAAACAGCAACTGAACCATCTTCCAGAACAAGAACAACACCTGAAGATTTAGCTGGTTCTTCAAAGAGCTCAACTACTCGATCAAAGCCAAGGGAAATACCCACTGCAGGAACATCTGTTCCTAGCCATCTACCAACCATGCCGTCGTAACGGCCACCGCCACCGATAGCCAAACCACTACCTGGGTGTTCTATTTCAAAGATGGCACCGGTGTAATAACCCATACCTCTAACTAGGGTCGGGTCAAAGCGAAGCTTCCCCTTTTCAACAGCATCAAACAGTGAAGTTAGCTCCGCAGGAATAACCGAAGTATCAACACTGGCCAACCAAGCAGCAGCCTTATCCGCAACAGCATCGCCGAACTGCTCACGCAGTTCGGTAACAACCCCGTCAGCGGCAATCTTGTCTAACTTGTCGATGATGATCATGGCTTTCCCAAGACCTTCAGCACTAACACCAAAACCACCAATAAGAGATGTTAGAAGAGTTCTGTGGTTAACCCGGATAACAGAGTTACCTAAACCTAAAGCCTTTAGTGTTGCGAGGGTTGCTGTTATCAGCTCAACCTCGGCAACAACCGAGTCATCGCCGATGATGTCGATGTCACACTGAACAAACTGACGGTAACGACCCTTTTGAGGTCTTTCTGCTCTCCATACTGGACCCATCTGAATGGCTTTAAACACTGTTGGCAAAGAGGCGCGGTTAGTTGCATAGAACCTGGTCAGTGGAACAGTTAGATCAAAGCGAAGACCCAAGTCAGCAAGCGAGTCCGACTCCCCCTTAGATTCCAAAGCACTCTCAAGCTCCGCCCCACGCTTCATAACCCGGTAGGCAAGCTTCTCGTTGTCTCCACCCTGACCTGAAGTCAAACGATCCAGGTTCTCTAGAGCAGGAGACTCAACCTCCTGGAACCCAAAGGATGAGAAAACACCTCTAATTAGCCCAAGAACACCTTCCCGCTTAGCCTTCTCAGCCGGCAGGAAGTCCCGCATACCCCTAGGTGGGTTGATGTCTTTAGCCATAGGTCAAGTTTGGCAGATAAGTTCAAGATTCTTGATAAGCCTTAGCCGAGGGAGTGAATGTCTCTGCTTCGGTTTATCCTTTGTATGTGATTCAAAAAGACCCCCAGCCGCAAGCCCAGCCTTTAGTGAAGTGGGCTGGAGGTAAACGCCAACTTCAATTAAGAATTCTAGAAATATTCCCAGATTTCAGCGGTACCTATTTTGAACCTTTCCTAGGAGGTGCAGCGATATTTTTCGCCCTCAAACCTGAGCAAGCTGTTCTCTCTGACATAAATGCTGGACTAATAAACCTCTATCTAAATGTAAAGAAAAACTATATCGAGCTCCACAATGCTTGCTTGAAGCTAGAGAGCGAGTTCAACAATTTGGATTCTGATGCCAAGTCAGAAATGTTTTACAGGTTGAGAAATGCCTATAACGAGAGTGAAAGAAAGGGACTTGATGCCGCGGCACTGTTCCTATTTCTCAACAAGGCCGGCTTCAATGGTATTTATCGGGAAAATGCCTCCGGTGGTTTCAATGTTCCGTTTGGCAAAAAGAACAGCATCAATTTAGCTTCCTTGGAAAACCTTGAAGCCGCGAGCCAGGCTTTGCAGTCAGCCGAGCTAAATCTAGTTGGGTATAGCCAAAGTGTGAGCAGTGCCCAGACTGGAGACTTGGTTTACTTCGATCCTCCATATGTGCCCTTATCAATTACCTCGGCTTTCACTAGTTACACAAAAGAAGGTTTTGGGCTAACTCAACAAGAAGAACTAGCGAATACATTCAAGGAACTAGATTCTCGAGGCGTAAAAGTGGCCCTATCAAATAGCAAAACTGATGTAATCCAGGACTTATACAAAGGCTTCAACTTTCATGAGCTCTCAGCTACTAGACAAATTTCTGCAAAGACGTCTGGACGTTCAGGTGTAATCGAATACTTAGTGACTAATTTCTAAAATGCCTGATAAATATCAAGTAATCAAAGGTGACTGTCTGAAAGTCATGCCAGAACTCAAGCAAGGCTCTTTCGACTTTATTTTTGCTGACCCGCCATATCTGCTCTCGAACGGTGGTTTATCTGTAAATTCAGGAAAACAAGTTTCCGTCAACAAAGGAGACTGGGACAAGAGCAAAGGCTTCGACGAAGATTTGAACTTTCATCTGGCCTGGATTGACTCTGCTCGAGACTTGCTAACCGAGAATGGCACTATTGCAATCTCAGGAACAAGACATTCAATCTACAAATGCGGTATAGCCCTTGAAATGCTTGGATTTAGAATTCTCAACGAAATAATCTGGTTTAAGCCAAATGGAGCTCCGAATCTAACGGGTCGAAATTTTGCTGAAAGTCATGAGACTGTAATATGGGCGTCAAAATCTAAAAAATCAAAACACACTTTCAACTACGAATTGATGAAAAACTACGACGAGTCCGGTGACAAGTTAAAAGCCGAAGGCAAGCAGATGCGGGATGTGTGGTCTATTCCAACAACACCTCAACGAGAGAAAGAGCTTGGAAAGCACCCGACTCAAAAGCCCCTTGAACTGCTTGAAAGACTAGTTCTTGCATGTTCTAACCCGAAAGATCTAGTCTTGGATCCGTTTTGCGGAAGCGGCACGACCGGTGTAGCGGCAGTTAGACATGGCAGAAATTTCGTCGGAATCGAGTCCGACAATTCATTTACAAAACTTGCTCTCAAAAGACTAGAGAGCGAAACGAAAAGGGCGGAAAATGATAAAAGGCGGCAAAGGCGGGGCTAACACCAATAAGACGGGGCTAGCATTTGAAAAGCGAACAAGTTTGGAAGATGCGTTACAAGCAGCTGACTTCAAGGTCGAAGAATTCAAGGTATTTAAGAATGAAAATCTGCTGGGCGAACTTGCTGGCAAAAATCGTCTTTATAAATATCTAGAGACTAATTTTGATGGTTGGAAGAATCCACTAAGTTCAAAACTATTACCGGATGATGCTCTCTTCACAGTCAAATCTGGACGCTTGCACATCATTGAAAAGAAATGGCAAGAAGTTAGCGGTTCAGTCGACGAGAAGCTTCAAACATGTGGTTTCAAAATTCGCCAGTACAACAGGCTAATTGCTGGTACTGGACTCGAGTTGAAGTTCACCTATTTATTGAACGACTGGTTCACCCAACCAGGTTACACAGATGTACTGAAATACATCGAGGAGCAAGGTGCTACCTTCCACTTCAACTCGGTACCACTGTCTGAGTTGGACTTGTAGAAAAGCTCTGGAATCAAAACTCGGATCGCAACAGCCATGTTTGCCATTTAGATCTAGGATTAGTCTTTGAAGACGAAGATGTACCAGAGCCTAATGCCGACAAATTCACTTACCGGCTAGGGCTAGAAGACTTTAACTCTAATCAACTTTTCCTGAGTTGGAATTGCTACTAGACAATCACCAACAGCAAGATTTTCAATATGGGAGACTACGTTTTTATTATCTGGACCACCTAGAAACCTAGCTGCAGAAACAGAAGTGGGGTTGTTTAACCTGAAGGCCACTTTCAGCCCAGTATTGTCTAAAACATTCGGGTGAAAGTCCGACAAGGATTGACTGGCCAAAATGGCGCTAATACCGAATTTACGAGACTCCTTAAATAGCTTGGAAATTGTAGGATCCTTCGTGAGCAAATGAGCCTCATCCACAAAAACACCAAAGTCGATAGATTCTCGTTTTCCTCGATGTTGCATTGAACTATAAAGTTTTCGAAGCATCAAACTGGCACAAATTACCTTTAGGTTTTCAGACAGTAGATTACTTAGATTTAGCACTACGGAGGTGCTTAAATTGTCTAGATCTTTGTCAGTGTTCGCTTTAAATATCTGAAATTCTGTTACGGAAAGAAGCCTTGCGGAAGAATTAACCTTTTTATTCTGCTCCTCTATAAAAGTCAATTGCGAGACAAAATCCGACATCGTGGGTGGTATAGCAGATTCGTTACTTGAGTATTCTGCCGACTCAAACGAACCGACTAATGCTTTATAAACCTGAACTCTTTGCATGGCTCCAAGGCCACAAACAGACTGAAAGATGTCGGCCATGTCTAGGCAAAATTGGGTAATTGAGTCCTGATCCCGACTAGGCGGCTCGAATGGGTTGAAAGGAAGCCCGTCTACCTTGACGTCAACCACTCTCGTGCTGCCTTTCAGGTCTTCAGAAATATCGCCGTGGAAATCGATGGCTAAAAAGTTAGCTTTTTCGGCAAATTGATGAAGGATTTTCATGAGCGTCCTGGATTTACCTTGCCCTGACATGCCAAGAATTATGGCGTGAGGACTTCCTTCACTAGTGACATTCCAGAAGACCTGATTCAATCTACTTGCTCCTCTCCAATTAGCACTGAGAAACCGAAAGATGCTGTTTGCTTACTCATTTGCCCAAGTTTATTCTCAGAACCAGTGAACACCTCTGGCTTGGATTCAGAGCCTTGCACGTGAACACTTGAATCAAGCTCCGATTTGCCATCTTCGGTCAATAAGTCTGCAGGTTCTGTTGGAAATTCGACGATAGTGGTGAATCCTTTTTCTCTCAACTGGAGCGCATTAAGCAAAACGATGTCGAGCTCACCTTGCCGTTTTGGAACACTAGCCATGTTGGCTAGAGTTGACACTATGTAGCCAGTTTTAGTTACCTTTGGGGCAATCATCTGAAACTCTATTTGGTCAACTTTATCTAAAATCGCAGATAGCCTGTCCGCCCCAATTTCATTCCGCAGATGAGCCCGTTCTGCATAGAACCTGAGTAGGCTAGCCCACCTTGCCCACTGCAATTCACCATCAAGTCTAGATTTTCCTAAATTCTCGAAGATCCTGTTCTTCAACACCTGTTCCGTTTGATTTACTTGGGCCTCCATCACAGCGGGCAATGTTGATTCAGGTTCTGAAGTTCTTGCTTTCACTTCGACTAGATTCAAACTATAAGAATCACCTTCGAAATCAACAATTATCAAGTCACATCGCTCGCCAGACTCCTCGTTAATTCGAGAGTTAGTTCCAAATAGGTTTAGATGTGAATCGACAGGGATTACGACTCTGTTTCTCAAATCACCGCTAATCCGAAGATAAGCCATAGTTACAGCAAGTCCTATAGTTTCTTTTGCCTTTGTATCCTCCCTTAAAAGCCTTAAAGCCAATTGACCCGAAGCAAGAGAAAGGGAGTCCAATAGGTACTTTGGTTCCACTCCTCTTGGAATCAATCCAATGTATTCCATCGCCTTTATAAGGACTTTATAAAGTTCTTCGTTCTTGCTACTGCTTACGGTTACTCGGTTTCCAACTCCATCTATGAAATCCGGGGCATAATCCAAAACAAATCCATCGATTAGAGCTCTACCGAGTATCAATTCAACAATTCCTAGACCAACGTGTGGATCTACAGCAATAACCCAATCGGCATAATCGTGAATAAGAGCTAGCTCGTTTATAGTGTTAGCGTCAATTGACAACTGCAACGAAGGGATCACATCGCCGGTTTGCCCCAAGGCTTTCGACAAAACAGATAGAAAGAAGCTGTGTGCTCTGGATAGAAGGTTATGGTCACCGCTCCCCAAACTCTGCAGTGCTGGAATGGTCAGGTATTTTTGCCCTCCTTCCGTTTCTTCGGCTACTGTGCTAGTTCGAACTAAAAGTCCGCCCAATGCTGTTGTTGCCTTAGAAGACGATTTAGGGGTTAAAAATATCTTCGAATCTGCTATACCCTCTATGAGTGCAATGTGCTCGTCCAACTTGGCTTCGTCAAGTTCAAAAATGTTTTTTGCTACCACTTCTATTGTTGGGCTTATAAAAGAGTCATCGTCTTTCCCATGCTGAACCATAAGTTGCAGTTCGTGCAAACGACTAAGCGGATTTACAAAATTATATTGTTTAGAGAATGCTGTGACTCTTGACTTAGTAACTATGTTTCTGGACTTCTCAGACATCAAAGACTGAAGGCTAGAAGCTATCAGCGAACCGTCTCCTGGGGAAATGGAAATCAAATTTATAGAACCATTGTTGATGTGGCTATCCACATAGCGTTGCATTTTAGAACTGACTGCATCGGCTGAACTGAAATCCTGTGAATCAAATTCATGAGGTGTGATTACCTTACTTAGAACTTCCTGAGCAAATCTAGGTTCCTGCTCTTCAGGGTCGATATATAGCGCTGAGCCATATGTCAATTCCGTCAGGTATGTAAAAGGGGACCTAACACCGTCGAAGTCAGAAATCACTGCGAATGGAAAATTAGCTGCAACAATGCTGTTTGCCAATTTGAAGTCGAAATTGCTAAGCCGTTCTGTCCTATTAGATATCTGAGCCAGACTGGAACTCCACGAATTCATCTTTGAAAAGTGCGAGCTTATCCACGAAAGTCTCAATGGGTGTATAGGCAGCATAAGAACTCCCCGAACTTCATCTCGTGTGGAGCTCGCGGCCACACTGACTGTGTCGAGAGTCAGCAGATCTAACTCAACATCTGTTTCTGCTCCGCTTAAAGCTTCTAAATACGACTCCAGATATTCGTTAGCCAATTCGATCAATTCAGGTTCGAACCTAATTGACTCAATTATCCTTGGTCCATCGATTTTGCTTAAGTAATCCATGACATTTTGTCGGACCTGAACAAATCTTTCTGGAAGAGCAAGGCTAAACTTCTCCGATTTTGCGAACGAAACGAAGCCGCCGGTTAGGGATTGGGCTTTGAATCTAAAACCTCTATCTCCATTTGAAATGATGAATTCTTGACAATCCCTAATGAAGGGCGAAAAGGGAATCCGTGCTTTTTGGGCTGACCCGACTAAGAAACTCAAGTAGTTTCCATCTAGTGCTAAATTGCTGACTGTTGTGCTTGACCCCCCACGCTCTATCTTGTCAAGCACTGCATGCGGAATCGAATAATAAGTTCCTTGACGCATGCTGGCCGAAATTGGCGGTTCATCGTCTTCTAGGTTTTCTATTTGAAATTCTTGGCTTAGAGCCCTCGCTACTGTTCCCTTTTTCTCAGAGTTACTTGAAAATGTAATTTCAGTTTCATCTTGGTCAAGTGCAGTTACTCGTATTTGATATCGAGGTGCTAGAGATTCCTTTTCCTCCTCCAAAAGATCTAGCTTCATAGTGCATGTTCTTGAGGTTGCTGCCACCAGCCTGGTTCGCAAAATGGGATAGTCGTCAACAATCTCCTCTGCCGCCACTAACTCAACCTTCCACTTACCCATTTCACCGACTTCATTGGGGTTGGTAGTCCAGGAGACTTTTACTTTATCTGTAGCGGTAAGAGTTCCAGTTTCAGGGTTGAATGACAAGAAGCATCCTCTGTCGAGCTTGTCTTTTTCGTCTATGAAGGGCTTTATAGAAAGGTCTACGAGTTCAATCTGTGTCTTAGAAACTATTGGCCACTTATCAAATCCCAGTGCTTCGGGGATATTAGTTTTCCAGCCATCTTTATTCTTAAGATAATTTTGCTTCTCAAGGAACGAAGCAATTTCGTTTGCAAAAGGGCCCATCACCAGTCGAGCGTTTTGAATTCTTTGATTCAAGCCGATCCCCGATGACTTTGGGTGGATAGCCCTTACAGCTGTGCGATTTTCTTCCAAGCGTATCAAGTAATCAATACCCCAGTCCGGGATAAGTCCTATCTCACCAAGATGTATGCCCATACGGCTAATTTCTTTACCATAAGAAACAAAACGTTTTATAAACATCAATTTCTTGAAAAGAGAAAGTTTTTGGGCATCGACGGAATCTGCTATTGAGAATATTCTTCGAAGATTCGATTCAATATCGACTTCAGCAAGCTGTTTTACTAAAAGTTTTTTCAGCACATCTTCAAAAATTACTTCATCGAAAGTTTCTGGTCCAATTGAATCGGCATCATCTGATCCATCCATTACAAAAATCAAATTGAACTTCTCCGAGTCACTCAAATTCCTAAGCTCGATTGCCTTTTCGATTTTGACCTTGTTTTTGTGCGCCAGGGCTAGAGACAATACGTGATGTCTGTAGTTTGCCCTGGAAGTCTGAGTCTTGCTTATTAGAGCTGCATCTAAGGCGTCAGAAATATCCCCAAGAATAGCGGGGTTGGCTAGGAGTCGAATTCTTCGGCCTTCAGCACTACCCTGGCAGTAATCTTCAACAAAAAGCTCAGTGGCCTCACTAATTATCGCCAATCTTGCATCAATGCTCATTTGAGCTCCTTAGTGGATTCCTTACATGTTGAGCAGTAGAGTCATCTGAAAGTCCATCAAAAAGACCAAGTAACTTGAGTTTTGCCTTAAACGCCTTTAGGTTTTCATGTGCGGCATTCAAATCCTCGTCAGACTGCATCCCAACAGGAGGTTTGGCAATTAAGATTCCATACCTGCTCTCCAATGTCGCTAGCAAGTGCGACAACGGAATTCGTTTGGGTCCCTCAGAATTTAATTGATTTCGTCCGTGAATGAAACACATTTGAATCAGAGATGTTAATAGGTTGTCTGAGAGCTTGTAGCTCCAGGTGGTTGGGGCCCGCTTTGTCCCAACCAAAAGATAATTGGCCGTCTGTCTAGATTCTGGCTCTAAACCACCTGTCGAATAGGCCCACTTCCTCATACCGTTGAGGGCATCTTGTTCTCGGTCTTCAATAATTATTCTCGCTAATTTCACAATCGGGTTCTCGTATCGTTCAATGAGCATCTCTGCGGCTGTTCTATACTCTTCAGACATCTCCCCAAAAAGCATCGAAAGTTTTATGCGTACAATGTTCTGAATATCGGCATCCAGAATCGAAGTGACCTGAAAATCTAGTCTTTGATGCGGGTTCATCTCTTTATATTGTTTTGCATATTCAGAAGTAAGAATCGCTGACTCTACCTCCCGAAGTAAAATCATGTTATCGAAGAGTCTCCTGAATCTCTCAAAATCTCTACTAACGCACATGTTGGCGATAGATCTCGACTGGCTTTGTTCATCGGATGTGAAATCGAAATATAGTCCCAACGGCTCAACTACGCCTGAGTCAGTGTCTAACTTATTGTCAAGTTCGAGAGCAGTTATTAGGGGAAGGCAATAGAAGTGGTATCCCAGAATTCCTTGAAGTCCCGAAGTTATTTCTATGGCAGTGAGGTCTTTGCATGCCTCCAGGAAAACTACCAAATCTGACCCTAGATTCTCATAAGTGGAAGGAAAAGGTCCAAGGTGAGACTTGTTCTTTTCAACAGCAGTATCAGGCCCGCTTATCGTTTCTAATGCTCTTAGCTGAATTAGAGTCTCAATGTCAATTTCTGCCCCTTCGAGATAGTGCGGTTCACTTCTTGGGTATATCCCAAACTCTATGCCTCTACTAAGAACAGTCCGATTTTCATGGTCATCGCCGGTGAAAATTTCCTGGAATTGATTTTGTGACTGGGATTGTAAATAATGTTGAACTGCTAAATAGGCAAAAGTGTCAGCTTTACGAAACCGGGAAGTTTGTTTTGGATATCCACTTCTGTAAACGGCTGAACTGTGCGGTATAAAATAGTCAATCTTGTCTCCACCTTTCCTATTTTTCCCTGCAGAGTTTGTTGAAAATACACTTGCTCGCAGCCATCCTTCCAAAACTTGTTTTCCTTTGGCACTAGAAAAGCCCATTAGTTTTGGATGTTGAGCAACATCATCAACGAGTTTGGGAATGCCCTCGTTACCAGGGTCAGCCGTAGTTCGAGAAACTCTTCCCTGCCTGACAAGGCGTTCCAGCAGTTTCACTATTAAGCGTTCCATGTCCGTTTCGTTGAGAGTTACTGGAACAAGTGTTTCGTTGTTCGCGGATGCAAGATGCTTCCAGCTTCCTGTTCGTGGTATTAGTTTGCTCATACCTTCAGTTCCCCGCATTCTGTTCGAGTGACACAACCCCACCGGATAGTTCAACTAAATTCTGTTTGCCCGATGGTTCTACCACAAGGATTCGGCTTGTTGCCTGGCCGATCAATCCATTAGTGAACCTCTGAACTTCATGTCGAATTGCGTCTGAAGCCGAATCAGCCATCAATTGGCCGTCCGAACATCGCAAAATAACTTCGAAAATATCCAAATTGATGGTCAAACTTTTGTTACTCAACTTATGCGTCAGCTTTAATGCCTCAGGTTGGGTTTCCAGATAACTACTAACAGGGTGGACTGACGCTAGACGGAACTCACTTTCGGGGAATTTCCTTAGAGGTAGCCAAAAACCATCGGATCTCTTAGAAATGGCCAAATCTGAATCAGTGTAGAAAATTGGGCTAACGAGTCTACTTATTCCTCTGAGAATGGAATTTAGGTCTGCGGCATCGGGATTTTCAAGGTTTTCGCCAAAAAGTTTTATGTATCGATAACCTCTAGTTTCAAGTTCCAAAGGTACCCAGTCTACAAGGGAGCTCTCAAGAGGCTGTCTAAAGAAAGCCAGCCTCATGCTTCGCTGATAAATTTCATCCTTAGTGAAACCTAAACTATCGTAATTGACGTCATCTAAGTGCTTGCTTACAACTGACGAATTTAGTTTTGCGGGGTCAATCTCTCTCCAAGATTGCACAAGCGGATCTGAGGTCTTGGAACTAAAGGCAAGCTCAGGAAGACTATATCCTTTTCTTTTCAAGTTGACTGTTTCATCTACTGCTTGATGAACATCCTCACACTTTAAGTCTCCCGAAATAAGCCAGGCCAAGGTGGAGCGCATCTGGCGAAGAGTGACTCTCTTTATACGCCTCATGTGGGTAATTGCGAATAGCTCCTTCACGGGTTCCCGAGACTCAGAAGCTATGTGTTTCGCATTCGACCATATTGGGCATTGGTTCATGACAGCACATCGGTTACAAGCCTCCCACAGTCTCTCATCAACAAGTTTGTTGATTACGGTATCGAGAATGCTTTCTTTTCCACCTGCGACGATGCTCCTATTTTTCAAATCAACAATTGCGATGTCATCTTTTTCCGCAATCTCTTTCTCAAAAAACTCCTGAACAACATCGTAAATATCCGGATATTCGAGCATATTGTCCTCAAAAAACTCCTGCATGCGGCCGTCGTTGATGGCCACCAAAACAGTCTCTTCTTGCTTGGTGTACTTATCGATTATTTCCCTAAGAATTTCATCTCGGCTTCTACTGGATCTGGATTCACTTGCATCGTTGACGGCTGTGATTGACTTATTCTGGTATTCATACGTCCATCCGTAGCTGTCATCGCTAATTTTGGTGGAACCTAGGGAAATGAGCTTTTCCCGCAATTTCTGAAGGAAGGAAGTCTTTCCATCACCTGCGTTACCAGTGAGAAAAATAAGCTTCTTCTCACCTGCAAGTATGTCTGGTATCAGTCTTTTGTCGAGTGAAGTTGGAGCATAAGTTGCTTGTGCAAATTCAGAATCAATGCCAAGAGAACTGCTAGACCCATCACGGCTTCGAACATATAGCTTTCGTATTTCCTCCACCGTGGGGTTAATTAATCTTTCTGCGTCAAATTCAGGCCACTCTTCAATTTTAGGAACCTTTATCGCCTCAATCTGTTCATATAGAGCTTCTGCAGAGGCAGCTCTCTTAGATAAATCTTCGTTGCAGTTAGAAATCAATACATTTATAAAGTCACTCGCTTCGTCCCCCCATTGGAGTTTTTCGATCTCCGACAATTCACGCAAATTCCAGTCCCGGTTAGCGAGTTCATTTTGGTCTCCTCGATACGGCGGTCTCCCTAGAATTACGAAAATGAAACTTGCGCAGAGAGAGAATATGTCTGATTGAAAAAATAACGGATCTCCTCTAAACGCCTCTGGGGACATCGTGGCAGGTGTTCCACCACTTCTTTTTGCACCAGCTTCTCCTACTAATCCAAAGTCGATAAGCCATATGTTTTCTTGTTCATCTACAAGTAAGTTGCTTGGACTCAGATCACCATGAATAATCTGACGATCATGCACCTCCCCAAGCTTTCTGACCGCCTTGGCAAAGAGCTCCTTGGCTTTTTCAAAGTCAATATTTTCGGGGCCAAAATACTGCTCTAAGGTTTGACCGGGCACAAAATCGTAAACTAGGTAGCCTGGGGAAGGGAGTTCATGTGATTCTCTAGGCGTGCTGCAGTATGGGATACCTTTTAAGGCGTTTGTGGCTTGATATTCTTTCAAGGCGAAGTCATAATCTTCGACTCTCCGAAGAGCTTTGAGAACCTTAAGTTTTCCCTCGGCTTGTGTATCCTTGGCGAGCCAAGAGATTCCTATCCCGCCCTCTCCAAGCTTTTCGAGAATTTCATACCTCGCAGAAACCAGAGAACCTGAGTTGAATTCAGCGGACATTGGTTGAGTTTCAGCACTAGGTTCAGCGACATTCTCAATCTCGGAGAGGCTTTCAAGTGCTTGAGCAAGGGTAAATCGCTCAGCCGGTTCAGTACAAAGCATGCCCCTTAATGTACGTGTAATTTTATCGAAGCTTTCATTCAAGCTATCGGGCACAGACCACTCTTTGAAAAATCCAAAAGTTAAGCTTGCAGCAAGAGAATAAACGTCAGACTTTTCATTTGAATAATAATCTACATTAAATACTTCTGGGGCTAAATATTCCGGCTTTTGCCCATTTGAAATAGGGACATTCAATGTCTTTTGCCCGTCCAAATGGGCAAACCTGAAATTACTAAAGCGAACTTTGCTCTTGGGTCCTACCCAGATCGACCCTGGGTTTAGGTTCTTGTGAATCACACCTGACTCATGGACTTCGCTTAGCGAAGTTACCGCTTGCCTCAGGATTTCTACAAGTTGAACGGCATCCCCGAGTTCTTCTGATGAAAGTTCATCAATAGAGACAAAATTGTGGGGTTTCAATGTTGGAACTACCCACCATTGTTTCTTTTCAAAGAAAAAATCTGGGTATACTACCCAAGCACATTTGAGAGACTCGAGAACTCTGAAAACTGCACGCTCTCGACTTGTGAATAAATCACGCTTACCTGGCTCTGAATCCCAGAAAGTGTGATCAAAGCAATTTAGAAATACTTCTTCACCCGAGTTATTGTGCTCGGCCCAAAAAGTCCTGATTCCTTTGGAGTCTTCGTGGACTTCGAACTTTATTTGATAATCTCCTATAGAAGTTAGTTCTTGTTGTCCACTAGCCAATCCCAAAAGTTTCGATTCAATCTCATCACGGGCGGCTTGGAAATTCGGGTTCCTCTTTTTATCAATTTGTTTAAAGTACTCTTCACACCCATCTAGCAGAAGCACATTCTCCGGTGCCTTGCTGTTCGGACTAACTTTCAAAATAAGTTTTTCATAGCTCATTATCACTGATCCCAAGATAGTCATTGGCTCAACATTGAAAATACTTTGTAGCCAACCTGCCGACTTCTTTGTATTTTGGTTAACCTGATAGGCGGGTGATTTTCGAACTTGCTTTCTGCCATTTTTAATGACTTGCCACTCAACGTCCCCCATTGCGACTTCTGGGCCCCAATATTTCTCTTCGAGAACAAATAGAAAATTCTCAGCAAGTATGAAGAAATCTATTTGTGTTCCGTTTTGGTTCGGCAATTGCCGTCCATGGATTACATGCCATTCGTCTGGCAAATATTTTTCCAAATAATAAGCTGTCTTTTTCTCACCTGGACCTTCAAAGTCATCTAAGACAGTTAACTTTGCCATTTCAGAGGAACCTCATAACTCTCGGGGTAAATTGCTTGTTCAAAAACAGACGTATCGTCCAACAGCCTCTCTAAGAATAAGTTGTGCTTGGAGTAATACACGAACAGTTCGGAACTTGCACGTGTCGGGCCAACGAAATTAAGCCTTATTTCCATGTTTTCTTCAGAGATGTTTGAAATTTTCTCTTTATAGGAGATTGCAAATCCCTCGCTTATTTCGGCAAGGTATTGCTTGGCGAGCTCTTCGAGACCCAGCAGGAATACATATTTGAACTCCAGCCCCTTGGCAGAGTGTATAGTCATCATTTTTATTGAATCGTGATTTGGATCGTATGTTTTGGTATCCCACAGCGGAGATATCCAACCAAATTGCCTTTCTTCTATCAATTCGTCGAGTGCATCACTTATACCAGCTATAGAACCCTTCATGGTGTATCTCCGGCTGCACAAAATACCGATATCAGACAATTTTGCAGCTGGGTCTTTCTCTAAAACGGATCTGATGTCCAGGGCAATTGCACGTTTAACGTCTGGCTTAGATAGGCCACCTTGAACCCAGACAAGCTTTGGAACCAATCCTTCTATTTGCGCATCTTCGGGCTTAATGCCGCACTCAGGGATTAGCACATTAATGAATTTCACAATTTGTTTAGTGCTTCTATAGCTCTTCTTGAGATAAAAATGTTGAGGGGATAACTCTTCAAAATCAGTAAGCAGGTTCGATTCTCTATAGATTGCCTGATTGGAATCCGCAGCAAGTAAAATTCCCCCTCTATGAGGTCTGACTTTTTTGGAAAGGTAAATAATCCAAGCTTTCATAAAATCCTGAGCTTCGTCAACTAAAATCGCGTCGCAGTCTTGAGATACATGTATCATTCGATCTAATTGATGTTGTGCGGCTCTCTCTGAGGTATTCTTCATCGTAAATTTATCCACATGTCGCGTAATGAACTCGTAGAAAGTTTCCACCGTAATTCTCGGTGATTTGGTTACTAGGCTGGCTAGGTAGGGTTTCAATGCGTTATTGAAACACAGGACATTAATTTGCCACTTTGGGTGTTGTTGATGCAAATAATTAGCTCTAGCAGCCAAAACAAGAGTTTTTCCACTGCCAGCCACTCCACTGAGAATAGACAGACCAGATCCAGCAATTTGAGCTATAGCAGATTGCTCGGCATCTAACTCTTCTCTTTGTCTTTTCACTTCATTTGAGTCAACTTCGACTGGCGCTTTTGCCCTTGGAAGTGGCACTCTATCCCCGAAACGAGATGCTATGGATAAAACTAAAGTTACATCTTCATCAATAAAGGGGGATTCTAAATCTGGAAGACGAAAATTGTATGCAAAACCCTGAACTGGAATAGCATCCGGCACCTTAATTGAAGCGTATTTAAATTTGTTTTCTTTAGCTTTAATTCCAAGTTCCTTGAGGAGAGCAGCAAGCTTCCGATTCCTCTCTTTCTTTCTCTCCTCAAGATCTATTTCAAGTCCGTCCTTGATTTCCACATCCAGACAGTAAAAACCATGCTTCTCATCGGCCACTATTATCTCTGGAAAGTAATTCGAATTCGGTTGCCAGCTTTGAATGCCTCTCTTTCGAAGAGAATCAGATACTGCTGCTATTTGCTCTTGAGATGCGACCATATGAAGACCTAAATCGATTGTTTGCAGAAAACCATTCTCCTCTTTCCCATTTGGAGATTTGTGTGCCGTTGCCTAATCGTTATTACTTGGTCAAGGCTTTGAGATGAAAGAAATATTTAAGGGAACTTTTTTGACCCCCAATAACTCCAGCATCTGAAGCTTCTAGGACTTCTGCTTTCTGAAGTCGTCTTGAATGTACCTGGCAGGGGTTCTTGGGGTGCTCAAAAGTAAAGGTTGATGGCTATAAGTGTTATAAACAAGACTTGAAGTTATGCTCCTAGTTGTTCTACCTCTTAGACTGCCATTTGTGATTCAACTAACGACTAGGAATCGCGGATCGAGGAGTTGACAAGTAGCTGATATGGGATTGACTTTAACTCCTTAACGGCCGCCACAATTAGGGCCTCGAGTTTCCCAAGAGAATTTTGAGGAGAAAGTGATCTCAACAAGCCCTTAAGCCAAGGTCACAAATCCGCTTTAGGAGGCATTGAGTTATCCAACCTAAAAAAGTTACGAAGTAGTCAACCCTAGGTTCTGACTTGGATTTGAGTAACCAACATTGTTTTTAGCTGAAATCCTGACTAGGTAACTGGTCTTGGTTTTTAGGCCTTTCAGGGTCAAAGTGGTGCTTGAAGAAGCAGTTTTGACTACTGTTTTCCAGGTTTGACCGTTGTTTGTTGATACTTCAGCTAGATAATCACTGATCTTGGCTCCACCATTATTAGGTGCAGTCCAAGAAATAACAGCACCGGTAGCAGAAACTGACTTCAGTGAGATAACTGGTGCTGAAGGAGCAACAGCAAGAGTTACAACATTCAAAGTAGAGCTAGCTTTAGAGACTCCAACAGAGTTCAGAGCTTTAACTCTCACCGAATACTTAACTCCAGGGTTTAGTCCTGTAATAGTAATGCTGGTGTTACTTGAAGCATCATGGGCTATAGGAGACCATGTGTAGCCTCCACCATTGATTTCAACAACATAGTCACTAATAACTGCCCCACCATTAGATGAAGGAGCATTCCAGTTCAAAATGAAACCAGAACCTGAAACACCACTAGAAACTAAACCAGTTGGAGCAGTTGAAACAGTTGCCAAGGTTGTGAAGGAACCATAAACATAATCCCCTGTGCCATTAGCATTCACAGCAGCAACACGAACCTGATAAGTGGTTCCAAGCTTCAAACCAGACAAAGCAAGAGAAGTTGAAGTTGACACCTTCTTTGAAACAGGAACCCAACTGGTTCCATCAGTTGAAACATCAACCAGATAGTTAGTGACCTTAGAAGTAGCAACAACGCTTGACCAAGACAAGGAAGCAGCATTGGTCTTGATTGAACCAACAGTCAAACCTGTCGGAGCGTTAGGAGTAATTCCACCAAGGGTAGTAACAGTGATCACATTCGAATAAGCACCTAAACCAGCAGAAGTAACCGCAGCAACCCTGAACTGATAAGTCCTACCAGAAAGCAAATTACTCACATTAAACCCAAGCTGATTAGAAGCAGTGTGAGGAATAACAGTCCAAGAATTAGAACCATTAGAAGTAACCTCAACCTGATAATCAGTAATAGGTGCACCACCATTACTATCAGGCAAACCCCAACCCAAAGACAAAGTGTTAGTGCCCAAATGAGTAGAAACCAAACTCTTAGGAGCAGTCGCAGTAGTAGCCAAAGTAGTAACAGATCGCACCAACCACTCACTCTGACCAACAGCATTCACCGCAGCAACACGAACCAAGTAAGTAGTACCAGGAGCAGCACCAGAAACAGAAAGAGAAGTAGAAGTAGAAACATCACTCTTCACAGACTGCCACGACTGACCTCCATCACGAGAAGTCTCGATTCTGAAATCAGTTATTCCGGAGCCTCCTGAGTCTTTGGGAGCTAACCAAGTTAGTTTGAATCCAAATGCGTTTAACTCGCTGGAAACTAACCCCGAGGGTGCACCAGGACTTTTGGATTCGAAAGTGTGCACCTCGATTAGGGACCAATTGAGGTTCATGTAGTTTGTGTTTTGGCCTGCCGTCCCTCCATTATCTCCGCGAACTCTAAACCAGTACACTGATCCAGTCAAAAGACCAGTTAAATCTAGTTTTCTGCCTACCGTGGAACCGCCTGTAATAGTTTGCCAATCGGTTCCGTTTGTTGAATATTCAATTACATAACCTGATAACTTCGGTGATCCTAGAAAATCAGGATCATCCCAAACTAATGAACCTTCTGTCGGTCGTTCTGGACTTCCTTCAAACGAAAATGACTTTGGGGCAGCGGGTTGACCGGGAGGTGTTCTAAGAACCTGCAATTCTGACCCAGTGCTCATCCAACCTGAGAAATGGTCTAACGTATCCATCGCTGCTCCGTAACATTCATACGAACCAGGAAGGCTACCTACAGGCACTCTCACAAGCATCTCAGCTTGAAAGTTTCTAGCTGTTCCGGTGTGACTTACAACACCACTGTTAGAAGCTAAAGAAGACATATCAGTTAAATAGGCAGAAGAGCTAGCAGAAACAGAACCGCGAGCGCCAACACAAGCTACAGAAACATACTTAATTCCAGTCGCATCAGTAGCACCAATATGAAAATGAACCAAACCATCGCTAGATCCAACATCAACAGAAGAAGTAAGCAAAGAAACAGACAAAACAGGAGCAGAATCATCCCATTGCCCACCTGTACGTGCTACATCCAGAGTGTCATTAGTGCTCATCCAACCTGAGAAATGGTCTAACGTATCCATCGCTGCTCCGTAACATTCATACGAACCAGGAAGGCTACCTACAGGCACTCTCACAAGCATCTCAGCTTGAAAGTTTCTAGCTGTTCCGGTGTGACTTACAACACCACTGTTAGAAGCTAAAGAAGACATATCAGTTAAATAGGCAGAAGAGCTAGCAGAAACAGAACCGCGAGCGCCAACACAAGCTACAGAAACATACTTAATTCCAGTCGCATCAGTAGCACCAATATGAAAATGAACCAAACCATCGCTAGATCCAACATCAACAGAAGAAGTAAGCAAAGAAACAGACAAAACAGGAGCAGAATCATCGTAAACACAGGTCGCGGTAAGAATTTCGCCCGAGTCTAAGTCGCAGGTGTTTAATCCTTCACCTCCATTGAGGCTATCCAATCCTTGACCACCAGCAAGCAAGTCATCTCCATTGGATCCAGAAAGAGAGTCCGTGCCTGACTGTCCGAAGAGGTAATCGTTTCCAGCATTTCCCTCTAAGTTGTCGTTTCCATCACCACCGTTTAGGTTGTCAGCTCCTTCACCACCTATCAGAGAGTCATCTCCTGCTGTTCCGTTTAGGGTGTCGTTGCCGTCCCCTCCTGTGATGGTGTCATCCCCTG
>Ga0214917_10003279_pt1 | contig 18867 bp, 15 predicted proteins | sample LL_1208_BB_MetaG_FD_177983 | JGI IMG/M metagenome (GOLD analysis project Ga0214917, IMG submission 177983) | Freshwater microbial communities from Lake Lanier, Atlanta, Georgia, United States - LL_1208_BB | ecosystem: Environmental > Aquatic > Freshwater > Lake | place: USA: Georgia | collected...
TTTCATAATGCAACGATTTTGGAGTAAAATTAGTCATTCGACCTGAGCCTATGGAAGATGTGCAGCTCGTAAAGGAGTGTTTAAGCGGCAAGGCCAGGGCTCAAAAAACGTTGTTTGATAAGTTTGCGCCAAGAATGATGGCGGTGTGCATGCGTTACATGAAAGATAAACCAGAGGCGGAGGATGTATTTCAAATCGGAATGGTGAAAGTTTTTACGAAGTTGTCGGAATTCAAATCGGAAGGACCTTTGGAAGGATGGATTCGAAGAATAATGGTGAATTCCTGTTTGGACCAACTACGTAGAAACCAACGCTTTATAAGCGATGTGTCCTTTGATGATGTGGCTTTCAAGGTAGAAGAGCAAGAGACCATAAGCACCACTTTAAATACTGAAGCCCTAATGGGATTGATACAAAATATGCCAACAGGCTACAAAGTCGTATTTAACATGTTTGCGGTGGAAGGGTATTCTCACCAAGAAATTGCAGAACAGTTGGGGATATCAGAAAGCACATCAAAATCTCAATATCTTCGGGCAAGGGCATACTTACGAAAACGAATAGAAGAAGCGGAAAAATGAAGGATAAATTTGAACAATTAATGAAGGAAAAGCTAGGCCACCACGAGGTGACTGTGAATCCTGCATTGTGGAAGGCCGTTTCTTCCTCAGCAGGCATCTCATCCAGCGCATGGGGGCTTGGTGCTTGGTTAGGTTTGTTCAGCGGTTTGCTGGTGTTGATGGCAAGTGCATTATATTTTATACTTCCTTCTGAAAAACCCCACCATGCTCCTTCAAAGGGTTCTTCTCATCTTGCACCCAGAAGGAACAAAGAACGTGTTGCAATGGTTGACATCAACTCCCGTCCTCAAGAGCCAATCAAGGCCGAAAAGCCACAAAAATCAAAAGACAATGAGAAAGGGACACAACCAATCAAAGGAATTTTCATTGCTACAGCCCAGGAAGGCATATTGCAACTGGATTTACATTCCGAAGATGTAACAATAAATATCTCAAACAAAAAGGACGCGGATACAACAGGTGTTTTACCCATCGCACGCACCCAAAAAGCAGAAACCCAGTGGGTTGAACAAGCGTCCATCTTGAACCCGCTTGTGCCTGAGGAGGAAAAAGAAAAAATCCAAGAAACGCAAACAATCGCAATGCCCAATGCCATTACCCCGAACGGAGATGGCGTTAACGATGTATTGTCGTTACAGTGCGGAGACCTCCATGATTTTAGTGTAGTGGTCTTGGATGCCCAAAATAAAGTGGTATACCAAGCTAATAGTACTACTTTCGAGTGGAATGGCACCTTGCTCAACGGTGATCCCGCACCGCAAGGTGTATATTCTTATTATTACACGGCAAAAGATAAAAACGGGATTTGGCAACATCAATTTTCCACCTTAACCCTTCTGAGGTAGTTTTTCTTTATTCTTTTTAATTGTATATTTGCGCCCCTAATGCCCGGGTGGCGGAACTGGTAGACGCGCTGGATTCAAAATCCTGTTCTGGCAACGGAGTGTGGGTTCGATTCCCACCCCGGGTACATCAAGCAGAGTGTAGAATATATTTTATTACTCCATGCTCTGCTTTTTGTCTTCATATCTCCTTCATAGGCGCTTAAAAAAACGGGGGTTTATCTTTTATCCTTAATTTTGGAAAAGCGATGCAACAAGTAATTATTCATATCAAAGAACTCCTTCAAGTGAGACCCTCCCCTTCGGAACCGATAAGCGGAAAGGCGCTAAAGACAATTCCAAAAATTGAAGACGCCTACCTTGTTTTAAAGGATAACACTGTGGTAGATTTTGGCACAATGCTAGATTTTCATTCGAATACTTGGCCAAATGCAGAGCGTATCGATGCGTCTGGCCGATTTGTACTACCTGCCTTTTGCGACAGCCATACGCATGCGGTATTTGCGGCATATCGTGAGCATGAATTTCGAGATAGAATTCAAGGGTTGAGTTATCAAGAAATCGCCAACAAAGGCGGAGGCATCCTAAATAGTGCTCTAAAAATTAATGACATGAGCGAAGAGGAACTTTTGGAAAGTTCGCTCGAACGGGTAGGCGCTATGCAGCAATCAGGTACCGGTGCGCTGGAGATAAAAAGCGGGTATGGCCTGGATTTGAAAAACGAATTAAAAATACTAAGGGTAATTCAGCAAATCAAAAGCAAGGTCGAAATTCCCATTAAAAGCACCTTTTTGGCGGCACATGCCATACCGTCGGAGTATAAAAACAACAAAGACGCCTATGTTGATGCGATTGTGAAGGAATGGATACCCGAGGTAATTCGAGAAAACCTTGCTGATTTTGCGGATATTTTTGTGGAATCTGGGTATTTCGATATTAAAGACCTTGAAAAAATCCATGATGCCATTTCACATTCTGCTATGAAGTTGAAAGTTCATGCCAACCAATTCAATGTGCTAGGTGCCGTGCCGAAAGCATGCGCTTTGAAGGCCATAAGCGTAGACCATTTAGAGCTTATGGAAAAGCCCGATTTCGAAGCATTAAGCGATTCAAATACCATAGCGACATTGTTGCCAGCTTGTTCGTTTTATCTTAAGTTACCTTACGCGCCTGCAAGACAACTTTGTGATTGGGATATTCCAATAGCTCTAGCTAGTGATTTTAATCCAGGATCTTCGCCCACCTATAATTTGTTTTTTATTTGGTCGTTGGCATGTATTCAAATGAATTTAACCCCAGAAGAGGCGCTCAATGCCTTAACCATTAATGCTGCATTTGCCATGGGAATTCAAGATACCCATGGTTCGATTTTTAAGGGCTATAAAGGGAAATTGATTTTAACGACAATGGCTCCTTCTCTGGCATATTTTCCTTATGGATTCGGAATTAATCACGTATATCAAATGTTGAATTAATGTGTCGATTTGTTGGTTTTCTTATTTTTTACACGAACATCTTCCTGTTCACAGGGCAAACATATGAGCCTAATGGTCATCTTTTGTGGGAAATACAAAAAGGGAATAAAAGGTCTTACATATGGGGGACCTTGCATTCGAACGACAAACTGTTATTTGATTTTCCCGATTCCGTGTTTTGGGCGTTTTCGAAATGCCAAAGCCTTGCTGTTGAATTAGACCTGTTCTCATTTTTTATAAACAAGGCTTGTATTCCCTTAGATCAACCTATTATTCTTGATCAACGAGGAAAATTATATACTTCATCGGATGAACCATCGAAAAGTTATTATGGCGACGAGGACGGTATGCCTCAATTCATGGATGCCTTTTTTCAGGAAATCGCAGAAGAAAGGAGCATGCCAATAATCGCTTTGGAAAATGCGCAATCGCAAATGAGAAGTTTACGTGATGTACCGCTTCAGGAAGAGACAGCGCAGAAGAGGGCTACAGAAATGGACGTGTTAAAGAAATTTTATTTGCAAGGAAGAATTGATTTGATTGATAAATTAATAAGAAGTGGACAAATAGGGGGAGGCAAGGCCTATAAACAACTCATTGAGGACAGAAATATAAAAATGGCAGAGACTCTGCTTTTAGAAATGAATAAAAATGCAGTGTTTTGTGCCGTTGGAGCCGCCCATCTTTATGGCGAAAAAGGGATTTTACAAATTTTAAGATCAAAGGGGTGGTTGCTTCGTGAAATAAATTTAACTACAACGAAGTCTAATAATCGCATGATCAACCTTAATGCATCAAAAATTGAAATAACAGATACTATTTTGAACACTAAAATTAGAGCCTTTTTTCCTGGTGTACCTAAGAAAACAGTGTCTAAGAGAGAATTCAAAGAGCTTGGACAAGGAAATACCTACACCCTTTCTTGGTATCCCCGCGATTCTACATTTTCCTTGTTGGAAAGTGCGGAATTAAATATTGCCTCTCCACCAAATTGCCCTTATGTTTTTGGTGTTCTGGATGACGGAACGGAATACGTACAGGGGCTCAGCGATACGTATCCAGAGCGACTAATGTGGATTAGGGTATTGATGAACGAAGAAGTAGTCTTGGTAATAAGCTGTCAAGGAGGAAATAAGTTTATGAACTCAGACCGACCTAATAAGTTCTTTAATAGTGTAGTAATTGAATAATGAAACCCTTTCGTGAATCTATTCTTAATGCATCCTTAAATTCCGAGATTATTAAGATTTTTACAGGTACTCCGGAAGAGCTTGTTTTAGAAATTCAAAAAAGTAACCCTTTCATACATGTATTTGATTGTTCCAATCATGATTTAATTAAAAAGTTCAAAAATCTTGATGCATTCGAATTTAAATTCCTCTTTTCGCAATCAGATTGGGTTCTGATCTCGTATATTGAGAGAATGCCTGAATTGATAACCATCGTTGAAGAAATCGTTCAGGAGCATTTCTTGTCTAAGTTTGTTTTAATCGGCCAGCGCAAATCTGTTTTTGCTAAATCGAATTCATCCTCGCCTCTTTATTTTTATTCCTTACCTAATGTTTCTTATTATTTGACACAATATGGGGTGTTTCGAGCGGGAGAGTTACTTCCGAAGTGGTTAATTCATGGAATGACCCCGAATGAAAAGTTAGCTTATCAGCAGGATAAAGCTCCATGGAATTCCACGACCAAAAGGCACCGCGTAAATAAACCAGAAATTGTAAACAAAATCCTCATATATATTGCCTTGCATACAAATAAAACGATTAGTTTCAATGAAATAGGTGTTTGGGTGGGAATTGATAATGAAACGGCACAAAGGTATATTATGTTGCTAATAGATTTTGGATTAATTACTTGTTTAACTTCTTTTTCTTCCCGTCAAAAATATGAGTATATTAAAGGATTTAGGGTTAGTTTTGTCGATAATTACTTTCTGAATTTTTACAAAAACAATTTTGCCGAACTTCCTCTTAGGGCGGATGTTCAAGAATTATGGAAAAGTTGGTTGCTTGCCGAAAAATTAAAAATCGATGCACAAATTCAAAAAACAAATGGTTACTTTTTTTGGCAGTCCCATACACGTCAGCATATCGATTTAATCGTTGAAGAGGAGTCAGGAAAAAAAGAAGCATTTATTTTCAGTTGGATGACAAATCGTAAGCCTAGCATTCCACCATTATTTACAAGATATTATCCAGACATTCCAGTAAAAATAATTAGTCCGTCCAATTATCTTTCTTTTCTTACTCCATGAAAACATTCATTGATATCTGCGTGGATAAAATAATAAAGGAACATCCAAAAACCGATGAATTTATCCTCGTTATTCCTTCGAAAAGAGCAAGAAAGTATTTTTTTGAAGCTTTTGTAAGACGATTAAACAAACCCCTTTTTCTGCCCGATATTATTACGATAGATGAACTTATTCAAAAGTCAACTAAGCGTCCAATTATTGACAAAACGAGACAGTTGTTTATCTTATACCAAGTTGCTACTCAGAAAAAAGAGTTTGATGCCTTAACGTTTGAAGCCTTTCTCACTTGGGGGAATTCCGTGCTTAACGATTTTGATGAATTACAACGCTATTTGATTGCACCGGAAAAGGTATTCAAAAATTTGATTTCTATTAAAGAATTAGAAAGTTGGAACCTAGGCGACGACAAAAAATTATCAGAGAGCCAACAACAATTTATGTTGTTTTGGGAATCGCTTCCAAGTTTGTACGTCGCGTTTAACCGCGAATTAGCGAAAAGGAACCTCACGACGTCTTCCATTATCCTTGAACAACTAGCTGTTCAGCTGAAAGAATGGACAACAGAAAAGTATCATTATTTTATTGGTTTTAATGCCCTTACCAGGGCTGAACAAAAAGTAATCCAAGGGTTCTTAGCCGCAAAACAAGGCGCATTTTGGATCGATGCAGACCAATATTATTTAGAAAATGAAGCCCACGAAGCGGGTATGTTTCACAGAACTAATTTAGAATCTTTTACCATTCGGAAACCTCAATTTATTTCAGATGGGCTGTGCCATAATGAATTAAGCATAGATTTAGTTGAATGCCCACAAATAACAGGACAAATAAAGGTTGCGGCTTCGGAACTATGCAAATTAACGCAAGAAGAACTAAATACAACAATTGTGCTTTTGGCAGATGAAAGCTTAATCCTTCCTATGTTGAAGAATATTCCAAATTCGGTGGCACAAGCTAATTTATCTTTGGGTCTTCCCTTGGCACAAACACCATTAAAGTCTTTTGTTGATATACTTTTTTCCATTCAGGAAAACAAGGAACGATTCAAGACAGAAAGCGCTTATTATAAAGACATTTTGGCCTTATTCCAACACCCATATATCACGGTTTGGATTGAAAAAGATGTACGTAATAAATTAATAGTTTGGGAGCTTGAAACGGTTAGGTTTAATCGTGTATTTCAGAATCCAGCACGATGGAATTTCGACCCAATGCTCGACCAAATTCTAGATTTGTTATTCATGAATTGGAAAAAAAATTATGATAAGGCCCTTGGGATTGTCCATAAAATAATTGATTTGTTGCTGGAAAGAGTTGATTCCTCGCATCAAATGGAGCAACAAATATTATATGTTTTTCAACAATCCATGATCCAATTATCGAACCTGGTGGAAGAGGGATTGCCAGAAATGAATTTGCGCACTTTTAAATCGTATTTTAATCAACATTGGATGCATTCAACCCTTGCATACCATGGAAATCCTACCAACGGGTTACAAATTATGGGTTTATTGGAAACCAGGCTCCTCAATTTTGAACAGCTTATAATTATCGGATTGAATGAAGGGATCCTCCCGAACCATAGTGGCATAGAATCAAACATACCTATGGATCTGCGTAGGGCATTAGGCTTGCCAACGAACCGAGAAAAACAAGGGTTGTATGCACATCATTTTTACAGGTTGTTTCATCGTGCTAAAAAAGCCCTCATCACGTATTCGGTAGGTGGTGATGGTATGCGAGCAAATGAAGCTAGTCGGTATATTGCTCAAATTGAAATGGAATTGCTCAAGATTAACCCGAGAATACAAATAACCAAACGGTCGTACTCGATTCCGATGCACTTAAATTCATCAACCCAGTCTTCTGTAATTCAAAAAAGAACCCAAGTTTTTACGCTTTTGGATAATTATTTTTCGAGAAACATTTCTGCAAGTGCCTTCAATAAATATTTAAACTGTTCAATGGATTTTTATTATCGGTATATCGCTGAACTGGGTGAAGGAGAATCCATGGAAGAAAATGTGGAGTCAAGCAGTATGGGGCAGATTATTCATAGTACGCTAGAAATCCTATACACTCCTTTTGCAGAACGGGACAAATCAAATCAAAAGGTAGTTCCAGCACCAAGAGCGGTGACTGTATCAAATCTTGAGGAGCTTTTAGCGAATGCCCCAGAGGTACTTAAACAACAATTTATTCACTTTTTAGATAATGATGAAACCCTTGTATCAAGCGGGAAAAATTATTTGACATTTACGGTTGCTCTGCAATTAATAAATAACTTAATTCAAAATGACATTGCTTTTTTGAATCAATCGAAAAATAAATCGTTTTATATACACCGTTTAGAGGCCGCCTTGAGCCACGAAATGAAAGTAGAAATCCATGGAAAACCCCTTACCCTGAATTGGATTGGATTTATTGATCGTATCGATCGAATAGGGGATGAATTTCGGATTATAGACTATAAAAGTGGTAAGGTTACTGAGAAAGATACAAAGTATGAAATAAAAGAAGACGTAAAAAGTGCATTTACTTCTTGCAAACATGCGCTTCAGTTAGCGGTTTATTTATATTTATTTGAAAAAAATTATGGTTTTTTTCCTTCCGAAACGGGTATTTATGCTATTCAAAAAAACAAAAACGCATGGTTTCCTTTGGATTTGAACGGTCTAAGTGCATCAAACTTTCTTAAGGATTTTCAGCTTTTAGTGGAAGAAACCATCACAGAGTTGTATGATTTAAACGTTCCCTTCGCGCACAACACATTTTCTAAATATTGTCCACATTGTTAGAAAAAAAAATCCGGAATGGGTCACATTCCGGATTTCTCTGCAAGTTAATAAATCTAAGTGGCCGAAGCCGTCTAATAGACGGCCATTTAAATCTTAGGTTGCTTCAGTATAAAAGATTTTTTAAGGATGAGCGGTAGTCCTTTAATTCCTCTCTATTAATTTTTTGTTCCGAATTCTTTAACAATGATAGTAAGTAGAGCATATTTTCTTTGTCCTCTATTCCTTCAACTGGATATTTATTACCCTCTTCGTCTTCTTCAAACTGTCCTTCTACGTCAAAACACGCGTGCTCTTCAAGGTACTCATAGGTGAAACGGAGCAACTTTACCACAAGAGGGTCTTTTTCAATTTTCGCCAGTTCACGCAAAGCTTTTAATTCATTTATTAATTCTTCATGATCAATACCGTGCTGTTCCACGGACGTTATAATTGAATTGAGTTTTTCCTTGGCTGAGGGTGTTTTCATGTTAATTCGTAAGTGCAAAAGTAATGGTTTTTCTCTAGCCGCAAAAGGCTTCCATCCCTGATTTTTTTAAATTTGTCTTATGGACTATGTTTTTCAGGCAGTTGTCATGGGGTTATTGCTTAGTTTTATGGTGGGGCCTGTTTTTTTTCTACTGTTAGAAATTAGCATTACAAAAGGATTTAAATCCGCATTGATTTTTGATTTAGGCGTATTGCTAAGTGATTTGTTCTATATTTTCATTTCATTGTTTTTTGCCTACGAATTACGCGGAATAGGGGTATTGAATAATTACCTGCTAAGCTTTATCGGAGGAAGCTTATTTTTAGCTTATGGTATATATAATTTGAGATTTAAAAAGGTGGCGCTGTCAGGAGAAAACTCCTTGATGTTAAAAGCCAGCAAATCCGACAAAATATTCCCAAGAAATAAAAGAAGGATACTCAATACTCGAGATGTTTGGATATTATGTTTGAAAGGATTTACCCTAAATCTTCTAAACCCTGGTGTGTTGATTTATTGGTTAGCGATTGTGGCAAAAGGGTTTGATTTAACCGAAAACTATTTGGGTCAATGGCATATTTATTTATTTATTTTTATCGTGCTGGCTGTTTTTTTTGGATTGGATGTACTCAAGGCATATTTAGCAAATCGGCTAAAGCCTCTTGTAACCGACAGGTTATTAAAAGCATTAAATATTTTAATTGGGTCCGTCTTTATCGGGACAGGTATATTTTTAATTTTGAGACAGTTCTTTAAGTTGTAACCGTTACCAGAAATTTGGTTTATTCACGATGAAAAGCTTCTTTTTTCTTGTATTATTGGCTCCCTTTATGGCTTTTGGGCAGAAAGTTTCACCCGAAAATCTAGGGCCCAAAGTAAAGGTTTATTGGGATGCAAACAATAAGAAGTTGCATTCAACAGGAGCTTATTACGTGGATAAATTCCATCCGGAAACGACAGAAAAACATGGTAAATGGTTGTTTTATTCCATTGATGGAATATTGGAAGAGGAACGAAATTACTTTAGAGATCGCATTCATGGAAAGCAAACAATTTTCTTCCCAAATAAAAAAGTAAAACAAATTTACTTTTCAAAGTTTAATGTTTCGGACTCAATTTATAAAGAATTTAACGAAAAAGGCACATTAATCCTTCTTGGAAATTATGAATTGGGCTCCCCAAATGGGAAATGGATTTACTATTATCCCGATTCGAGCCTGTGGAAACAAGAATTTGTTTCCAATGATACAACCTATTTGATGGAATACCGACATAAGGATTCAATACACACCCCAATGGTGGTGCGCGGAAATGGAAAAGTAATTACGTTTTTCAACAACGGTGTAATAAAAGAATCCTATGAATTTAAAAATGGACTAAAGAATGGACCTTTCTTAGAAAATCTGGCCTCTGGTGTACTATCGATTTCTGGGGAATTTAAATTAGGCAAAAAACATGGTGAGTGGATTTTCAATTTCAACGAGGGGTCACTTGAAAAAAAACAACATTTTTATGAGGATTCATTGGATGGATCTTATCTTGTTAATTATCCAAATGGAACTACAAAAACGGAAGGGTCCTATCGAATGGGTAGAAAACAAGGGCCATGGGTGTGGAAATTGGAAAACGGACAAACAGAAATGGAAGGGTCTTTCGTGAACAACTTACAAGACGGAAACTGGAACTATTATTTTTCATCTGGAGAGCTTTCCTATAAAGCACATTTTACCCGAGGATTAAAATCTGGACAATGGGAATACTTTTATAAAGACGGCCAGAATTTTAGAAAAGGAAATTATGAAAACGATTTAAAAGAAGGATTATGGCAGACGTGGTATGAAGATGGAACAAAGTTAATGGAAGGAAAATACCATCTTGGAAAAGAAATAGGGGAATGGAAAAATTATTGGCCTAATGGACGAGTCAAGAATCATTCCTTCTATTCCGATGGAAAATTAAACGGGGCGTGGTACTCCTTTTCACCAGAAGGCAAACTTCTTCTTTTTGGTAGATATAAAAACAACCAAAAAAAAGGTAAATGGACAGAATTTTACAACAATGGATTAAAAAAAGAGGAGGTAACTTATTCAATAAAACGATTGAAAAATATCTCCGACGATGTCGTTGCTATGGGATTTAAAGAACTAAGGAGTGTTCAACATGGTAAATATAAAGGGTATTCTCAGGTAGATTTTAAGGTTAAAGAAACCGGTAGGTTTAATTGCGGTAAAAAAAGTGGAAAATGGACAAATTTTCACCCTGGTGGAGTGATTCCTGCAGTTATTGCAAATTACAAAAGAGGGGAACTCCATGGCGTTTTCTACCAAAACGATCGAAGAGGAAACAAAATGAATGAAATTCATTACCGAAAAGGGGTGAAAGATGGATGGTTTATTGTTTATGATAAAAACGGAAAACCGGTTGTTAAAAAACGATTTCAGCACGGACATGAATTAAGAAGAAAAAGCGCAGAAGATATGTTTGTGCCTTAATCTTCTAATAGCGTTAAATCGATTTGCCTTTTTCTTGGGCTTACTTCCTCCACGAGCACCCGAACCGCTGTACCTAGCGTATAGGTTTTTCCTGTTTTTTTTCCTACAATCACATGTTTATCTGGATCAAAGGAAAACCGGTCGAAACTTATGCTTTGAATCGAAACCATGCCTTCACAATGATTTTCTATCAAGCGTACAAATATTCCATAGTCGGAAATACCAGAAACGATGCCCTCAAATTCATCGCCAATTCGATCCAGGAGCATAAGGGTTTGAAAATATTTCGTCGATTCCCTTTCTGCTTCGGTTGCCTTTCGTTCATTGGCAGAAATACGTTTACAAACATCCTCCAAGTCGTTACGCCATTTAATTTTTTTGGTTTCTTTTTTCTCGAACAACTGCCGATGTACAATCAAATCGGCATAGCGCCGAATAGGTGAAGTGAAATGGGTGTAATACTTGAAAGCCAAACCAAAATGTCCTTTATTATTAGTGCTGTAAACGGCTTTGGCCATGGAACGCACCACCATGCTTTGTATCAAGGGAAAATAAGGTTCCTTTTCTATGGATTTTAGTAAAGTATTGATGCTCTGTGCCGCAGATTGAATATTAGATATTTCCAATTCAAGGCCAAATTTTTCACAGAACAAATGAAGTAAACCTAATTTTTCGGGGTCAGGTAGATCGTGAATGCGGTACACACTGTTATGGTTTTCTCCTTTTTCTTGATTGGGGGTTAACGCAACGGCAACCGTTCGGTTGGCCAACAACATGAATTCTTCTATAAGCTGATGGGCTTCTTTTGATGTCTTGACTACCGTTCCTATGGGCTCTCCTTTTTCCGATAACACAAATCGCAATTCTTCCGAAATGATATTCAAGGCGCCGTCTTTAAATCTTTTGGAACGCAGTTTTTTTGCAAAATTATTTACGGTATGCAGTACCGCACTCATTACGTCTTCCTTGCCTTCCAATATTTCTTGAACTTCCTCATAGGCGAAACGTCGGTTAGAATGAATGACCGTTTTTCCGTACCAATGATTACTTGGATTTCCTTGCTCATCAAATTCAAAAAGCACAGAAAATGCTAATTTATCCTCGTTTGGCCGTAAAGAACACAATACATTAGAAAGTTGCTCTGGCAACATGGGCATTACCCGATCTACTAAGTATACGGAATTAGAACGTTTCAAGGCTTCTTTATCAAGGGGTGAACCTTCTTTTATGTAGTGTCCAACATCGGCTATATGCACCCCAATTTCTATTTTACCGTTGTCTAGATTACGATAGGAAATGGCATCGTCGAAATCTTTAGCATCCACTGGATCAATTGTGAAGGTTAACGTTTCACGGATGTCTTTTCGCAGCGTTACCTCTTCTTCGGAAATAACTGTCGAAATCAGGCCTGCTTCTCGCATTACTTCTTCTGGAAAGAACGGATCAAAGCCTTGGTTTACGAGAATGGAAATCATTTCGGAGTCGTTGGTGCCCGGGTATCCTAATAATGCCATGACTTCTCCTTTTGGATTTTTTTCTGTCCCTTCTTCAAAAGAAATTTTAGCCACAATGCGCATTCCATTTTTTGCACCCATGAGTTGATCCATTGGCACCTCCACGGGGACGCCATATTTAACGCTGTCGGGTAAGAGGATTGCCTTCTCATTCTTAATTTGTAACGTTCCTACCATTTGCGTGCGCGAACGTTCTAGTACACCTAAAATCAACCCCTCCTTCTTACCGTTCCGATCTTTTATTATGGAAAATTGCACGCGGTCACCGTCCATTGCTGCCCCTTTATTTTCTTCTCGTATAAGTACGTCGTTATGTATTCCTTCCTGGCGAATGAAACCAAAACCTTTGGCGTTAAGTTCAAAATATCCCTCTAAAAGATGTGCTTTGGACATGGTGAAACTGTGCACATTGACGCGTTCAAGTTGTTGTTTTGCTACTAAAATATTTAGTGCGTCCATAATATATTGCCGATCAATAGGCGTATTGGCATCCAATAAATAACAAATTTGTTTGTGCGAAAGCACGGCTACAGGATTTTTAGAAAACACAGCTAAAACAGCCTTACTATAGCTTTCACGAGGTCTGAAAGAGGAATCTCGTTGTTTTTGTAGTTTTTTCTTAGACATTGCAACCCCGCGTTAATGGCGGATGATTACTTTTCTAGAAAAGGGTTTAGTACCGACGCCATCAAAGTAGACGAAATATACCCCACTATTCAAATCGGAAATGTAAAGTTTTTTACTTCCATGAACGACATCTTTCATCACGACATTACCCATCACATCCAGTATTTTAAAGTTCATCGTCGAATAATTAGAAACATTAATCTGCAAATAGGTGTCTGCGGGATTAGGGGCTAATGAAATCGTTACAGGCTCTTTAATTACAGGCTTTACTTTTGCTGTGTAATCAACCATAACATCCACGGAGTCCAAGTATGCCAACCCCGAACTGTTGGTAACATAATAACGATAGTGAGCAAAACCAGAAACACCATCCGCGGGATCGAAGTCGGCTTTAAGTTTTCCGTATTCACCGGGTAAGAGGTCAAATAGCACAGCCGCTCCGCCTGGGGTTGTCCAAGGATTGGTAGTCATTTGGGTACTTGAATAACAGGCACCACCAAAAGGATCGGAGGCGTGCCCCCAACATAGGCCATCCGACCATCCCGCAGGAACCAACAATTGCGAGCGCGTAATGCGCCATTTTTGATTGGAAGCCGTATTGTTGTGAATTTCAAAAGTAACATCAAAAGCGGCCGCAGAAGGAGCATTTGTAGCATAGGATGCAGCACCCGAGGATAAATCGTTGACCTGGCCTTGTACGTTAATAACAATATTGTCTTGGGCTCGATAGTAACCTAACAATAGAAACATGAATATGGAGAAAAACGTTTTCCGCATAAATTTGCAATAAAAATCAAATATAGCGAAAGTAATATACATTAACAAGGCGAATAGCATAAAAGAAAAAAAATAATTTAACTTTGTTGACGGCGTTAATTTTGATGGTGGAACTAAAAACTTCGTTATGAAACAATTATTGTACATTTTCTTCATCTTTTCTTTCACCACGCTATTCGGCCAACATAAAGGATCCGATTCCTTGTCGGGGAAAAAAGTTCCTTCGGTAAGCTTAAAAGACATTAATGGCAAAATATTCAATACCTCCGCATTGGGCTTTAGTGGTCCGGTGGTGATCAGTTTTTGGGCCACTTGGTGTTCTCCGTGCAAAAAAGAACTTATGGCAATTCATGATCTTTACGAAGATTGGCAAGCTGAAACCGGGGTTTCGCTGGTTGCAGTTTCCATCGACGATGAAAAAACAAAACGCGATGTAAAAACGTATGCCGACGGCAAAGGATGGGATTACACGGTGCTTTTGGATCCCAACGGGGATTTTAAACGAAGCATGGGGGTAAACAACGTTCCTCATACGTTCCTATTGGATAAAGACGGAAACATCGTTTACACACACAACAATTACATGCCAGGGGATGAAGCAATTTTGTATGAAGAAATCAAAAAGCTTACCACTGAAAAATAACCGCCTTTTTACCCTGCTTTGGGGGCTTTTCGGGTTAAATATTTTGTGGGCTCAAGGAAATTTTACCGGAAACATGGAATCCACGTTTCAATATTTAAACAACGACCCCACCATTAACGCGCTTCAACCTCCATCCAAAGGATTGATCAACTCCTACATGAATGTATTTTACACCAACGGAGGATTTAAAGCAGGTGTGCGCTTGGAAAGTTATTTACCCAGGATTCAAGGATATCCCAATCGATTTGATGGTACAGGCCTTGGATACCGATATGTAGGATACCAAAATGCAAAAGTGGACATTACTGTTGGGAATTTTTACGAACAATTTGGAAACGGTTTATCCTTTAGAATTTACGAGGATCGTGCCTTGGGGTACGATAATGTAATGGATGGAATTCGATTGATTTTTAAACCCATTAAAGGGATTCAATTGAAAGGGGTTTATGGAAAACAACGCGTTTCGTTCGTTGGTGGAAAAGTTGTTTACAGCGATGGAATTGTGCGAGGCTTGGACGGGGAGATAAACATAAATTCGGCGTTTGAAAAATCATTAGGGACATTTCCATTAACGCTTGTTTTGGGAGCTTCTTTTGTCAGTAAATATCAAAAAGACGACGATGACGCGCTCATTTTGCCTGAAAACGTTGGTGCATATGGAGGTAGGGCTAAGCTTAGTTACAAGAACTTTACGCTCGACGGCGAATACATACAAAAAGAACAAGACCCATCCCTGGATAATGGAAAAATTTATAATTACGGCCATGCGGCCGTTGCCAATTTTGGGTATTCTAAAAAAGGGTTTGGATTTTCCATTTCAGGTAAATCCGTCGATAACATGAGTTATCGTTCTGATCGCAATAAAGACCTTCAAGATGCCTTTATCAATTATCTTCCGGCCCTCAATAAAACGCATACGTACAATCTTGTAGCCACGTTATATCCTTATGCAACCCAACCCTTGGGGGAAGTGGCGTACCAAGCAGACCTTGTGTATACAATCAAAAAAGGAACTTCATGGGGAGGAAAATACGGAACCACCATTGGAGTAAATGCTTCAACAGCCTATCGTCCGATTCGAAACACCTCAGGAATTAATCCGAACGACTCAAGCCGCATTACTTATAATACCCACCTTTTTCAGAAAAGTGATAGCCTTTATTGGCGCGATATTAATGCGAATATTACTCGTAAAATCAACAAAAAACTCCTGCTTATTTTCTCGTATTTTAACATTACCATCAACAACGACGTTGCAAAAGTTTCGAACGACGCGAAAGGGATAATAAGTTCCCACATTGGGGTTGTGGAAGCTTCGTATAAAATGAATGCGAAGCATAACTTACGGATGGAGTTGCAAGGAATGTTTGTCAATAAACTGCCTAATGGAATGATCAATGATAAAGGGAACTGGGCCACAGTCCTGCTTGAATATACGGTTGCGCCGAGTTATTTTGTAAGTTTCTTAAATCAATACAATTACGGGAACCCTAATCCCGATAAACGGGTTAATTATCCAAACATTACTTGCGGATACATCCATGAATCCACACGGATCATGCTCTCCTATGGACGACAGCGCGCCGGGCTTTTCTGTGTTGGAGGGGTGTGTCGATTTGTACCTGCCAATAATGGCTTAACCTTAAGTTTCACCCAAAGTTTTTAAGTATGAAGCGTTTTTTGGGAATATTGTTTTTAGCACTTTTATTTTTCTCCTCTTGCGATCATATCAAGAACCCCTATCCACCCTCTACAGGTTCGGATTTAGACACTTCGCTTTATCCAGGTAATTGGAGCAATTATCTCGCGAACGAATGGCCAACGTTTACCCAAAACACCAACCTCAATCGTAACCTCTTGGTGGAGGATTTTACGGGACACAAGTGTATTTATTGCCCTGCCGCGGCTGATTTAGCCCACGCCCTGCATCTAGGTTATCCGGGAAGAGTGTTTCCGCTTTCCATTCATGCTGGACCTACAGGAATTGGGGATTTTCAGGTAGTGGATGCTGCGGGGGGCTATCCAACCGATTTCACAAATACTGATGGAATCGCGATTGCCCAGTATTTTGGGGCAAATGACGGCGGATTTATTGGAAATCCAAGGGGGACTATAAGTCGAATCAACAATGGAGGGGTGCTTTTCCAGAGTCCTGGCGCCTGGACGGGGATGGTTACAAATGCCTTGAGTCAGAACATCCTTAAAGTCAACATGCAATCCGCGCTCAATTATTATCCTAGCACCAAGGGCGCCTTTTTACACGTAGAAATTGAAAAACTTGACCCAAATTTGAACAATGAACTCGCCGTGGTTGCCTGCATCGTGGAGGATTCCTTAATTGGAGATCAAAAAATGTCCGATAACAGCCATAATCCAAATTACATCCATCGCGACGTTCACCGGGGGAACTTGAATCATACGCCATTTGGCAAAACATTGACCAACGCGGAGCTAACCAATGGAAAATATTATGTGAATTATTCTTTTGTGGTGCCCAACCAACTCGATGGGAATTTTAATGCCGCAAACATGCATGTTTTAGTGTATGTTTATGACAAGAGCACCTGGGAAATTTATCAAGTAATTGAACAAGCCCTTCAATAAAAAAGGCCGCAATCAGCGGCCTTTCCCTAATTAAATCAGGTTATTTAGTTTTTTAACAACCGTACAGTTTCAACACCGTTGGTTCCGTATACATTCAAGAAGTACATGCCGCTGGTTAAGTCGGCTAAAGGAAGCGACACACTTGAAACGCCCTCAACAGCATGCTTAAGGAGAATTTGTCCGCTCAAGTTGCTTAGTGTTAAGGTATGACCCTGAACGCCTTTTACGGTTACCAAACCGTTTGTAGGGTTAGGGGAAACAGTTAAAGGCTCAATTATTTCAGTTACGAATCCAGCGCTTCCAACAACTATTTTGTAACCTGAAAAAGAAACCGATTGAGTAACTGGAGCCGGAGGAAGTCCAGGAATAAGCGATACTAATACCGTGGCACTCACGTTTATCGTAACGGGATAGGTTCCCGTGGTGGCGGTTGTCCCCCAAATATTCGCACATCCGTTGGCTCCTCCAGCGTATTGACAGTTGGCATTATTACAAGCATAATTAAATCCCGTAGGTAAGCCTTGCACTCCCGTAACAGAAAAACCTTGAATAGGAGACCCCACAAATTGGCCGGAAGGATCCAATCCAGCGGTTACCGTGGCAGGCACTTTGAAATTCAAATCGGTGGTATAAGCCACATTTGCCGCGGCAGGAGGAAGGTTCTGAACCGTATCGGGCCAAATACCATAGGTAGAGTCGACAAAATTAGCTCCAGGAACGCAAGATTGCCCGAAAGAAACGGCGGTAAAAACCGTTAGAAAAGCAAAAACGAGGTAAGAATTTTTCATAAAAAAGGTTTTGAGTTCCCTCAAAGATATTAAAAAATCCTCCCGAACAAAATTTTTACCTTTGCGCCTAATGTATACCTCACCTCTTATGGAAGATTCCTTGATCGATAATTCCAACGTTTTATATAACGTTACCATTAGCCTAGACCCAAGCATTGAGACCGATTGGTTGCATTGGATGCAACATACGCATATACCAGATGTGTTGAAATCGGCGTGTTTTTTACGCTGTTTAATATCAAAGGTAAACGGGAATGAACCCGGCGAATGCACTTATTCCGTACTTTATTGGGCCAAAAATGCGACAAGTCTTGATCGGTATTTTAATGAATTTGCGCAACGGCTTCAACAGGAACATACCTCGCGGTACGATGGAAAATTTGTAGCTTTCCGAACGACCATGAACGTCATCAATACCCTGGAACCGTGAAAGTAACTCCTAAGAAACATCTGGGGCAACACTTTTTAATCAACGAGGCGGTTTGTAAAAAAATAGTGGATGCCATTCCTCCTTGTGAAACACCTACTTCGGTTTTGGAAATAGGCCCAGGAAAAGGAGCTATTACCAAATATTTGCTGGAACGAAAAGATCTGGTACTCCATGCTTTCGATATTGATCACGAATCCATTGATTACCTGAAACAGACATATCCGGATTTTACGGGGGCTCATTTAGCGGATTTTTTACGTGCTGATCTTACGCATTATTTTCATGAGAGTCCAATTTTCGTTGTGGGGAATTTCCCCTACAACATTTCTTCGCAAATCCTGTTCAAGTGTTTGGAGCATCGGCAGCAAATCCCGTTCATTTTAGGCATGTTTCAAAAAGAAGTGGCACGAAGAATCGCTGAACCCCCAGGAAGCAAAGAATATGGAATTTTGAGCGTGCTCGTTCAAGCGTTCTATGAAGTAAAGTATCTATTCTCGATTGAACCGGGATCGTTTTATCCCCCACCCAAGGTGGTTTCGGGCGTGATTCGCTGTATACGCAATGAGCGCA
>Ga0214917_10003280_pt1 | contig 18863 bp, 17 predicted proteins | sample LL_1208_BB_MetaG_FD_177983 | JGI IMG/M metagenome (GOLD analysis project Ga0214917, IMG submission 177983) | Freshwater microbial communities from Lake Lanier, Atlanta, Georgia, United States - LL_1208_BB | ecosystem: Environmental > Aquatic > Freshwater > Lake | place: USA: Georgia | collected...
CGATCTTAAAAGCGTACGTGCTACTGCCGATCGAAAGGCATCCTGTTGCGGCGGACGCTGCGTTCGAGCTTGCCGCACGATATCGATTGACGGTTTACGATGCCGCCTACCTTTATCTCGCCGAAAGACTGGAGGCGCCGCTCGCGACGTTCGACGCAAAGCTCGCCCGAGCCGCTCAGCTACATCTCTCCGGCGACTCGACCGCTTAAACGTCGAGATTCGCGACGGTGAGCGCGTTCTTTTCGATGAACTCGCGGCGCGGTTCGACTTGGTCGCCCATCAGCGTCGTGAAGATTTCGTCCGCTGCGACTGCGTCTTCGATCCGCACCTGCATCAAGCGGCGCGATTCCGGGTTGATGGTCGTGTCCCACAACTGCTCGGGGTTCATTTCACCGAGGCCTTTATAGCGTTGGATCGCCTGGCCCCGTTTAGCGCTCTCGAACAACCAATTAATCGCATCCTTGAGTGTACGCACGTCGTGACGCGCTTCGCCGCGCGACACCCACGCGCCCTCGCCGATCAAACCGGCAAGCGTGCGGGCGAGTTCAGCGATGCGTTGATATTCGGCGGACTCGAAGAAATCGCGCGTGATGTATTTTTCCGTCGACGAGCCGTGTTCGCGTTTTGCCACGTGCAGACGCGACGGGCCTTGACCGTCGGCGGCCGCGATCACTTCGATCACGTAACCACGAGTGTCGTCGTTGCTGTCGTTGAGGCGGGTTTCAAGATCTTTGACCCAAGCGCTGATCCAGTCGGCGCGATCGAATTCGGCGCGTGTGACCACGGGCATCGACAACAATTGTTCCAGTAGGCGCTCGTCGTAGCGGCGCGCCCAGCGGCGAATGATGGCTTGCACCTCGACATATTGACGCGCGAGCGATTCGAGACCGGGACCGCGCAACGGCGGCGCAGCGGCGTTCAAATGCAGCGCAGCATCTTCTAGCGCCGAGTTCAGCAGCATCGCGTTCAATTCGACGTCGTCTTTGACGTAGGTTTCCTGCTTGCCGCGTTTGACTTTGTAGAGTGGCGGCTGGGCGATATAGATGTGGCCGCGCTCGATCAGCAGCGGCACTTGGCGATAGAAGAAGGTCAGCAACAACGTGCGGATGTGCGAACCGTCAACGTCGGCGTCGGTCATGATGATGATGCGGTGATAGCGCAATTTCTCGATGTCGAATTCGTCACGGCCGATACCGCAACCGAGCGCGGTGATCAACGTGCCGACTTCGGCCGATGAAATCATCTTGTCGAAGCGCGCCTTCTCGACGTTCAAAATTTTACCCTTGAGCGGCAAGATTGCTTGCGTGCGGCGATCGCGCCCTTGCTTGGCGGAGCCACCTGCCGAGTCTCCCTCGACGATGAATATTTCGGAAAGTGCCGGATCTTTTTCCTGGCAGTCGGCGAGTTTGCCGGGTAAGCCGGCGATGTCGAGCGCGCCTTTGCGCCGCGTCAATTCACGCGCCTTGCGCGCCGCTTCGCGCGCGCGCGCGGCTTCAATGATCTTACCGACGATTTTTTTTGCTTCGCCCGGATTCTCGAGCAAGAACTCCGACAGTTTCGCGGCGACCGCTGTTTCGACGACGCCCTTCACTTCCGACGAGACGAGTTTGTCTTTGGTCTGCGAAGAGAATTTCGGGTCGGGCAATTTCACCGACAAAATCGCCGTCAAACCTTCGCGTGCGTCGTCGCCGGTCGTCGGCACTTTCTCGCGTTTGGCGATGCCTTCTTTTTCGATGTAATCGTTGAGCGTACGGGTGAGTGCAGCACGGAAACCGCTCAAATGCGTGCCGCCGTCTTTTTGCGGAATGTTGTTGGTGTAGCAGAACATCGATTCTTGATAAGAATCGTTCCACTGCATGGCAACTTCGACGCCGATCGAGCCTTCCTGCGTACGGAAATGGAATATGTGATCGTGGATCGTGCTTTTCGAGCGATTCAAATGCGAGACGAAGGCTTGTAAGCCGCCTTCGTGTTGGAATACGTCGCTTTTGTTTTCGCGCTCGTCGACGAGCTCGATGCGCACACCGGAATTCAAAAACGACAACTCGCGCAATCGTTTGGCGAGGATGTCGTAGTCGAACGTGATGTTGGTGAAAATCGACGGGCTCGGCTTGAAACGCACGGTGGTGCCGTGACGATCGGTCGTACCGACGGCGGCGAGTGGCGCTTGGGGTTCGCCAAGACGATATTCCTGCGTGTGCAATTTGCCGTCGCGATGAATCGTGAGTTGCAACACGTCGGAGAGCGCGTTGACCACCGACACACCGACGCCGTGCAAACCGCCGGAAACTTTGTACGAGCTATCGTCGAATTTTCCCCCGGCGTGCAGCACGGTCATGATCACTTCGGCGGCGGAGCGACCCTCTTCGGCGTGAATATCGACCGGGATTCCGCGGCCGTTGTCCTCGACGGTGACCGACTCGTCAGCGTGAATAGTGACCACCACGCGGTCACAATGACCCGCCAACGCCTCGTCGATCGAGTTATCGACGACCTCGAAAACCATGTGGTGCAGACCGGTGCCGTCATCGGTGTCGCCGATGTACATTCCGGGTCTTTTTCGGACCGCGTCCAGACCCTTTAAGACTTTGATTTTACTGGAATCGTAGACGTCGTTTTCGGACATGCGCGGTGCCACTGAAAAGGTGGCTAATTATAGTCGATTTACCCTGCCCTGTTCCACGTGAAACACGTGATTCGGCGCCCCGAAAAGCCGCTGATCGCGATCGAGTGCCGTGACGATCAATTGACTCTCCAGACGCTCGACACGACGTATGAATCGGCCCAGACGATCCTGGTCGAGCTCGGCCGACGGATCGTCGAGTAGCAAGGTCGGTACGAGCCCGTGCTCGCTCTTGAGGAACTCCAGTTGGCAGAGATTGAGCGCGACGGCGGCGAGCTTTTGCTGACCACGCGACAGCACCTCCCGGGCGAGTTTGCCCTGGACCCTCAACGCAATATCGGCGCGGTGTGGGCCAGCCATCGTGGTACGCCGTTCTCGGTCCCGCCCCACCCCGGCCGCCAGCACGTCGGCCAACGAACTCGAACGGTCCCAGCCCGCTTGGAACGTCATGGTCGGCACGAAGCCGAGTAAGTCTTCGGCGACCGATTGCCAGTGTGGGGTCAAGGCCGCGACGACCCGTTCGCGCGCCACCGTCAGGTTTTCGCCCTCGCGCGCCAGTTCGGGGTCCCAGGCCGCCACCACCCCGGTACCAGTTCGCAGCGCGGCGTTGCGCTGCGCTAAAGCGCGTTGATAACGGCTCCAACCGGCTGCGAAACCTGGTTCCACGTGGAACACTGCCCAATCGAGCCAGCGCCGACGGCGTGCGGACGCGTCCTCGATGAGTTTGTGAGCGTCGGGATCTAGAACCTGCACCGGGAACGCGAGCGCCAATTCAGCGAGACTCGCGGGAGGTTGGCCGTTCAAACGCGCCTCGGTCCCCACCTCCCGCCGAATCTCGACCCCGATGGCCTGGTGGACCAGGTCGCCGGAGCGACTGGTAGCGATCCGGCCGAACACCAGCGCGAGCGGGTCGCCATGGCGAATCAGGCGTTCGTTCAGACGATTACGAAAGGAACGACCGCGCCCCAGCAGGAATGCCGCTTCGAGCAACGAGGTTTTGCCCGCGCCGTTCGGCCCGAACACCAGATTGGTGCCGGGGCCGAGTTCCAGTTCGGCCGATTCGATGCAGCGCAAACCCTCGACGCGTAATTCGGTCAGCGCCACCCGAAGATCTCTGCTCGCTGCTTACAAGCGCATCGGCATCACGACGTACTTCGCGTCGGCATCGGCCGCGGCGGTCACGAGGCAACTGCTGTTGGCGTCGGTGAGCGCGATATGGACGCGATCACCCTCGATCGCCGACAAGGCGTCGAGGATGTAGGTGACGTTGAAGCCGATCTCGATTTCCTCGCCCGCGTAGGACACTTCGAGTTGGTCTTCGGCTTCTTCTTGTTCGGGGTTGTGCGCCTGCAACGTGAGCAAATTCGGTTTGATGTTGAGGCGAATGCCGCGAAATTTTTCGTTCGACAAAATCGCCGTTCTGCTCAAACTTTGCTTCAAAGTGCTGCGATCTGCGTCGATCACGCGGTTTGCACGCGCCGGGATCACGCGACTGTATTCCGGAAACCGACCGTCAATGAGCTTCGAAGTGAAGCGAATTTCGCCGATCGTGCAGCGAACGTGATTGGTGCCCACCGCCAACTCGACCTCACCCTCCTCCCCGAGCATCCGCTGCAACTCCAGCACGCCCTTACGCGGCAGAATGACCTGCTGCTTGCCGGTGACCCGAGCCGACAACGTCGTCTCGCACAACGCCAGACGATGGCCGTCGGTGGCGACCGCGCGCAGCGTCCCGCCTTCGGACTCGAGCAACATGCCGTTGAGGTAGTAACGCACGTCTTGCTGAGCCATCGAGAAGTGGGTTTTGTCCATCAAGCGCTTGAACGCGGCTTGCGGCAGCTTCAACACTTGCTGCGCGTTGATTTCGTCGACCAAGGGGAATTCCGCCGCGGCGAGCGTCGAGAGCGTGAATCGGCTACGACCTGCGCGTACCACGAGCCGATCGCTCTCGGTGCTGAGCGTGACGGTGACGCCTTCCGGTAACGCTCGCAGAATATCCAGAAATTTACGGCCCGGGACGGTGATGTCGCCCTGCGCTGCGATGTTCAAAGAAATAGAACTGACGAGTTCGACTTCGAGATCGGTGCCGGTCACCGACAATTTTCCGTCGCGCGCACTGAGCAGCACGTTCGAGAGCACCGGCATCGTCTGACGCCGTTCGACCACACCGATGACGTTTTGCACCGGGGTCAGGATCTCTTCGCGGGAGGCTGTGAGTTTCATAGATCTCTTGATGGATTAGGAATTTAAGAGGTGGTAGAGATAGTAGAGCCTGTGGATGACGGGAAAACTACGAAAAACCCTTGTATTTCAGTTGTTTTCGAGCATTCGGACTGGGGATGGACGCGTGCGCAACCAACCGAATCCCTGTGTGCGGATTGTGCATAAAAAGCGGGCACTTTCGTACCCACAATTCATCCACATCAACCTGTCAGAGTTCTCAACAGGTGAGTCCAGTCCTCGCCGACCCGTTGCTCTTCGTCACGTAGCGCGCGAACGCGACGACAGGCGTGCAACACCGTCGTGTGATCGCGGCCGCCGAAGGCTTCGCCGATCTCGGGCAGGCTGTGGCTGGTCAACTCTTTCGCGAGCGCCATCGCGATCTGTCGCGGACGAGCCACTGAGCGACTACGACGCTCGGAAAGCAGATCGCCAACCCGAACGTTGTAGTAATCGGCCACCGTCTTCTGAATGTTTTCAATCGTGACCAAGCGTGCCTGTAAGGCGAGCAAGTCCTTCAAGGCGTCTTTGGCAAAATCGATCGTGATCGCTTGACCAGTGAAGCGTGCGTTCGCGATCACGCGTCGCAACGCACCTTCGAGTTCGCGCACGTTCGAGCGAATGCGTTTAGCGATGAAGAAGGCGACCTCGTCGCTCAAACGAGCGCCCGCCGCTTCAGCTTTACTGATGAGGATCGCTGCGCAGGTCTCGAGTTCGGGTGGTTCGATCGCCACCGGCAAACCCCAACCGAAGCGGGATTTCAAACGTTCTTCGAGACCATCGACCTCTTTCGGATACCGATCGCAGGTCAAAATCACCTGTTTTTGCCCTTCGAGCAGCGCATTGAAGGTGTGGAAAAATTCTTCCTGCGAGCGCTCCTTACCGGCGAAGAATTGAATATCGTCGATCAACAGCGCATCGAGTGATCGATACGCCGTTTTGAATTCGTTCATTTGATTGTGTTGCAGCGCTTTGACCATGTCGCTGACGAAGCGCTCGCTGTGTACATACGCGATGCGCGCTTCGGGGTTTTTCGCGAGGATCGCGTGACCGACCGCGTGCATCAAATGGGTTTTGCCGAGTCCGACGCCACCGTAGATGAAGAGCGGGTTATACGCGTTGCCCGGGTTTTCACCGACTTGTTGCGCGGCGGCTTTGGCGAGCTGATTGCTCTTGCCGACGACGAACGTCTCGAACACGTAATCGCGGTTGAGTCGGCCGCCGATGACGATGCCCTTGCTGCGCTCGTCGCTGCGCGCCAGGGTGGGCGTGGTCGGGGCTGGCGCCTCGTCGGGCAGGGCGCCGACTTCGACGGTGATGATGGGTGCATCGCCTTGCACTTCGCTGCGCACCCAGTCGGCGATCCGCGGCAGCAGGTTGGTGTTGATCCAGTCGACGACGAAGCGGTTGGGCGCCAGTAGCTTAAGCGCACCCTCACCGGCGACCGCCTGCAGCGGCCGTACCCAGGTGTTGTACTGCGTCTCGGGCAGGTCGGCCTCGAGCATTTGCGCGCAGCGGGTCCAAAGCGACGTGTCCACGCGCTCTTGCCTCGTAAAATCAGGTGACGAAAACGGGAAGGGCGGAAGTCTATACGCTCGCGCGGATATTGACACCCACGGCTGCTCTGCTTACCCTCTGCGACCTTTTTTTCGACGATTCCACCACTTGGGGCGGAAACATCATGAAACGCACCTATCAGCCCAGCAAGGTTCGCCGCGCCCGGACGCATGGCTTCCGCGCCCGCATGGCGACCGCGAACGGCCGCAAAATTCTCGCCCGCCGTCGCGCCAAGGGCCGCAAGAAGCTGATCCCCTGATCGCCGACGCCCGTCCGCCGCTGCGGTTTTCCGCCGAGCGGCGTCTGCGGCGCAAGGTCGATTTCGATACGACCTATCAGCAAGGTCGCCGTTACGGCGACGCGCTGCTCAGCATGACCGTACGTTCGAACACTCATGGTGGCCCGCGGCTCGGGCTCGCGATCGCCGCCCGTACCGTCGGAAATGCCGTCGCTCGTAACCGTCTTCGTCGCATAATTCGCGATGCGTTCCGCTTGGCCCAGCACGGGCTGCCGGCCGCCGACTTCGTGATCGGTGCGCGGGCAGGTGTGCGCGGCGCCGAATCGGCCCGTATCCGTGCGAGCCTCGCCGCGCTGTTTGCCAAGGTGGTCCGTTAAGTCATGTCGCCGTTGCGCGCGATGATTCGCGCCTATCAAGTCGTCGTCAGCCCGTGGCTCGGTCCGCGCTGTCGCTTTCATCCGAGCTGCTCACAGTACGCGCTCGATGCGCTCGATGCGCACGGCACGCTGCGCGGCGTGTGGCTCGCGATCAAACGACTGGCACGTTGCCATCCTTTCAATCCCGGCGGTTACGACCCCGTACCGCCGCGAAATTTTTGAAGATCTTCATCGCAGGTTGCCCGTGAATTCGACCAACGCCCGCATGTTTCTTTGGCTCGGCCTGGTGCTCGCGCTGTGGCTCAACTACGAAGCTTGGCAACGCGATTACGCGCCGCTCGAGCCGGTGCCGCAAAGCGCGACCGCGACGCCCAAGACCGCTGCCAACTCCGCGTTGGCCACCGAGATTCCGGGTGCGGCAGCGCCGGTGACCGCGACGCCACCGCCTGCGGCGAAGCCCGCCGCAACCACCGACACACCGCTCGCGACGCCGGCGGAAAACACGGCGAGCACAGCGAGCACGGAGCCGGCGCGTATCGTGCGCGTGATCACCGACGTGTTGACGCTAGAGGTTAGCGAGCAGGGCGGGGCGGTGGTCGGCGCGCAATTGACCAGCTATCCGCTCGTCAAAGGTGAACGGCAACCGGTCGAGTTGTTCAATCGTGCGGCGAACACTTTTTATTACCTGCAAACCGGTTTGGCGGGCGCACCGGGCGCGGCGGCGCCGACGCATCTCGCACGGTATCGAGCGGATGCGACCGAATATCGACTCGCGGACGGCGCGGCCGAGGTGCGCCTGCCGTTGACGTGGACCGATGCGACGAGCGGTGTGACAGTCACCAAAACGTTCGTCTTGCGCCGCGGGCAATACCGCATCGAGCTCGAATACGCGGTCGACAATCGCGGTTCGACACCGTGGATTGCATCCTCCTACGCGCAGATCTTGCGCGACGACAAACCGGTCGAGCGTTCGATGTTCTCGGTCGAGTCGTACGCCTTCAAAGGCCCGGCGTACTACAACGGCGTCAAATATTTCAAAATCGATCGCAGTAAAGTCGCCGACGCCGAGTTGCCGCGCGAAGTCACCGACGGCTGGATCGCCGGCATGCAGCACCACTTCGTCACCGCGGTGGTCCCGGAAAAAGGCCGCGCTTATCGATATTCTTTAAAGACCGAGGGCGATCAGTATTTGCTCGCGGTCGCGGGCCCCGCGCTCACCGCCGCCCCGCAGGGCAGCGCCAAGTTCGCCGAAACGCTGTACGTCGGCCCGAAGTTGCAGGCACAACTCAAAACCACCGGGCCGCGACTCGATCTCGTCGCCGATTACGGCCGGCTCACGCTGCTCGCCGAACCTCTGTTCTGGCTGCTCGAACAAGCACACAAAATGGTCGGCAATTGGGGCTGGGCGATCATCCTGATCACCGCGTTGTTGAAGCTCGTTTTCTATCCGTTATCGGAATCGTCGGGCAAGTCGATGGCGAAGATGCGCGTGCTCGGTCCGCGCATCAAAAATTTGCAAGAGACGTATAAAGACGATCGCGAGAAGCTCGGGCGCGCGATGATGGATCTTTACAAGCGCGAGAAGGTGAATCCGCTCGCCGGCTGTTTGCCGATCCTGATTCAGATGCCGGTGTTCTTCGCATTTTATTGGGTGCTGCTCGAGAGCGTCGAAATGCGCCAAGCGCCGTTCATGTTCTGGATCCAGGATCTATCCTCCAAAGATCCGTTTTTCGTGTTGCCGGTGCTGATGGCCGGTGCGATGTTCGTGCAATATAAGTTGAACCCGACGCCGCCCGATCCGATTCAGGCGAAGGTGTTCATGATCATGCCGATCTTCATGAGCGCGACGTTCGCGTTCTTCCCGGCGGGACTCGTGCTCTATTGGGTCACGAATACGCTGTTGTCGATCGCGCAGCAGTGGAACATCAACCGTCGCATCGAGGCCGACGCGAAGAAAGCACACGCGGGGTAGCGCGAACGCACGGGCCGCGTCGGCAGCCGTATACCCATATCGAAGCGTCGGGGTAGGCTTCGCACCATGAAGTCGTCCGACACCGACACCATCGCCGCGATCGCGACCGCTGCCGGGCGGGGCGGCATCGGCATCGTGCGGGTTTCCGGGCCCGACGCAGGCATCGTCGCCGAAGCGCTGCTCGGGCGGTGCCCGGCGCCGCGCGTGGCGACCTACGCCAAGTTTCTCGACGCCGCGGGTGAGGTGATCGACGAGGGACTCGCGCTCTGGTTCCCCGCGCCGCACTCGTTCACCGGTCAGGACGTGCTGGAGCTGCAAGGCCACGGCGGGCCGGTGGTGCTCGAAATGTTGCTCGCGCGGGTCGTCGAACTCGGCACGCGCCACGCCGCACCCGGCGAATTCACCCAGCGCGCGTACTTGAACGACAAACTCGATCTCGCTCAAGCCGAAGCGGTGGCCGATTTGATCGACGCAGGGTCGCGTGCGGCGGCGCGTGCCGCAGTGCGTTCGCTGCAGGGCGAGTTTTCGCGGCGCGTGCACGAGCTCGATGCCGCGCTCGTCGAACTACGCGTGTGGGTGGAAGCTGCGCTCGATTTCCCCGAAGAAGAAATCGACTTTCTCGCCGACCGCGACTTACGAACGCGTATGACGAACGTACGGGCGCATTTCGACGCCATTGAAGCCGCGGCGATGCAAGGGCGGGTGTTGCGCGACGGTATGACGGTCGTCATCGCTGGTCGACCGAACGCCGGGAAATCGAGTTTGTTGAATGCACTCGCTGGTCACGATGCTGCGATCGTCACGCCGATCGCTGGTACGACGCGCGATATTTTGCGTGAGCGCATCGACATCGACGGCATGCCCTTGCACGTCCTCGACACCGCTGGCTTGCGCGACGAGACCGCGGACGTCGTCGAAGCAGAGGGCATGCGACGCGCTAGGCTCGAAATGGCGCGCGCCGATCGAGTGTTATTCGTGATCGACACCGCCGCTGATCCGCGCGGGCTCGCCTTTGAGGGGGAACGCGCGCGCCTGCCCGCCGACGTGCCGGTGACGTTACTGTTCAACAAAGCGGATCTTGCGGCGAGCGATGCGCCACCGGCGCGCGACGCGCTGCGAATCTCCGCAACCACCGGCGTGGGGCTCGCTGCACTGCGCTCGCACCTCAAAGAATGCATGCAATTCGCGACACCGGGAACTGACGCTATCTCGGCGCGAGCCCGGCATCTCGACGCGCTACGTGTGGCACGCACGCACGTCGAACACGCGTATCGCAATCTCGTCGACACGCGCGCCGGCGAACTCGTCGCCGAAGATCTGCAATGCGCACATCGCGCAATCGGTGAAATCACCGGTGAATTCAGTGCTGACGATCTGCTCGGCCGCATCTTCTCGAGTTTCTGCATCGGCAAATGACGCCGTGATCTGTCGGTAAATGCCGACCACGGCGTGTGTGTCGGCGCGCCGATCTCCGTCGAATCCGGACTTAAGTTTTCCGCGTCGCTTCCGGGCGACGTGTCGAAATGGTTCAACTCAAAGACGGAGAACTAGCGATGAAGAATTTCCTAAGTAAGTTTCTGCGTGACGAGCGCGGTCTAACGGCTGTCGAATATGCAATCGCCGGCGGTCTCGTGGTCGCGGGTCTCGCGGTGGCGTTCACCAATCTCGGCAATGCCGCGTTGGCTCGCATCCAAGGCCTGGTCACTGCGCTCGGCTGATCGACGCCGCTCGCAGTTCGTCGAAACGCCCCATGCATTCTTTGCTCGGTAACGCGCAGTTACTGGTGCTCGCCCCGGCGCTACTCGTCGCGGCGATCCACGATCTGCGCACTCGTACGATCCGCAACCGACTCGTGTTGTCGATCGCGATCGCCGGCCTTACGACGCAAGTCGTAACGGGCGGCTGGCAAGGGCTCGCCACGGGCGTTTCGGCGGCCGCACTCGGATTTCTTTGTCTGCTACCGCTGTATTTGACCAAGGGTATGGCGGGTGGCGACGTGAAGCTCATGACGGCGACCGGCACTTGGCTCACCGTCCCGCTTGTACTGGCTGCGACCGGCACCGCTCTCGTAGTCGGCGCACTGGTCGCCGGATTTCATCTTTTGATGCGACGCCCCGACACCGCAATCGCCTATGCACCGGCGATCGCGCTCGGCACGTTCGGCGCGCTGTGGTGGCAGTGAGCAACTCGGCGCCATGCCACGAGGAACGACGACATGAATTTTAGAACTCGCAGCAGTGTGCTGCTAATCGGACTTTCGTTGTTATTGGCTGGCACGGCTGCATTCGTCGCCAATCGGTGGATGAGCGAGCGCACGGCTGCCGTCGAAGCTTCGCGACAACGCACGACGCGGGTCGTCACCGCGGCGACCGACATTCCTTTCGGCACGATGGTCGAAAGTCGACATTTGACGACGGTCGATATGCTCGACGGCACGGCACCACGCGGTGCGTACTCGAAAGCGAACGATCTCGTCGGCAAAGTCGCGCGTGCCGACGTCTTCGCGGGCGAAATTCTCACCGAACGACGTTTCGTCGAGCGCGGTGCGGGTAGTACGCTCGCTGCGGTCGTCGCGCCCAACATGCGCGCGGTCACGGTGAGGGTCGACGACGTGGTCGGGGTCGCCGGCTTCTTGTTACCGGGCAATCGTGTCGACGTGGTGGCTGCTCGCGAACAGAACCGGCAGCCGTTCGCCGAAACGATTTTGACCGACGTGCGTGTGCTCGCCGTCGATCAACAAGCGAGCGCCGATAAAAACAGTCCGGTCGTCGTGCGCGCAGTGACGTTGGAAGTCACGCCCGATGGCGCGTTGGCGATCGCACGGGCGCGCCAAGTCGGCTCGTTGCAACTAACGCTGCGGAATCCGCACGAAAAAGGCAGCGGCGACCCGAACACCTTACCGGTCGCCGGTATGCAACTCGCGAACTTACCGCCGGTGTCGATCGCTGCACCGACGCTGCCCGTAATCGATCCGCCGCGGGTGCATCGCGCACCGGCGCTCGTCGAAGGCGTGACCGTGATCCGCGGTGCCACCGTCTCGAAACACGCCGACTGACCGCATCACCTTGCCGAGGAATCGCTGATGTTCGAAAATTTTCGCAGTTACGTGCAGCGTGCCGCGCTGCTGTTGATCGCCGTATTGTCGATCGCGGTCGTCCAGGTCGATGCCGCCGACAGCACGAGCAGCTTCGACATTCCGACCGAAATCATCCGGCTGCCATTGTTTCAGTCACGGGTGATCACTTTGCCCGTACCCGCTTCGCGCGTGTCGGTGGCGAATCCGGATTTAGTGGACGTCGTCGTCATCAGTCCCACCGAGTTCTATCTGCTCGCCAAAGATATCGGTGCGACCAACTTGCTCATCTGGGAGCGCGACTCGAAGTTGCGCTCCACACGACAGATCGAGGTCACACACGATCTCGAGGGCTTGAAGGCGAAGCTCTATGCGCTGATTCCCGATAACGCCATCGAAGTGCGGTCGGCGCAGCGATCGATCGTGTTGTCGGGCACGGTGCAGAGTGCGACGGCCATGAACGCTGCGATCCGCATCGCCGAGGGTTATCTCGCGCAGGTGATCTCGCGTCGCGGCGAGCAGTTCCAACAGGAGTCCGGATCAAGGCGCGAGGATCGCAGCGTCGGTTCGATCATCAATCTGCTCGAGATCGCCGGCGCCCAACAGGTGATGCTGGAGGTGAAGGTGGCGGAAATCTCGCGCACCGAGTTGAAGCGACTCGAGCCGAATTTCAACGCCTTCGGTCGTAACGGCAACTGGAGTTTCGGTGGCGTGAACGGCGGCGCCACTTTTCCGGACGCATTGTTCGGCACCGAGGGTTTAAGAAAACCCGTGATCGGGAGTCAAAATAATCTACCCGTGGGTCCCGCGGCCGACGAATTTCGACCGAACGATCTCGTCATCCAGAATCAGGGAATCTTCGCGGGATTCTTGAGCGGCAACTTTGCCTTCAACATCGCGTTGGACGCCGCCAAAGAAAAAGGTTTGGCGAAGATACTCGCCGAGCCGACGTTGACGACGCTCACCGGCCAGGAGGCCTCGTTTCTCTCCGGTGGCGAGTTTCCGATTCCGGTCCCGCAAGGCAGTAACGGCGTTGCGATCCAATTCAAGAATTTCGGTGTCGGATTGAAGGTCGTGCCGGTAGTGCTCGGTGGCGGACGTATCAACGTACGCATCGATGTGTCGGTCAGCGAGCTCTCGACGGCGAGTTCGGTGCTGGTGACACCGGGGCAAGTGAATTCGACCTTCGTAATTCCCTCGCTCACGACACGCAGCGCGAGCGGTACGGTGGAGCTCGCCGACGGTCAGACGATCGGCCTCGCAGGCTTGATCGCCGACAACATGCGTTCTTCGGCTTCGAAATTCCCGGGTCTCGCGTCGTTGCCCGTGCTCGGGCCGATGTTTCGTAGCCAGCAGTGGCAAAAAGGTCAGAGCGAGCTCGTGATCATGGTGACGCCGCGACTTGCGAAACCGATCGACCCGCAACGCGTGAAATTGCCTACCGACGCGTATCGCGACCCGACCGACGCCGATTTCTTTTGGCGTGGACAACTGCAACGCAGTGAGCCCGCCGCGCACCCCGAACACACCGACCCGAAACCGTGAGGATGCCGTCATGATCGAACGAGCCGGATTGATTTCTTTGTTGATGATGCTCGCCGCCTGTTCGACGAGTGGCCCGGTGCGCGAGCTCGCCAACGGCGACGCGGTGCGCACGCTGCGCACCGAGCAAACGTGGGACCTCGAGGCGACGCGACGGAATGGCACGACTGCGGCGCTCGGCACGGACCCCGACGTCGCCGATACGGCCGTCAAAAATATGCGCAACGCCGCCGGTAGCCGCGGCAGTGATCTCAAAACGATGCTGCAGTCGTTGACGAATAGTGCGGTGGGAGCGCGTTGAAATGTCGCGAGGCAGGCCGCTCTCACGTCATCGACAGCGCGGCGTCGCGCTGGTACTCATCGTGGTGGGCTTGCTCGCGGTGCTCGCGATGGCCGGGCTCGCGCTCGACGCGAGCCACATGGGCTACAACAAGGCGCGGCTGCAAAGCGCCGTCGATGCCGCCGCGTTGTCGGCAGCAAAAGTTTTGGATCAAACCAATAACACGGCCGATGCTACGGCTGCGGCACAGGCGACGTTCAACGCGAATGCCGCTGCATTCCCGGAATTGCTGCGGGCGGTGGGGCAGGGTCTCGGGCTGACGGTGCAATTCGCGAATGCACCGCGACCCTTCACGCCCGGCACGACGCCGCGGCGTTTCGTGCGCGTGATCGTCACCGACTTCACCACCGATGCGAGCCTCACGCGCGTGCTCGGAGTTATGCGCTTACCGGTGCAGGCGAGCGCGATCGCGGGCCCGAGCCCGGCGTTGACGCTCGCTTGCAACATCGTGCCGATGGCGGTGTGCGGTGATCCGACCGCCTCTGCGCCGTATTTCGGCTACACGCCCGGGCGAGTGCACAGTTTGAAAACTACCAGCAACGGTACGGCCGAAAGCGGTCCGGGTAACTTTCAATTGTTGAGCTTCACGGCGTCGGGCGCGAACGACTTGCGCCAGATGATGGCCGGTGGCTACGAAGGTTGCGTGACGCGCGGCGATAACGTCCCGACGAAGCCCGGCCAATCGACGGGACCGACGTCGCAGGGGATCAACACGCGCTTCAACGATTACTCCGGCGGCGGCACCGATCCGATTCGCTATCCCCCGGACGTCGTGCTTGACGAGCCCTCGCCGACGCTCACGTACGACAGCAAAACCAATCTCATCAAACAAGGCGGCAAGACGATCACGCTGGCGAGCCAGTTGGCCGTGAACTGGACGATCTACGACGCCGACATCGCGGCAAAGAATTACGACGTACAGCCGCGACCGACGGGCAACGGCGTGCCGCGCCGCCGCGAACTCGCCGTGCCGATCGTCGATTGCACCGGCGTGCAGAACGGCCGCACGGTGCTGCCGATTCTCGGCCTCGGCTGCTTCTTCATGCTGCAGCGTGCGTCGTCGAGCTCGGCAGAGTCGCGGGTGTTCGGCGAATTCATCAGCGATTGCGATGCCGGTGGACGACCGGGGTCGACGCCGCCCGGTACCACGGTCGGTCCGTACGTGATTGAGTTGTATCGCGATTTTTCGAGTGTCGATTCGTGACTGCGCGGCGACGTCAACGAGGACTCGCGATCGTCGAGGCGACGCTCGCTCTGCCGGTGTTATTGGTCGTGATGATGCCGATCGTCGAAATCGGTCGTGCGTTCGTGCAATACGCCGAACTTTCGCATCGCGTGCGAGCGGCGACTCGCTATGCCGCCGAACTCGCCTTGACCGGCACGACCGGTGTGCCGGTGATCACGGCGGAGCTCGCAACGGCGGCCACCAATCTCGTGGTGTACGGCTCTACCGCAGCAGGGGGTGGCGTGACGATTCCGGGACTGTCTAGCGCCGAGGTCGCCGTAACGCTCACGGCCGACAATCAGGTCAACGTCGCCGTTACGCATCCGTACCAATCTTTGGTCGCGGGGCTCTTACCCGGACTCGGCTTCGGCGCCGACATCGTCACCGCCATCACGATGACCATGACGGCGACGCAGAGGCCGTTATGACTCGGGCCATTCGTCGAGCAATGCGTGGCATGTCGTCGGTGGAATTCGCCATCGTCGGCACGGCGGTGTTCGTGCTGCTGTTCGCGGTCGCCGACCTCGGGCGCTTGATGTATGTGCGCACCATGCTCGAGGAGGGCGTGCGGCGCAGCGCACGACTCGCAGCGGTTTGCCCCGTCGGTGATCCGTATGCGCGCGCGGCAGCGATCTTCGACGAGCGCAATTGGGGCGTGCGCTTTCTGCCGGACATGACGACCGCCAACGTCCAAGTGCAATTTTTGAATGCTACTGGTGCCGTGATCGCCGATCCGAATGCCAATTTCACACAGATCCGTTTCGTACGAGTTTCGATCGTGAACTACGTCGTGCCGGTGCTGGTGCCGTTTTTGCCGATCAATTACACGCCGCAAGACGTTTCTTCGACCGAACCCGTCGAGAGCCTGGGCGTGACCGCCACGGAGGTCGTCCCATGTTGAAAGAGCCGAAGCAGGTCTTGGTCGTCGGTGCCGCTGCCGCCACCGTGCAACCGATTGTCGCGCTGCTGCAGGGCCAGTCGGATGTGCAAGTGTCGGCGCGAGTGACGGCGTTACGGCCGCTCGCCGAAATTTTGAGCGCAGCCCCGACGACGGATGTCGTCGTCGTTTGCTCTAACGATCGCGAGATCGGTGATCTCGAGGCGCTCGCCGCGCTCGATCCGGCCAAGCGGCCCGCGGTGATCGTTTGTGGGTCACTCACCACGCCAGCGGCGATGCGTACCGTGGTGCGCGCGGGTGCGTCGGATTTATTAGCCGAGCTGCCGTCCAGCGAGGAATTACTCACCGCAGTCGCGCGTGCCCCACGACGCGCACTTGCGAACGGCGCGGTGAAGCCGCGTGGTTCGCTCACGGTCGTGATGGGCGCGGCCGGTGGCGCCGGCTCGTCGTTCATCGCTTGCAATCTCGCACACTTGAGCGCCGCGGTGATTAAAAAACGCACGCTGCTGATCGATCTCGATCTGATCTACGCCTCGCAAGCGCAGTTCCTCGCGCTGAAACCCTCACGCGGTATCGCCGAAGCGGCGCAGCAAGTGGCGAACCTCGATGCGGTGGCGCTAGACGGCTACGTCACCAAACATCGCAGCGGCTTAGGTTTGCTCGCGCGCTCGGAAGGCACGTATTTGCACGAACCGGTCGACCCGGAAGCATTTCGCAGCGTGCTGCGCGTGGCGCTCGAGGCCTACGAGACGGTTTTCGTCGACGGACACCGTTGGTTGGATGCGCTGACCACCGTCACGGTCGCAGAAGCCGATCACCTCGTGCTCGTCATGGAGCAATCGATCGCCCACGTCAACAACATGGCGCAACTGTATCGCATCCTCACCCAACAGCTGGGTGTGACGTCGGAGCGCATCGTCGTTGTGATGAATCGCTATGACAAACATGCCGCCGTGCAACCCGACATGGTGGTGAAGGCCGTCGGTTGTCGTGAGCCGTTCAAGCTGCCGAACATGTATGCGCTCGCGCTCGACAGCACCAACACCGCGATTCCCTTGTTCGAGATGGACGCGGAGTCGTCGGTGACCCGCGGCCTACTCGCGTTGTGCAGCCAAATTTATGGCACCGAACCGCCGGAGCCGAACGGCATATTTCGTCGCACGTTAGCGGCGCTCTCGACGCGGAGCCATGCGTGAGTTCGACACCCGCCACGGTCACTCGCGTTGCACCACGTTTTCTGAACGCGGTCGAGCTCGAGTGGAAACAAAGGATTTTTCAGCGTCTGCTGTCGATGCTCGATCTGGCGGCGATCGCGACCGTCGACGACAAACAGGCGCGCAGCCAAATTCGCGAACTCGCCAATCGTCTCATCGTCAACGAATCGGTGCCGCTCAGCCTCGCGCAACGGCAGATGATCGTACGGCAGATAGAGGACGAGGTGATGGGCCTAGGGCCGCTCGAGCCTTTGCTCGCTGATCCGGCCGTATCCGATATTTTGGTCAACGGCTCGCAGCAAGTGTACGTCGAACGTGGCGGTAAACTCGAACGCACGGTGGTGCGGTTCCACGATGATGCGCATCTCATGAACATCATCGACCGCATCGTCTCGGCGGTCGGTCGTCGCATCGACGAATCGCAGCCGATGGTCGATGCGCGTCTCAAAGACGGTTCGCGTGTCAACGTCATCATTCCGCCACTCGCGATCGACGGACCGGTGTTGTCGATTAGACGTTTCGCCGTCGAAGCGCTGACGCCGGCTGATTTGGTGCGCTTCGGAACATTGAGCGAATCGTTGGTCGACTTATTGCGTGCGGTGGTGAAAGCCCGCCTCAACGTCGTGATCTCGGGTGGCACGGGCTCTGGCAAAACGACGCTGCTGAACGTCATGTCGGGCTTCATTCCGGAAAACGAACGCATTGTCACCATCGAAGATTCGGCCGAATTACAACTGCGTCAGCCGCACGTCGTGAGACTCGAAACTCGGCAAGCGAACATCGAAGGCCGTGGCCAAGTGACGCAGCGCGATCTCGTTCGCAACAGCTTGCGTATGCGACCCGATCGGATCGTGGTCGGCGAGGTGCGCGGTGCCGAAGCGCTCGACATGTTGCAAGCGATGAACACGGGCCACGACGGTTCGCTCACCACCGTGCATGCGAACTCGGCGCGCGACGCCTTGAGTCGCATCGAAACGATGGTGGCGATGACCGGCATGCAATTTCCGATTCACGCGTTACGCGCCCAAATCGCCTCGGCGATCCAGGTGGTCATCCAGACTGAGCGACACGAGGACGGGCGTCGTCGATTGACGAGCTTGCAGGAGATCAACGGCATGGAAGGCGACACCATCACGATGTCGGAGATTTTCACCTTTACGCGTCGCGGGCTCGATGCGAGCGGCAACGTGCTCGGCGAACTCGGCCCGACCGGCATCGTGCCGGGCTTTCACCAGCGCATGAAACAGCGTGGCGTCGCTTTGTCCATCGAGACGTTCGGCGGCCGACCGCCGCGTCGGGAGCGCCGTCAATGAGCAACGTATTTCTTTGGTTCGGCGCGCTGGTATTCATCGCGATGTTCTTACTCGCGCAGGGACTCGTGGTGCCGGCGTTCGGGGAAAACGCGCGCGTGCGACGCCGCATGCGCAAGCGGCTCGCAGAAATCGAATCGCAAGCGGGAGCCACCGGCCTATCGTTGTTGCGCCAACGCTATCTCGAAGATCTCGCGCCTTGGGAGCAACGGCTCGAGCGTCTGCCGGCGATGCAAGCGTTGCGGCGCATCGTTGAACAAGCGGGGCTCGATCG
>Ga0214917_10003281_pt1 | contig 18858 bp, 16 predicted proteins | sample LL_1208_BB_MetaG_FD_177983 | JGI IMG/M metagenome (GOLD analysis project Ga0214917, IMG submission 177983) | Freshwater microbial communities from Lake Lanier, Atlanta, Georgia, United States - LL_1208_BB | ecosystem: Environmental > Aquatic > Freshwater > Lake | place: USA: Georgia | collected...
TCCGCAGCTTGACCCGGTCTGGCTGGAGAAAGTCCCGAACATGATTCTGATAATACTCCTCCACCATGTGGGGTGAGATGGTGATAAAACGTTTGGCATTGATCTGGCGCATCTGCTGAACAATGAACGTCTCCCGGATATATGTTTTCCAATCGGCAAGGGTAGTGCCATCTTCTTCTAGGGTCTTAGCCAAGGCCTGACGATCCCCACCAAAACGCTCACGGATTGCCTTTTTTTCCTCAAGGGTGAAATAGTAGTCAGGAAAGTTGTACCCTTTCTTTTTATAGTCTTGAATAATCAGTCTCTTTTCGATCAGGGAATCCACAACCGTTTTGCGACGAGCATTGATCCTTTGCTTGCATTCGTCATTCGTGATCTTACCTGCTTGTTGTTGAGCACGCAGATCCTCTTCCTCCCGAAATGTTTGACGTAAAACTTCCCGCAAAGTGATTGCTTCATTGTTTACGACCGCAGCGACTCCATTCTTATTCATATCCTGGGCCTTACCCGAAGAAATCACGCCGAAAGCAAAAAGCCCCAGCATCCATGGGAAATATTTTTTCATCTTAGCCACACCTCAAGTTGAGCTAGCTTATCGGGTGCCGTTCGACCGGTCAAACGAGGCAGTTTTGTCCCGACCATCTCCAGTTCCATTCCCTTCCAAGCCCGGATCTTTTCTCCCTCTGTCTCGAGGCGGGTGACCCCCGCGAGCCCGGCCGTGATTCGAACTCTGTGATATCCCAAAAGCAGAGAGACTTCCAGGGGCCAGGGTCCATACCGGTCCCGCCAATGAATCCCGATGCTCGCCAATTCCTTCAGGCTACCGGACTCGGCTGCCCTCCGATAGGCTTCGATCCTTTCTCTGACCTCCGGAATATATCCGGCTGGCACATAGGCACCGGCCACTCCATCCCCCGCTTCTGCCCCCCGTAATGTCAGAAAATCCAAACGAAGTTGTACGAAGGGTGGAGGACGCCACTCCCCCTTTTTCATCCTGGAAACAGCGGAACGCAATAAGCGACAATAGAGCTCGAACCCGATCACCGCCACATGGCCGCTCTGCTCCGTTCCCAAAAGATTTCCGGCCCCGCGAATCTCCAGATCGCGCATGGCAATTCGGTAGCCCGCCCCCAATCCCCCGTGCATCTGCAAGGCCTCGACGCGTTCTCCCGCATCCCCCTGTCGCTTTTCTCGCGGCACCAAAAGGAGGGCGTATGCCCGGTGCTGGGCCCGCCCCACTCTTCCACGCAACTGATACAAATCAGCAAGACCAAACCGATCCGCCCGATCCAGAATAATGGTGTTCGCATTTGGAATATCGAGCCCACTTTCAACAATGGTGGTACAAAGCAAAACATCCGCTTTTCCAGCCACAAATTTACCCATCGAATCCTCCAGTTCGGACTCCCCCATCTGGCCGTGGGCCGTAGCCACCCGCAATCCGGGAATCAGCAACTTAAGTTTGGACGCCAAGGCCGGCAGCGCCGCCACCCGGTTATGCAGATAATAAACCTGCCCGCCCCGACCGACCTCCCTCCGTATCCAGTCCCGGATCAGCCTCTCGTCATAATCAGCCACCACGGTCTCAATCGGATGCCTCCCTGGAGGTGGAGTTTCGATCTGACTTAGATCCCGGGCCCCCAACATCGCCAAATACAATGTTCGGGGAATCGGCGTAGCGGAAAGGGTTAAAACATCCACTCGGCGAAACCTTTCCTTAAGTTTTTCTTTTTGCTTCACCCCAAACCTTTGTTCCTCGTCAATCACGACCAACCCCAGATCATGGAATTGAATATCCGGGGAGAGAAGGCGGTGGGTCCCCACCACCACATCGACCGAACCGTCCCCCACGCCTCGTATCACCTTCTTTTGCTCCCCCATGGAACGGAAGCGGCTTAATTCCTCCACGGTGATGGGCCACTCCGAGAACCTTTCTCGTAAGGTTCTCGCATGTTGCTGCGCTAAAACCGTCGTGGGTGCCAGCAGGACCACCTGCTTCCCGGCCATCGCAGCCTTAAAGGCCGCCCGAATCGCCACTTCGGTTTTCCCGTAACCGACATCCCCGCAAATTAACCGATCCATCGGCCGGGGTCTTTCCATATCGGCCTTGGTCTCTGAGATGGCTCTTTCTTGATCTCCGGTGGGTGTGTAGACAAATTCTGACTCAAATTTTCCCTGCCACTCATGGTCCGGTGGAAACGCGGTTCCGGGCATGGCTTCCCGCTCGGCAGCTGTCCTCAAAAGGGTCGCCGCAAAGTCCTCGACAGCTTTCTCTGCCCGCGCCCTCGTCCGCTCCCATTTCCCTCCACCCAAGGTATCGAGCATCGGACGTTTTTTGCCTACCCCCACATAACGGGAAACCAAGTAGGATTCCTCCACTGGAACGTACAACCGAGCTCCCTCGGAATACTTCAGCAACAAACACTGACCCACCCCACCTGGTTTGTCCCCAAGCCCCTCATATATCCCCACCCCGTGCTGCAAATGAACGGCATAATCTCCCAGTTTTAACTCCCCCGGATTGAAAACGGGCTTTCGCCATCCATCGGACATCTGCCTGGTACTTTTGCGAAAGCCCCGGCCCGTTTCCGTCCTCCCCAGTAACTCGGCACCTGTGACCACAATCCACCGTCCCGCCGGACAGGCAAACCCCCTTCCAAGGCCGGAAACAACAAATTCCAGTTTCCTGATTTCCCCGGAAACAAGATCACACTCCTTCAACCATTCTTCCAATCGATCGATCTCTCCCGGATTGATTCCCGAGACTATGACCCGCCAACCCTGCCCCAACCAGGACCGTATCCCGGCCCCCACTTTTCTTCTTCTCGCATCAGCCAAACTCGGATCACGCACCGGTTGCTCTGTGAATCCATGTCGGACAAACAATCCTTCCAATATTTCGCCCTCACCTTCTCCTCCACAGATCAATCGGCCCCAATCCCCGCCAAGAAACTCCGCAAGGGATGTCTGGCATGCCAGTCCCTGCGCTTTCCCTCGAAATATTCCGGCCTCTCCGACTTCCCCGGTTCCAATCTGCTCATGAAGGTCAATTTCCCGGATGGACTCGATCCTCTCCCCGCCCCATTCCATCCGCACGGGAATGGCCGCTTGGCTCGCAAAAACATCCACAATCCCCCCCCTCCGGGCGACTTCTCCGCGCTCAGCAACGGTCCCAACTTTTTTGTATCCGGCTTCCACGAGATTTTCGACAAGCTGGAGCGGGTCCAGAATGTCCCCTGTCTTCAACTGAATCATCCCTTTTCGAATTTCGTCCGGAGCGGGATGTTTTTCCTGCAACACACGCTCCGTGACAAGAACACACCTTGGCTTTGTCCCCTGGACCAGACGTGCCAACGAGCCCAGCCATTCCGCCTCAAGATCCGGATCGGGACGCACTCGTTCTTCCCCACGATGAGCCTCCGGAATGATCAGGACTTCCCCCCCCCAAGCCTCGATCTCGGAGGCCAATTCCTCCTGTTCTTTCACGCTGCCTGCCACCACCAGCCAACTCCGGCCTTGATTATCCTGAGAAATGACGGTCGCTGCCAAGGCTTGGGCTGATACAGGCCACGACATCATGGAATACACCCCTCCCGTACCCCGCCCGGAAATCAACTGGCTCACGCCCAGCGTTCCAAGGAGTCCCTTCAGATCCTTTTGCGATTGATTCTGACCCGACAAAACAATCTTCCCGACCCGCTCCCCCGCTGTCACACGATCTCGCCCGCCATTTCCGGCGAACGACGATCAGAAATTTAGATTCCGACTGCCTGAGCAGCCGAAGTTCTCTCTTCCTCAAGTTCGGCCACTGTGGCCTCGAGTTTTTTCTGCCCAAAATCATCCAGTTTGAGCCCTTGGACGATCTCCCATTTCCCTTTTCCATAGGCTTTAACTGGGAAAGAGCACATCAATCCCTTCGGGACTCCGTAACTCCCATCCGAACAGACAGCTACACTGGTCCAATCCCCTTCCGGAGTTCCCGCGTGTAGGGTTCGCACAGTATCGATGGCGGCATTGGCGGCGCTGGCAGCACTAGAAAGCCCCCTGGCCTTGAGAACCTCTGCACCCCGTTGTTGAACCGACTTCAAAAAATCCCCTTCAAGCCAACTACGGTCTGGAATGACCTCCAAGGCAGATTTTCCTCCAATCCTCGCATTCGTGAAGTCTGGATACATCGTGGGCGAATGATTCCCCCACACCGCCAAACGATCCACCTGATGAACACCCACTCCCGCCCTCTCGGCCAAACGAGCCTTGGCGCGGTTTTCATCCAGTCGCGTCATGGCAAACCAGCGGTCAGCCGGCAGGGATTGCCCGGACTGCATGGCAATCCACGCATTGGTGTTGCAGGGATTTCCCACCACCAGCACTTTGGCCGTCCGAGAGGCCACTTGCGCCAAGACTTTTCCCTGCTGGACAAAGATTTTTCCGTTCAGACCGAGAAGTTCCGAACGCTCCATACCGGGTTTTCTGGGAATACTCCCGACGCAAAGGGTCCAATCCGCTCCTTCAAAGGCCTTCGCAGGCTCGCTGGTGGCCACAATTTCATGCAAAAGAGGAAAAGCCCCATCCCTGAGCTCCATGACCACCCCTTGAAGGGCATTTTCAGCTTGAGGCACCTCAAGGAGTTGCAGGCGGACCCTCTGTTCAGACCCAAACAAACCACCTGAGGCGATTCGAAAAACCAATGCATAGCCGATCTGGCCGGCAGCACCCGTCACGGCAACCCGTACCGGTGTGCTCATGGTTTCCTCATGGCCTCGGTGGTCCGAATCGGCCTCTTGGCTTCTCCCGGAACAGGTCGGTTGGTGGGATAAGGCTGAAATTTAAAAATGACCTCCCCGGGACGAGCCACGCTCAAGGTGTCCCTCGACATTCTCTCGACGGTAAAAGGGTCGTCCTTCAGGCGCCCGGCTTCGTCCTGCAATTCGGCAAGCTCCTCCTTCTTGGCTTGAATCTCGTTTTGTAAAATCTCCGCCTTGTTCTTCATATTTTGCCCCTTTCTCCAGGCAGGATAAAAAAGAGCAAGCACAATGGCCACTAGAAGAATCCCAACAACCGAATAAGCCCAGGGCTGCAAAACACGCCAATAATGGCCACGGGCTTGGGTTTGTCCAAAACCGCTGGGATCAAACAGTCGCGAGTTGCCCGCCATAGATTGCCTTGGAACCTAGCTCCTCTTCGATACGGAGCAAACGATTGTATTTCGCCAGCCGGTCAGAGCGGGAAAATGATCCGGTTTTGATCTGGCCGGCATGGGTTGCCACCGCGAGATCCGCGATGGTGGAATCCTCCGTCTCCCCGCTCCGATGACTAATCACAGCCGTGTAACGGGCCGTGCGGGCCAGTTCGATGGCATCGAGAGTTTCACTCAAACTCCCGATCTGATTGACCTTCACCAAAATCGAATTTGCAACCTTCTCACGGATTCCTTTTTTCAAAAATTCCACATTCGTGACAAAAAGATCATCCCCCACCAGTTGGGTCTTTGCCCCCATCTTCTCGGTTAGAATTTTCCATCCGTCCCAATCCTCTTCCGCAGTGCCATCTTCGATCGAGATAATCGGATATTTTTTCTGGAGCTGGGAATAGAATTCAACCAGTTCCGCAGCCTTCAGGCGTCTTTGGTCGGATTTCTTAAAAACATACTCCTTGGTTTTTGCGTCATAAAACTCGCTGCTGGCCACATCCAGGGCAAAAAAGACCTGCTTCCCGAGGCTGTAACCGGACTTTTCCACTGCCTCGGCGATCACCCCTAGGGCGGCTTCGGTGGATTCCAGTTTGGGAGCAAACCCCCCCTCGTCCCCCACGGCTGTGCCCAGTTTTCGGTCGTGCAAGATTTTCTTCAGGGTCGCAAAGATTTCAGCCCCGCACCGGATCGCCTCCCGGAAGGTGGGTAACCCCTTCGGCACGATCATGAATTCCTGGAAATCAATCGGAGCGTCTGAATGGGCCCCTCCATTCACGATGTTCGCCATCGGGACGGGAAGAACATGGGCCTTCTCACCCCCCAACCAGCGGTAGAGAGGTTGCCCGTGGGCCGCCGCAGCGGCCCTTGCCGCGGCAAGTGAAACCCCCAAAATCGCATTCGCCCCAAGGGACTTTTTGTTCGGGGTTCCGTCGAGTTCCAACATCACCCGGTCGATTGCCCGGATATCCGATGCATCTTTTCCTTTCAGCGCAGGGGCAATCTTGTCTTTGACATTCGCCACCGCCTGCAACACCCCTTTCCCCCCATACCGTTTCGCGTCACCGTCCCGCAGTTCAAGAGCCTCATGAATGCCCGTACTGGCTCCACTCGGCACCATGGCAGAACCCATTGCACCCCCCTCGAGAATCACATCTGCCTCTAAGGTGGGATTTCCGCGGGAATCAATGACTTCACGCGCAGTAATGGTACGGATGTCTGTTTTCATAAAAAGTCAGGCGGAAAAAGCCGGAACCTTAGCTCCGGTAAGCGCGGATGGATTGGATCACAATCTTGAAACGCGATCCGCTCTCACTCGGAAGTTCGGCGGAATCTCCAATCTTGCGCCGCAACAAGGCTTGGGCGACCGCGGTTTGGTAGGAAAGAATTCCTTTTTCAGGTTCACTGTCCCAAGCCCCCAAAATGGTGACCGTCTTTTTCTCGCCACCTTCGGCATGAACATATTCCACCACCGTTCCAATGGCGACTTCATCCCCTTTCACCCCGCTGAAATCGGTTCCTTGGGCAGCCACGATCATCGCCTCCAGCTCGGCCTTTCGCCTCATCAAAACAGCCTGCATTTCCTTGGCTGCCTTGAATTCATGGTTCTCCTTCAGATCCCCGTAGGAACGAGCCACCCCAATTTCCTTGCTGTTTGCAGGGATTTTCTTGGTGGTGATCTCTTCCAGCTCAGCCTTGCGCTTCTCGAGACTTTCCCAGCTCACGATCGGGGCCTCGACCACAGTCGTCCGGTTTTCACCTGCAACCATCGAGCCGACCTGCGGGTAGAGCTTCACCAAAGCCCCAATCAATGACCGCTTATCCAATTCCTCAAAGGCAGTCGACGCAAGGGCTGAACGCGTCACATCCCGAACTTCCTCCGGCGAGGAGGGAGCCAAAAGGTCCCGGATGAGTTCTTTGTCCTCCAAAAGCAGATCCCGGAGCCGTGAGCCACGGCTGGATTCCGAAAGTTGTTCTTTTTCCAAAACATTCAAAGCGGTCAGAAAAAGGGATGGGCCCGCAAGCTTGGAGAGCTCCCCCGTACGATTCCGGCAAAGCCAGACAATCAGGTCAGGATGGGTCAGCCGTTCCCTCAGGAGTCGATCCAAAGCTCCCTCCAGTTCCGCCAAACGGGTCGCTTTTTTGAAACGGGCCGTGATCGCATCCATCAGCCTCCCGGAGGCACGGGGGAGAAGTGAAAAAAGAAGTTCCGTCCAACGCTCCCCCAACTGATTCCCGGCAAGCTCGGCAAAACGAGCCTGCTTGCCTGCAGGAAGGGCCTCGATGACTGCGGCCATACGATTCGGCTCCACGGGGAGAATCCCCTTCAAAACGGGACCAATTTCCGGAGGCAACCCGGCCACAACGGAAAATTCCGCCCGGGCCAAAGCCAATTCCGCCACTTGGCTCATCTGGCTTTTGGGAATCTTCTGCGCTGCCGCATCCACCAACTTGAAAGCCTCTTCCGCAAACTGCTTCAACTCGGTCGGGGTTTTGGATTTTTGCAGCTTCTCCAAGGCCTCCATCACCCGCTTCGCACCTACGGCCTCTTGCAATTCCTCCAGCCCACCGGCCTTGGCATCCGGGGCCGACTCCAAGTATTGAATTGGATCGGTTCTTTTTGCAGGGATAACAAAATGAGGGTCTTTGCGCATGGCGCGCTTGGCCGATTCCCAGAATTTTTTCCAACCTTCGGCCTGAAAAAGATGCGGAACGAGGGATTCCTCCAATCGGGCTGCGGTGGCTTCCCGCCCCAGACTGGTCACGGCAAGTTTCATGAACTCCCCTGGTTTCTCCAAAGCCAAGGTTTTCACAGATTCCGGCTCACGCAAGATTCGCGCCTCCAGATGATCATTTGCCAAAGGCTTGAGAGACTGGGCCGCGTAGCCGAATTCCATCGGATGTCCCTTTTTCGATCGGAAATCAATCAGGAAAGCCCCCAAGGCATCGTCCTTCGAGGCAATTTTCCCCACCCCCCAACTGCGGTGCCGGCAATATACCCCAGGTGCTAGTTCGCCCAATTTCGGATTGAGATCGGAGGGTTCATCCATGGGAGTTATTTCCGTAATCTCATTCTCAGTAGGCATCCAAAGGAACATACGGAAATGCCCACCCCCAAAGCAATCGGAATCCTTTTTCTGGCGTGTCTAAACAAAGCTTTCCTCAATCATCTGGAGATAAGAGACGATCCGGGAATGGCGTGCCTCATCCCCCCGTCGGCTATAGCTGTTCAGAAGGTTGATCAGCATTCTCTCGGCCGTACTCCGAGGGGTGGCGCGCAAATGCATGGGATTGGCCCAGGACAATCGATCCGTCCCAAATTTCGCGGCGAGATCATCGGCGGACATCACCCCCGCACCGTGAAATGGATCAAAGATAACACCCCCGATTCCTGCCAGATAATGGCCCGGGGTATTGATCCCATAGACATCCAGGCCGGCCCGCTGGCCGGCAAAGATATAAACCAAGGCCAACGTCAGGGGGATCCCCAATCTGGTTTCCAACACCCGATGCAGATAACTGTTTGCAGGATCAAAATAATCCTGAAGGTTGCCCCGGAATCCTTCCCGCCGGGCCAAAACCTCGCGGAGCGCGGCGATGGAATCCGAGGGTGAAATGCTTCTTTGGGGAAGGTTCATTTCCACCTGAACTCCTAACTCCTCCATGTAGGCCTTCGATTTTTTTAGGTCCATTCCAGGACTCTCGATCTCCGCGAGTTGCCAACAGAACCTCTCCAGATCTTCCCATGTCGCGAAATCGGTCGTCCTCTGGGCAGGCGCATTCTCACTGATTTTTAAGTCCTCCCAAAAACGAAGGATGATTCGCGCACGACTCCTGACTTTGGGGCTTCCTATCTGCGCTAGCCTTCGAATCAACTCCGCATGCCGATCTTTCTGGGATCGTAGCTGGGCCATGGTCATGTCCACCATTTCGGCGTCCTCCCCTGAGAGGATCTTTTCCACCGCCCTCGCCTGATTTTCGTCGTGCGAGGAATTCATAAGACTCGTCTTATCCTCGGAAATCCACGGGGATCTCCCCGCGTTGTTGGGCATGTTCTTCATCCGAACAACCCCGGTCGGTGGGAACCCCCGCCTCGGTCTGAGTGGGCTGAACCAGCTTTTGCGCCAAAAGCCATGCCTCCACCTCATCCCCGCTAATGTCGGCCAGCATGTGCCCGTTCACCTCCACGCAGGGGGACAATTCTTGTCCGCTTTTTTGAATCATCTCAATCCGTTGATTCATGTCATTCCAGATATCCCGGTCCTCAAAAGGGAGATTGTACTTCGCCATGACGGCGCGAACCCCGCGACTCCATCCGCAATGAGGTTTGAGATAGGCAATGATTTTCAAAGGCTCAGAATTTTTCGACATGAAGTTATCTTACTCCGAACCCCCCTTTCTGCAAGGAGCCGGATTTAACCCCCGACCACCCCTTCGGCCTTGATATGAATTTCTTTCAACTGCCGGGGAGTCGCTTCGGCCGGCGCCCCACTCATCACATCCTGACCACGGGCGTTCTTGGGAAAGGCGATGACATCCCGAATGCTTTCCTGCCCGAGCAAAAGAGCCATCAAACGATCAAAACCCAAAGCAATACCCCCATGGGGAGGAGCTCCGAACTTGAGTGCTTCAATCATGTATCCGAAGCGGCTTGTCACAATCTCTTCGGGAAGTTTGAGGATCTCCCGGAAGATTTTGTCCTGCAACTCCCCCTGATGGATCCGAATGCTTCCTCCCCCTAGTTCAACTCCATTGAGCACCAAATCGTAGTGCTGCCCCCTGACTTTCTCCGGATCCGAATTCAGGAATGCCAAATCCTCGGCCACGGGGGCGGTAAACGGATGGTGGCTCGCCACCATATGGGGATGCTCAGGATCCTTGCGCAAAAGCGGAAAATCGACAACCCAGTGAAAATCCAATGTGGTGGGATCCTTTTTCAAAATTCCCGCTTTTTCCAGATACTCTGCACATTTGATCCGTACCAGGCCCAGCACTTCACACGCGGAGGTCCATTGATCCGCTCCGAATAGAATCAGATCCCCCTCCTCCACCTGGAGTTTTTCGGTCAGGGCTTTTTTCTCGGCTTCACTGAAAAACTTCACGATCGGAGACTTCCATTCCCCTTTTTCCACCTTGATCCATGCCAGTCCCTTCGCGCCATGGCTCTTGGCCAAATTCGTCAGATCCTCGATTTGACCCGTGGTAATGATGGCAAGCCCCTTGGCGTTGAAAGCCTTCACAACTCCTCCGGCGGCCACTGCCATTTGAAACACCTTGAAGGAAGAAGTTCGGAAAGTTTCCGTCAAATCCACCAACTTCAACCCATACCGCCGATCAGGCTTGTCGGTGCCATAGGTCTCCATGGCCTCTTGAAAGCTTACCCGGGGGAAAGGAGTCGGCAGATCCACCCCCTTCACCTCTTTCCAGACGCACTTCACCAGACCCTCGATCAAAAGATAAATGTCTTCCCGCTGAATGAAGGACATTTCGATATCGATCTGAGTGAACTCGGGCTGGCGGTCGGCCCTCAGATCCTCATCCCGGAAACATCGGGCGATTTGAAAATACTTTTCGGCTCCCCCGACCATGAGCAGCTGCTTGAACTGCTGCGGGGACTGGGGAAGGGCATAAAACTTTCCGGGATTTAAACGCGAGGGAACCAGATACTCCCGGGCTCCCTCGGGAGTGCTCTTGAATAAAATAGGAGTCTCAATTTCAAGAAAACCCTGCCGATCGAGGTAATGCCGGATGGCGAAAGCCGCCCGATGACGGGCCCGGAGGGATTCGGCCATGACCGGACGCCGGAGATCCAGATAACGATACCGCAAACGCAAATCCTCATTCACCCCTTCTTCATCCAGCGGGAAAGGAGGCGTCTCGCTCGCGTTCAGAATTTCCAGCTGGGAGGCCAAAACCTCGACCTCCCCCGTGGCCAGACCTGAGTTCTTCGTGCCTTCCGGTCTCAGGGAAACCTTTCCCCCGATTTTCACGACAAATTCAGCACGGAGCGTATGAGCCATGGCGGATGTCTCCGGAAAAAGGGATGGATTAAAAACAATCTGGGTCAATCCCTCACGATCCCGCAGATCAATAAAGATGACTCCCCCGTGATCCCGACGACCGGAAACCCACCCGGCCAGGACCACTTCCTTCCCGGCATCTGCGCCCCGCAGGGCCCCGCAAGAATGGGTTCGTTTTGTCATCCCACCACCTTCGCCCATTCCCCCGGGTTGGGCTCAAGGCAAATATTCCCATCCGCCCCTCGGGACCAACGGATTTCGGACTGCTTCCGCGTCGCCAACTCCTTCAATCCAAGACTTCCTTCCGCGGATTCGCGACCCACCAACAACCCCCAGCGCGCGCCTTTCGCCTCTGCGACCTCCAGTTGTTTTCCCCATTTCCCGGCTCCCGGATCATAATCGACCGAGCATCCGTTTCGGCGCATCTGTCCGACAAGAGCCAAGGCGAGACCCTTTTCTGCCGTCTCCGCCACAACAAAGATTTCAGCCCCGCTTTTTTTCTCCAGAAGAACTTTTTTCTCTTTCAGTAATTCGGCCAAAACCGCATCCCCCATGCCGAATCCGACAGCGGGAAGATCCTCTCCCCCCAGTTTTTTCAAGAGATCATCATATCTCCCTCCCCCCGCCACCGCCCGAAGCTTCCCTGCCCGGTCATGCACCTCAAAGACAACCCCGGTGTAATAGGCCAAACCTCGGACAACCCGCAGATCCGTCTCACACCAGTCCCCGTATCCCAAATCCTGCACGGCTTGGTGGACTGCCTTCAATGCCTCTGAATCTGCCCCTTTGCCCTGCCAAGCCTCCTCAACTAATCCAGCCAGCTTACCCAGTTTTTCTTTTCTCTGTTCCGGTGTTGACCCCTCCAGCTTGTCCAAAGTCCTCAAAAGCCCCGGTTTGTCTTTTTCTTCGACCCCGTGTTTCGCCAGGAAATCATCCCACCAACTCCGGTCACTCACCTTCACCACCACATCGTTGGCTCCCAATCCGAGGAGCGAAAGCCCCAGACACAGCGTCGCAATCAGTTCGGCCTCCGCGGCCACAGACTTCTCTCCGACCATGTCACAATTCCACTGGTAATGCTCCCGATGCCTGCCCCGTTGGGGCCGTTCATAACGAAAAAGTCTGGGAACACTGAACCACTTGATCGGTTTGCGGTAATTCCGGTGCTGGCTCGCGACCATCCGGGCAAAAGTCGGGGTCATCTCAGGCCTCAAGGCAACTTCCCGGTCCCCCTTGTCCTTGAAATGATAAAGCTGGGCGACGATCTCATCGCCGGATTTTTCAGTATAAAGCTCCAAGGACTCCAGTTCGGGTCCCTCATATTCGGAAAACCCGCTCCTGCGCGAAGCTTCCCTCCAAGCTTCAAAAATCGACCGGAGAGCCGAGTGCTCTGGAGGAAAAAAATCCCGGAACCCGGGAAGGGGTTGCCCCGTCATGCGACCGCCCCGATCCCGGAGCGGATCGGTTAAACCTCCGCCGTAGGCGGTTGATTGCCGCTGGCGGAGACAATCGCAGCCAGTTTGGTGGAATTACGGATCAATTCCGCCTTCATCTCCTTGCCTGCCTTAAACTTAACAACAGCCCGCGCAGGAATTGGCACATCGGTTTCAGGCTTATTCGGGTTTCGTCCAACCCTTGCCTTGCGAATCTTGATCTCAAACACGCCAAAGTTCCGTAGTTGGACCGCATCTCCTTTAAGGAGAGACTCTTTGATGTGATCCAGAGTGAATTGAATCACTTTCAATACGTCCTGCTGGACAAGATTTGTCTCGTTACTGATCCTTACTACAAGGTCACGCTTGGTCAGGTTTTCCATATGTCTTTATCTCTAGGCACTTTCCATAAGGCGTCCAAGCAAAATATTAAACATCCCTAATACGCTAGATCCAACTTTGTACCCTATGACCGCTTCTTCCACTCGACTTTGGGGAGCACCGGATCCCCCACCGCCTCTGAAAAGGTGCGAAAATGTGTTTTGCACAACTTAGCCAATTCCTGCCGACCCTTTTTTTCAAAAATCTCGGTCGCCTGCCTCTTCACCCCCGCTCCTGCCCCCTTCGCTAACTCGATCCCAGCCTCCATGGATAATTTGGCCAACTGGCGGACAAATTCCGACCGCGCCAAAATACTCGCAGCCGCCACCGCAATATCACTCTCGGCCTTGGTTCTCTGCTCCAACTTGATTTCCACCCCCTGCTTCCGCAACTCCCCCTCCACCAAACGCGGATCCCCGAACTGATCTGACAGCGCCCGGGGACACTTGGGGACTTTCCCATGTAGATTCGCAATCACCTTCCCGTGGGCCCAAGCCAACATGCGGTTCAAGTTGCCGAATTTCCGGTAAAGCTCGCTGTACTTCGCCGGCCCGATCGTCAGCACCTCCATCCCTCCCCGGACGGTCTTTTCAATCTCCTCCGCCAACTCCGCGATCTTTTTATCCGTTGTGATCGTCTTGCTGTCCCTCACTCCAATCTCCACCAACCGATCCGCCGTGTCCTCATCCACATAAACTCCGGCGACCACCAAGGGCCCGAACAGATCCCCCTTGCCGCTCTCATCAATCCCGAAGTGCGGCGCATACATTTCCGGATTTCGCACTTTCTCGTAACCCAGCCGCGCTTCACCCAAAATCTCGGGCTCGAGGGTAAACTCCACAAATTCCCTCGCCTCTTTCCCCGCCACCACCAGCTTTCCGCTTTGATAGGCATGAATCACACACTTCCCCTTCCGGGCCGTGAAATGCCCGTACTCCAACGGGGCGAACTCAAATCCCTTGGCCTCGATCACTTCCCGTAACCGCCGGACTTGGGACTCATCCAACTTATGGGTAAACATCGTATCCGCCATGTCTTCGCACCCTAGGTCCTCCCGCCCGCTCATCGACTCCAAAATCCGTAAAATCTGGCGCCCTCTTTATGCTTGGTTCGACAAAAACCAGCGCCCCCTTCCATGGCGCGCCTCCCCCACCCCGTATCACATCACGGTTTCGGAGTTCATGTCCCAGCAAACCCGTATCGCCACGGTTCTTCCCTATTACGATCGTTGGCTCAAACGATTCCCCGATTGGGCCTCATTGGCCCGTGCGTCCCGCGCCACCGTTCTCCGCCAATGGGAAGGCCTCGGGTACTATCGTCGGGCACGCTTTCTCCACGATTTGGCCAAAGCCGTTCTCCGCCGCCCCGATCGTCAACTTCCTTCCGATCCTGTGGAACTTCAAAAACTTCCGGGAATCGGCGACTACACGGCCGGAGCCATCGCCAGCATCGCCTTCGGAATTCCAGCCCCTGCTTTCGATGGAAATGTCGCCCGGGTACTCGGTCGGCTCCTCGCACGCCATGGCCCCACCCACTCGTTAAAGGAATTAAGGAGTATCGCCGGTTCCGTGGTTCCACAAAAAAATCCAGGCACCCACAATCAGGCGCTCATGGAACTGGGAGCTCTCGTCTGTCTTCCAAAAAATCCTCTCTGCCCTCAATGTCCCCTTCATTCTGTCTGCCCATCCGAAAAAAGACTTCCCCCGCCTCAAAAACCCCGGCCCCAACCTACCCGCATGACCGAAAGAATTCTTGTCGTTCGGCGCGGAAACTCCGTCTGGTTGACCCGGCAACACCCGCAGAATCGCTGGCGCGGTCTTCTTCTCCTGCCCACGATGCAAAAAGTTGATCCGAAATCCAAAGCCCTGGCCCGGATCACTTATCCGTTCACCCGCTATTTGATTACCGCCTCGGTGCACCTTCTTTCCCGCCCCCCCGCCGGCTTCATTGGTCGCTGGTTTGATCCTCCAGCACTCCGCAAGGCCACCCTCCCAGCACCCCACCGCAGGGCACTCGCCTTGATCAGAACGAAACCCTAATGAACTGCCGGAATTTCAAGGACCATGACATAGGGCGAACCCTCCCCACCGGCGATCAGGACATGTTGGCCTTCGGGTAATTCAACCCGGGTCAATCCGTTGGAAGAGCCAACTGAAATTCCGCTGATCTCATTCCCCCGCAGACTTTCCTCATCCTTCAACACCACCATTCCCCCCTCCACTTCGACGCGAAACTGACAAGGTGAGAGCCATTGGGGCGGATTTTCCTCAAGCAAAATCATTTCAAAATCTGGACTCACACCCATCGGTCCCGGAGCCCGCCCAAAAATCAAGGGAAGCCGATGTTCACTCACTCCCTCCGCCCACTGCACCTGATCCCCTTTTCTCCAACCCATTCGCAAAAGCAGTTTGGGTCCGATTTTCTGCTGAACAGGGGCAACCTGAACCGAACGTCCCGTTTGGGGGGCAACTGGGGTTTGCGCAATAGCCATCCCCTGACCCTGCTCACTCTTCTCCATGGATTTCCTCAACCGCTGGGCCAAAACCCTCGCCACCACGCTCCCCGGGTGATCTTGGCCATCCGACCGTTTATCCATCAGATCCTGAGCCGTCATCCCATAGAGCCAGCATTTTCCCTTGGCGGTCGCCGTAGCGCTTCTGGACAAACCCTGCAAGACCCCCATTTCACCCACCACCTCTCCAGGACCCGCTTTGGCGATTTCAGAGGAAACCCCGTTCGCCTCCCTCGTCAAGATGACCTGACCGCTGCGGATAATGTAAAATTTTTCGCTCGGTTCCCCCTGACGAAAAATGATCTGCCCATCCGCGAAACCCACGGTGGCCTTCCGGATTTCCGCATTCACCGCCTCGGTACGGATGTAAGACCATAAAAACCGCCCCAGAAGCCCTACTGCCGACCCCACCCCCACCGCCATACAGTTGGTCACAAAATCCCCCGACCAATCGGTCGTTCTTCCGAAAATAGGCTGCACCGCCTCCAGTGCCGCACTCATTCCCGCCACCAGAACCATCCCGAACGGCCAGAGCATGGGCCGTAGGCCCATGATCATCAGTCCGCCCAGCAGCGTGTAACCCACGAAATGAACAATCTTGTCCGCCTCAACCGCCACCCCCTTTTTTGCCATCAAGCTCCCGATCACCGCACAAATCATCCCCGCCAAGGCAATGACGATCAAAACTCCCCGTGTTCTGGGGGGAATATCCAGATGTGGATTGTTGCCCGATCTCTTGGGCGGACGGCTTACCGGAGTTTTTTTGTCCAAAGTCTTAATTCTTTCTGAACCCCGGACAAACTGGGAGCCCCCCCCACCGAACTCCTTGCCTGCAGCGCTTTCCTCGCCCGAATCACAGGAGAGCTTCCACCCAGAACCTCCTCCGCCAATTTTCCGCTGCCCTTGGCCAAAGATTCCCATGCACTCCGTCCCAACCGATCGATCCTTGTCCCTCTTTCCTCAGCAAGCCGTACGGCCGCTCCGACGACCTGATGGGCCTGCCGAAATGGCATTCCCGCCCTCACCAGGGCATCAGCCACATCCGTCGCCAAAAGTTCGGGCGCGGCGGCCGCATACGCACACGCCTCCGCATCCACCTCAATCGAACTCACCGCCTTCGCCATCACCTCCAAACAGGAACGAACGGTATCCGCCGCATCAAACACGCACTCTTTGTCTTCCTGCAAATCCCGGTTGTAGGTCAAAGGCAACCCCTTCAGCACCGTTAGCAGGGAAACCAGATGTCCGGTCAACCGACCGCTCTTTCCACGGACCAACTCAGCCATGTCAGGATTTCTTTTTTGGGGCATCAGGCTTGATCCCGTCGTAAACGCCTCCCCGAATTTCACAAATCCAAACTCAGCCGATGAAAACAAAATCAGATCCTCCGCCAACCGCGAAAGGTGCACCCCCGCCAAGGCCACTCCCGCCAGATACTCGACCAAGAAATCCCGGTCGGAGACCGCATCCATCGAATTGGCTGAAACTTTTTCAAATTTCAAAAGTCGCCGGGTGATTTCCCGATCCAGCTTCAGGGTGCTCCCGGCCAAAGCCCCCGAACCCAAAGGCATCACATCCGCCCGCTTGGCCGCATCGTGCAATCTCCCTTTGTCCCTCTCCAGCATTTCGACATAGGCCAACAGATGATGCGCCCATAGAACAGGCTGCCCCCGCTGGAGATGAGTGTACCCGGGCAAAATGACGTCCCGATATTTTTCCCCCAGTTGAACCAATGCCTTCTGCAGATTCTTCAGGGCAAGAAGATCTCCGGAAACCTGTTCCTTCAGCCAAAGCCGAAGATCCGTCGCGACCTGATCATTCCGGCTCCGCCCGGTATGCAATTTAGCCCCTGCAGCCACCCGGGCAGTCAGGGCCGACTCCAAGTTCATGTGCACATCCTCCAAGGAATCCTTCCACCGGAATTTTCCGGCCAGAATCTCCTTTTCGATTCGGTCCAAACCCTGGCAGATCGAGGCAGCTTCTTTCCGGCTCAGCACCCCTGCTTTGACCAGCATCGTCGCATGAGCCCGGCTTCCCTCCAGATCGTGCCGGGCCAGCCGCTGGTCAAAATGGACCGACCGGCTGAATTTTGCGGCAGCCGGATCCGGCTCTCCTGCGAATCTTCCTTTGCCTGAACCTCTCACGGCTTGGGCTCCAACTTCCTCACATCATGGGAAGACAACACCCGCCACGCTCCCGGAGGGAGATGACCCAGTTCCAGACCGCCGATCCGTATTCTTTTCAACCTCTCCACGGTAAAACCAAGACAGCGGAACATCAATCGGATCTGACGTTTCATCCCCTGCCGCAAAACCATCCTCACCTCCTGCCGGCCGAGAAACTGGATCCGCTCCGCCCTCGCCATCCCCTCCTCCAATCGAACCCCTTTTTCCAGTCGCTTTAAGGCCGCGATGTCCGGGATGCGATCCAACTTGACCCGATACTCTTTTTCCACCTTGTTTTTCGGATGGGCCAGCCGTTGGGCCAAGTCCCCTTGGTTGGTCAGTAAAATCAACCCCTCGCTCTCCGCATCGAGTCTTCCAACCGTAAAAAGCCGCCCGAAACTTCGTGGCATCAGATCCGTGATGATCGGACGGCGATCTTGGGCCGATGCCGTACAAACCACCCCTCTGGGCTTATGCAGGGCAATCACCACTCCTTGGGATGCCCGCACGACTCTTCCATCCACCGTGACTTGTGCATTGTCAGGAACCCTTTCCCCCGGACTCTCCGCCTGGCGTTTATTGATCCGCACCCTTCGGGCGGCAATCAGTTCCTCGCAACCCCTCCGCGAGCCAAGCCCGGCGGCGGCTAAATAACGGTTGAGACGCATCCCCTCCCCGGCGGGGCTGGGATCAGGGGGGATCACTCCGGCTTTGTCTTGGGCAGACCGGTGGACTTCATTCCCGCTTTCCACTGGCCACGCTTTTTGAGCAGGGTCACGCGTTCAAAACGCTTGAGAACATTACGCTTGGCGGCGGTCGCACCGCCGGACCTTAAACTACGATGTAAGGACATACGAAAGTTATATTCAGAAAACCCACGGCGAGCAATCCCGATGACCAACTGACTTAACGAGAAAGAGGTACACCCCAGCAACCGTGTGCGGGGTCCTCATCAAGATTGCCCAACTTGTTTTGGCTGAGCAAATGACACCCTACTCCTTCATGCCAGTAAAACTGATTCCCCGAACGATCTGGGCCTGGAAGATCACAAAGACCACCAATAAGGGAAGGGAAGAAACAACACTCGCCGCGAAAAGCAGGCCGTAGTCGTTGGCATAGGAGGATTGGAATAAGGCAAGACCCACCGGCAGGGTGTATT
>Ga0214917_10003282_pt1 | contig 18855 bp, 15 predicted proteins | sample LL_1208_BB_MetaG_FD_177983 | JGI IMG/M metagenome (GOLD analysis project Ga0214917, IMG submission 177983) | Freshwater microbial communities from Lake Lanier, Atlanta, Georgia, United States - LL_1208_BB | ecosystem: Environmental > Aquatic > Freshwater > Lake | place: USA: Georgia | collected...
GCATCCGAGGCATGTCATACCAATATTAACTGTCCTGAAGGCAATATTATTGAAAAGGAGAAAAATGGAGTTTGTAGAATTTATGTGGTCGTTAAAGAGGGTATAGGATTTTGTACTGGAAATCTTATGAATAATACAAAAAAAGATGGGAGACCACTGATTTTATCTGCTTTTCATTGTCAGGATGGTTATACGCCTATGTATGAGTTCTGGCGTTTCGATTTTAATTATCAATCTCCAAACTGTACTCAACCCCTTACGGAGCCTGTTTTCTCATCCATTCAAGGTGCTACATTATTGTCAAGCAGAAGAGAAAATGATTTCTTATTATTTGAACTTTCCGGATCAATTCCCACCTCGTTTAATCCTTATTTTTTAGGATGGAACAGGTCAGCAACAGGACCTCTTAAAAGTAAAATGGCACATCATCCGAAAGGGGATATAAAAAAAATATCTGTCTCAGATCGGCCTGCTCCTGTTTTCACTGGGGAAATTAAATGGGATAATAATAGAGTTACCCCTCCAAATCATCATTTTATTGTTCAATATACCTTTGGTTCATTTGAAATTGGCTCTTCGGGATGTGCATTACTTAATGAATCAAATCAATTAACGGGATTATTACATGGTGGATCTGCAAATTGCAATGTTTCAATTGGCTATTTTTCCCGTTTTTCTCTTTCCTGGGAAGGTGGAGGCACTCCAGCGACGAGATTAAAAGATTGGCTTGATCCCATTTCCTCCGACTCAATGCAAATGATGGGTTTAGAAAATCCTAAAATTGAAAATGGTAAAATTGCGGGCGTTATTTATACAGAGACAAATACACCCATACCCAATGCCCAGGTTATTATTATTGGCGACAATGGGTTTTCTGCATCAACCGTGTCTGATTTGCAGGGTAATTACACTTTCTCTGGACTTGCAACAGGTAGAAATTATATTTTGGATTTAACAAAATCAAGCTCAATTATCAATGGATTAACAACATTTGATTTATTACAAGTTCAAAAACATATATTAAACAGGGAAACTTTAAAAAGTCCATTTAAAATGCTGGCCGCAGACGTTAATAATTCTGGAACTATATCTACTTCTGATTTAATTCTTATAAAAAGGGCACTTTTAGGTACTATTACGAGTTTTGATAAGGTACCAGTCTGGCAATTCGTACCTTTTGAGAATGGTTTCATTGATATTAATAATCCGCTATCAGGTTTAAATCTTAATGCTTTTTCTATACCCAAATTGAATGGACAGATAATGGATAAAGATTTCATAGGCATAAAATCAGGAGACATAAATAATTCTGCCACAGTAAACGAATAATTAATCTATTTTTATCCATTTTTCAATTTGCGAAAATCCATTTTCATTTTGCCAGACAATAAAATATAAGCCGGCCGGAACTTTATCCCCCATGTTAATATTTTCCTGACCATCAATACTGATTTGCTCAATAAGGTATCCATTATGATTAAAAAGAGAAATAATCCCTTTGTTTAAAGATTCACTCTTATTAAATTGAATTTGCACCTGGTTTTTACCAGGATTTGGATACAGGAAAAAGACTTTATATTTTTCCTTTATTGAAATACCAGTTTGAATGGTTTGTTCAATATTGAAATGATCAATTCCAGCTTCCACTAAATGGGGACTGGTATTGAGATCTCCAATGGTAAAATGAATCTTTAGGTTAGTTCCTGTTTTTATTTTCTTTTCTACATCATTTATTAATACAGTAATCCAGTTTCTTGTGTTTTCAAAATGTTTATAAAGCAGTATTGAGTCGCCTAATCCATTGGTAGCATGAATAAATAAGGTATCATTTGGCATTAAATCACCACCGGAATTAAAATACCATAAATCCATACGTAAATTAATTTTAGTATTTGCAGAGAAAGACATAAAAGGAGAATGAAGGATAGTTAAACCATTATCAACATCGCCTATATTTGCCTCACCCCCTATATTTCCCGTTACATAACAATAGTTACCTTCATCGTTTGGAGAATCGCTGTTTGGAGCTGCTGAAACGCCATTGTAGGTAGTTCCAATGGGTACTCCTCTTTGCCATATTCCCGTAGATGCTGTATTTGTTGTCGTCCATCCCATGTCAAAATTAAATAAGTCCTGATATCCTGAAGATAATTTTTCTATAATGTTTGAGGTAGTTGGAATGGTTATTTCTTTAAAAGGAAGGAATTTATATCCCCATTTTGCGGCAGAAAAATGATATTTTTCTGGAATGATGTTAAATAATGTAAAGATTCCATTATCTGACGCTTTTGTTTGATTTATCAAATTATTATCTAGGAATAGGCCAATATCTGAATTTGAAATAGGTTGGTTAGTTTCCTTAGATAAAATTTGTCCGCTAACATTAAAAGTTTCTAGTTTTTTTAAATAAATAGTGTCATTTTTAGTTAGTAATGAGTTTGTAAAATCTTTTAAAATTGATTTTGACTCATAGCCATTTTTACTGACAACTATTTTTATCTGGCCATTTTCTGGTGTTCCCATTTTAAATTTACCAAACCCGTCACTGATGATTTCTCGATTTAACATTCCCTCCAAAGATACTTTTGCTCCGTTTATGGGAATTTTAGAGAAAGTATCTAAAATAATTCCTTGGAATCTGTTAGCTTTTGTATAATTCGGTTCATAAATAAATAATCCATTATCCATATCACTTGCCAGAATTATACCAGAAGGTAAAAATGGATATGCTCCCCAACATCCATTGCCACCTTTAGTTGTTCTGGCAATGGCAACTTCCACCACATTTCCAGGATCTGAAACGTCTGCAACGGAGACTCCTTCATCATACCAAGAAGTAACTATGAACTTACCTTTTGCATTTTTGATAAAATGGGTGTTGTGGGGTAGGGAGTTTTGATTTAAAAGAACGGGAGGACGAAAACTGTTCAAAAGTTCTATTTTAAAAGGATTTTCAACAGAATATGCATCCACTTTACCTTGAGGCTTTTCGTCTGTAGTAAATAAATATTTATGATCATCTGAGAGCCATACATTGTGTGTAAATCGCGTTGTAGTTGGCTGAGAAGCTAATCTGGTGATTTTTTTCTTATCTTTAATATAGTAGATTGAAAAATTTCCGGCATAAATTTCAGCACTATACAAGGTATCGTTACGAACATAATTGTCGTGACTATAAATGGCATCGGCAGCACCCACATAAACAGGTTCTTCAGGGTTAGGATTTAAATCATATATTAAGACCCCTCCTGATTGAGGGGAGCAACCAGATAAATACATGAATCCCTTTTCATCAATCCATAAATTATGACAGTTTCCCACACTACCTGGGTTCACTGGGGTAGGGGCTGGTAAACGGCTATATTTGAAGGATATTTTATTTGGTGCATTTTCCATATTAATGATTAAAACACCTTGATTTCCTTGGTCAGCTGTAACATATACATGATTCTTAAAGGATTTCATGTCTCTCCAGATGGAAGTATTGCCTGGAATAAATGTATCTCTTTTAGGTTTTTTTGGATCTTTCAAGGAATAAATAGCTGTTCCCGTTGTTGTTCCTAAAATGGCATATTCAACTCCATCCTTTCCAACAAATCCCCAAATGTCATTATACTGATTATATTCATCCGTTTGACTTAATTTTAATAAATTTATATCTGAAGACCCGTAGGAATTTTGATATTTAATGACCTCCTGAGCGAAAAATAAAGAAGGAATTAAAACAAGGATCAAGAGTATTCTTTTTCTCATTTTTTTATTTTAAGGGTATCACAGCCAGGGTAATCCTTGAAGTGCAAATTAACTGGTTTTTTGAATTACAAATATCAATTTGCCATACCTGGATGGTTTTACCAATTCGTATTGGTTTTACTGTGCCAGTAACAGGAGGTTCTCCTTCTTTGACTGACTTTAAATGGTTGGCATTTATTTCTACACCAACAATAGTGTGTGTATTTAAATTTTCCAGACATAAAGTACCTGCAAAACTTCCCAGGGATTCAGCTAAGGCAACACTTGCGCCTCCGTGTAATATTCTAAAGGGTTGAACAGTTCTATAATCAACAGGCATGGAGGCTTTAATAAAATCTGGGCCTATTTCTACAATTTGAATACCTAATGTGTCCATGAGTGTATTTCTTCCCATTTCGTTTATAAAGGTTTCATTTATGGGTTGTTTCCAGATCATTTTATTTGTTTTTTAAGGAACGCTTCTGCAAGTTATTGAAATATATAATTAAAGATTTTATTTTTCTTGTTAAACATATAAACAAAATGCTTTGTTATGAATGCACTTAAGTTTTCAACTTTTAAAAATTCAAAATCGGTGAACTTATTATATAAAAATGCCAGTGAATTTTTAAGCTTATATTATAAAGAATTAAATCTTCCCAATTTAAAGGAAAGATTAATTAAAGTTGCAGATGAAATTAATGATTCTGGTACTTATACCCAGACATTGGATGAAATTGAGTTTGGGGCTTCAGTAGCTTGGAGAAATAGTAACCGATGTATTGGGAGGCTTTTCTGGAAATCTATTAAAATAGTAGACTACAGATGGGCAAATACTGCTGAAAATGTTAAGACAGCCATATTAAAACATCTGGAATTAGCATTTGGGAATGGAAAGATTAAACCTGTTTTAACTTTATTTGCTCCAGAAAATAATAAAGGTATAGCTCCATTACGATTTTGGAATAGTCAGATAATCAGATATGCTGCATACAGATTAAATGGACGTATCATAGGTGATCCAGCGCAATTAGCGTTTACAGACCAATGTCTGGCCCTTGGATGGAAGGGAAAGGGTACTGAATTTGATGTTTTGCCTATCGTGTTTCAATTTAACGGCCAAAATCCTGAATTTTTTGAAATTCCATCCCATTTGATAAAGGAAATTCCCATCTCACATCCAGATTTTCCATGGTTTAGGCAATTAGGTTTAAAATGGAATGCTTTACCTATTATTTCAGATATGGTTCTTGAAATTGGTGGTATTCATTATCCAGCAGCTCCTTTCAATGGCTGGTATATGGTAACCGAAATTGGAGCGAGAAATTTAGGAGATGTCAATAGATACAATAAGCTTCCAATAATCGCAGAAAAAATGGGTTTTAATGTAGAGGGTAAAGATTTATTCTGGAAAGACAGAGCTTTGATTGAATTAAATTACGCCGTAAAATATTCTTTCGAAAAAGAGGGAGTTTCACTGACTGATCATCACGAGGCATCAAAGCAGTTTATGAAATTTATAGAGCGGGAAAATAATCAAGGCAGGAAGGTTATGGCAGATTGGCGTTGGATAGTTCCTCCCATTTCAGGCTCAATTATGCAAGTATTCCACTCAGATTTTGAAAATAAAGTGCTGAGTCCTAATTTTTTTTACAATACACCAGTTTGGAAAAAGGAGGACATTCAAACACAAAAGAAATGCCCTTTTCATATAGGTTCTAAAAAATAAAAAGAGGAATACATTGAAAAATGTATTCCTCTATGAAAGTGAAAATATTTTATTTAGATACAGCCAATGAGTAAATGACTAATCCAAATCCAATTTTGTTAACTGCATCACCTATGTTATAGATGATATCTAATGATTCCGTTGGTAATACACCATCTAACCAACCACCAGGAATTGTCATGTATCCGATTGGATAAATTGCCCAACCAACTAACACGAACCATCCTAATGTTTTGAAAGCACCCTGTAGTGCTGGATCGTTTGAATTACCAGCTAATTTTTTTGCAGAACCCATCCATACTTCATACAAGATTCCTACATAACCGATAGTTGAAATGAAGCCCCACAATACAGATTGATCACGGTAAATAGTTTCACCCAGGTAACCTGCGATAAGCATCAATAAAGAATAACCTATCATTTTCCATAACAATGAAATAGTTGCACCAAATGCTTTTAAAATTAAAAAGAATTCAACACACATTAACGGAACAGTTAGTATCCAGTCAATATAACGGAATGAAGTAGGTGAAGTACCATTTTCAGCCCAAAATCCACGCATGTAGAAATAATGAACTGCTGCGATACCAGTAATTAAACCAGAAATTAAAAGGGAATCTTTCCATTTTCCAGCAACATTAGTCATCTGAACAAAAAAGAATACGGTAGAAGCTAACATAGCCATTGATCCAATGAAAAATGTAAAGCCTACATAGTCACCTTCTTTTAAGGTTGCTAAGAACAAGTTTGAAAAGTTTTGTAATGCATCCATAGCAAAATTTATTTAAGTTGTTAAAAAATTACAAAGTTATTAGTTCATTTCGTTTTCTGTTTTTCCTATTTGCTTGTACAAAAGTTCCATCATAATCATGTGAGGCAGGGTTATAACGGCAATAAAAGCAAACATTAGAGAAATACCCTGAACCTGAGTTATAAATCCTCCTGAAAATTTTAATGTAATAATTAAACCAAAAATGGCCAGAATGGTATAGGGCAAAATTTCTTTTATATATTTCCCCAGATGATAATTATCGCATTTCTTTTTGAAAAAATTTATTTGGTCTTCTATGGAAGGAACAGAATGCCATAAAGTGAAATATACAGCAAAACCAATCCATAAAGGGGCAAAATAGAAAAGATTAAATAATAAAACTCCGTTCACTATTTCTGAAAGACCTGTCTTCCAACTCATCTTCTTTATGATTATCAGCATAAACCAAAATAATAAAGTACAAATTCCCAACCAAACAGAAATTTGTCTTCCTTGTTCAAAATTTATACTAATTAAATTTTCATTTTGAGAAAGTAATAGGATTATAGGCTTAGCTTCCTCCAGATGAGCTAAAATGGGTGTCATCAGAACAAATATTCCTGATAAAAGGATAGCCAGTAAATTTGACTTTAGTGGAGAAGCATATAAATTTGACTGTCCAAAATGGTATATGGAAATAAATATGAATAGTCCTAAGGAAAATAAAGGAAAAAAATACCAACATAAAGCATAAAGAAAAATTAATCCCAGGTAGCTACCATAAAATAAAATCCCTGATTTATTATTTTCTCGCAGTTTGTTTTGAAATAATCTAAAAAAAAGAAGATGGTCGTTGGCTCCATGCGGGATTCCAATAAATACGATTAACAGAATGGCTATAACCAGTGAACTGGAAACGATTAAAGGCTGATTAGAAAAACTTATTAACGTAATGATTAAAGTCAATATTTGAACAAAAATCTTTATACTCAAATTTCTCATATATCACTTTATTAATTGATAACTAAGACAATAAGTCCTGCCACCGTTAATTTTTTGGAAGGAAATACCATTTGCTGTTATTAATGACAATCCCTCGCAAATCATTGAAAAAAATTTCATTTCGTTGAAAATAATTTTTATATAGAAATTTAGTGTTCCTTTTAGGTGTTCATAGAAATTTAAAGATAGCATCCCAGAATGTATATATAATCTATACTTATCCTTCTTTTCGCATCTGTTTTTTGAAAAGGAATCTATCCAAGTAATAAACTCAAATAAGCTGTGGCTAAAAGAAAAATTCCAATTACAACTTTTAATTTTTTGGCTGGTGTGTATTTGGCAGTTTTTCAAAAGGATAGATCGATTAATATAAATTTTTTCTAAACCTTTTGTCAACCTTAAACCAGAACCTCCTGAAACTAAAATGACGAAATCGTAAAATCTCATTATAAATTTTTAAGGTTAGACAAAAATATCTTTCAGATGTTCAATATTAACTAAAAAAAATTAAATATTCTATTTTTGTAGAATAAAATTTAGTTTTAGTAAAAATAATCAAAATTTTAAAATATCGCAATCCTCCCAAATTTTCCAGTTTTCTGTATTATTGAACCATGTTAATTGTCTTTTTGCATACTGTCTGCTGTGTTGTTTTATTTTTAATATTGCTTCTTTAATATCATATTCATTAGTAAAATATTTGAATAATTCGGTATAACCTACTGTCTGAAGGGCTTTTAAATGTTTAAAAGATTGAAGCTCAAATACTTCCTCAATTAAACCATCTTTTATCATCTGGTCAACTCTTTGATTAATTTTTTCATACAGAAAAGTTCTTTCAGGATTTAAGTAATAACATTGAGCTTCAAAAAATCTATTTGCTTTATTCCCTTTCCTAAAAGCAGAGTAAGGCTGTCCTGTTTCTTCGCAAATGCATAAGGCTCTGATTAATCTAACGGGGTTATTTTTGTCTACCATTTCATAATATTCAGGGTCTGCTTTTTGCAACATTTTTTGAAGAAATGATAATCCATGATTTTGATAGGAAAGTTTTACCATTTGCTGAATGTGCTGACTAATTTCAGGAAAATAGTCGATACCTTCTAATAGAGATTTGAAATATAAACCACTTCCGCCTACTGCTATTAGTATATCGTAAGTTTTGAACTTTTCTTCTAATAGTTCAATGGCCTGCTTTTCAAATATGCCAATATCATAATGCTCCTGAATGGAAATATGATTAATAAAATGATGTGGAACTGTGCTTAGTTCTAAAGCAGTTGGCTTAGCTGTTCCAATGTTCATTTCCTTGTAAAGTTGACGACTATCAACAGAAATGATCTCGGTTTGATGTATCTTTGCGAGTTGTAGCGATAATGCTGTTTTTCCTGAGGCGGTTGGTCCACCAATACAAATCAATTTTTTTTTTCTTCCATACAATTTAGAAGTACCTTTATTGCCTTTTAACGAAGGTAACTATTATTACAAACTGGTTAATCACTATGTTATATTTTTTTCTAAAACCTTTGGTCAAAGTTGCATTAAAAGTATATTTCCGGAATATTTACTTTTCAGGTAAAGAAAATATCCCCGATAATAAGGCTTTTATCATAGCCATGAACCATCCTTCCGCTTTTTTGGAGCCGGTCATTATGGCTGTGAATATTAAAAAGCCTGTTCATTTTTTAGTTAGAGGGGATCATTTTAATAAATTATTTTATCGTTTCCTTTTAAAACAAGGGAAAATGATTCCCGTTTTTAGGCAAAAAGAATCAGGGTTTGGGTCTTTAAAAAATAATTATGATACCTTTTCCCGATGTTACCAACATATTGCAAACGGAGATATTATAGCACTTTTTCCAGAAGGCAGAACGGAAAATGAGAAAAGATTAAGGCCTCTTCAGCGGGGAATTGCGAGAATTGCCTTTGGTACCTTGCTTAATTATCCTGAAATGCAGGATTTATTTGTTTTGCCAGTGAGCGTTAATTATACTGAGCCTTTAATTTTTAGGGGAACAGCCTATCTTCATGTGGGTAATCCTTTGTCTGTTAAAGATTATATAAATAGTGAGCAGGTTCCTGATTATCATCAATTATTGATAGATCTAGCTGTTGAATTAAAAAAAAATATGATAATTATTGAAAATGAATCCGATGAAAACTTAGTCGAATTTTGCTTAATGATGACCAGGAATTTAAATTCCTATTCTTTTTTACCTGTTTATAATAATCAGGACGGGAGACTGAGATTAGAACAAAAGGTTAGCCATTTTTGGAATTATCATGCTTCAGAAGAACTTAAATTTGAAACGCTGAAAAAAATTGATGCTTATCAAACTATACTTAAAAACAGAAGTATTGATGATAAAGTAGTTTCAACCAAGGATTATCATCTTGGATATCTATCGCTAGGAATATTCATAATTATTTCTTTTCTGGGTTCCGTATTTGCATCTCCCCCTGCCATATTTGCTGAATGGATTACAAAAACCAAAGTAAAACACCCCTCATTTATATCTCCAGTAAGATTTGGTGCTGGTTTTGGTGGTTTTCTAATTTATGCAATTTTACTATGTCTGATTGCCTGGTTTTGGAATATATGGGTTCTTCCAGCGGCAATATTAGCAGGTTTCATGGCATATTTTTCTCTATATTTTAAAGAGAGACAAGCATTATATAAGTCATATTTAAACTTTCAACGCCTTAATGAAGCTGAAAAAAATAGATTAATACTTTTGAAGAAGGAAATTTTGTCATCTTTTAATTAAGTTTATCGGAAAAGGGTTAAATCTCCTTTTTTGATAAATTCTTTACCGTCAGGATATTTTATAACTATATAATATACATAGACATCACTTGGGGAATCAGTGCCATTTTGTTTTCCATCCCATCCTGTTGAAACCGTTTCATTATTGTAAATCTGTTGTCCCCAGCGGTTAAAGATTTTAAAAGTTACAATATCAATTTTACCTCTGTAGACGACATTAAAGAAGTCATTTACTCCGTCGCCATCAGGAGTAAATGCACTGGGTATATCAAAAACTGGTGCCAATACCTGAATGGGGGGAGTATTAAAACTTAATTCACAGCCATTAGAATTTTTTACAGTTAAAGTGTACGTTGTCGGATTGTCTGTAGGAATATGTTCTAAAATGGGCGTTGTACCAGGGATGTCTTTGCCATTTGCTTTCCAGGAGTAACTTATACCAGGAAGATTTACTGGTGTCAAATTTCCACTGATAATTACCTTTTCTCCTAAAGGTATTCCTGATACTGCACTTTCAACGGGTTCTATTTTAAAGTTAGTTAGTCTTGGAAGTGCTGCAACCGTAACAGTAACAGATTTTCTTTCTACACCACAATTTGGACCATAGGTGTAATCCAGAATAAAAGTGGTGGTGGCAGACAGATTTGGAAGTGAAAGTTTTGGACCTAGAACAGTTTGATTATTATAAATCCATTTATATTGTTGCTCTACTCCTGCAACTGCATTTCCAACTGCTTCTAAATTGACTGGAAGGCCAGGGCAAATTGTTAAATTAGCTGGAACAGTAACGGTTGATGGCTGGATAACTGAAATATTTATAGATGCAGTTGTGGGTCCACAATTTCCTTGTTGAGCTTTTACAGTGTAGGTTGTATTAGTTAAAGGCTTAACTTTTATTAAAGGATTAGTGGATGAAAAGGTAGGATCTGATGAGGTACTCCATGTGTATTTTACCAAAGGATCATTATTAACTAAAAGTTGAAGTTCTTCTCCTCTGCAAATGGTTGTTTTAGTATTGAATCCAATGGCGGGTGGTGGTATGACATTTATTTTAGCAGTAATGGTTGTAGGACAATCTTTTTCCTTGACGGTTGCCTTTATTTCTTTTGATTGGGTCAGGAAAAGAGTTGGATTTTTACAACTTTTACAAGAGACAACATCTTCTGGTTCCCAGGAAACTTCTCCTATTCCCGAAAATGATAAGTTCAAAGTTACTTTTTCACCAAAACAAATAGTTGTATCCTTAGGCACCAGTTTTAAGTCTTTGGGCTTAATAACAGGAATGATGGCTGGCTGGGTATCTCTGCAGGCATGATTGGTTGTAGCTCTGAATAAAATAATGCTATCAATGGTGGTAATGACCAGATTATACAATGAATCAGGAGACTCAAATCCTTTATATGGGAACCATTTATGCTTAATATCAGGATATTCTGCCGGGTTGTAAACCTGAGAAGTTAATTTTACAATAGTACCCTGGCAATATTGCTCCTTATTTTCATCTTTTAATATAAGGAGTTTTGAGGGAAGTGAATCTACTCTAACCCTTACAGAATCTTTCACTGTACAGCCATCTTGCTCAAATATGGCAATATAGGTTGTCGAAACTATTGGATTTACTTTAACGGTACCTCCTTTTGGATTATCTATATATTTATCTGCGGGTAACCAGGTTATATTAGCTTGATTCCCTGTATTTGTTTCTGCTTTTAAGGTAAGTTTCGATCCTTTACATATCTCTAGCGTATCTCCTTCATTTTGGATTTTAACTTGGGTAGCTTTAACCTGGTAGGAAAAAGAAGTTGATGTTTTACAGGCTCCTATTTGTTGATTTACATTGACAGTACCTGATTTATTTGGATAAATAAGCGCACTCCCATTCTCTAATATAGTGATTTTTTCATCTGAAATCCAGGTAATTCCCTGTGCACCAGTATTCGTTGATATCGGAAGCAATAGAGGAGCTCCGGCACAAACAGGGTTTTCATTGTTGGAACCTTTTATTAATAGAGGTTTAATAATGCTCAGATAAACAGAATCTTTTAACAAAGTTCCATTAATAAGTGCTGTTAGATAAACCCAGCCAGACTGAGTAGGTTTTGCCACTGGATTTTGCAAACTTGCATCATTAAAAATATTGATGGGCGTCCATCTGTGATAGACTGCTTGTAGAGCTTGTAAATTAACCTGAATATCAGTATCACAAATAAAAATTGTATCTTTTCCTTTTATCAAGGTGATAGCATTACTTCCCACATTTGTTTGACTTTCCCCTGTAATCAAGTAGAAAAACAGTAGCGTAGAAAGGAAAAACCGGAGCATAAATTTGATATTCATAAGCCTATTTTTTCTGGAATTTTACCAGATTATTTATCAAAAATAACGAGGTATTTTAGTTTTTCAATATATTTTTTCAAACATCATTTTATTTTACAGCTATCTAAAGATCTTTTAACTTCTTCAAGGGTTACGTATGGCATATTATTACCCCAGGATGAATGTATATAATTCATAATGTTTGTAATCTCAAACTCTGACAATACTGGAATGGCACTCATTTCTTGGCTATACACTTTACCATTAACCACAATGGTATCATTCAATCCGTTTCTGATAATACAAGCTGTTTTTAATGGATTTTCAAGGAGATAATCTGCTTTAACAAGAGTGGGAATCAGCGATTCCAGGCCAACACCATCTGCCATGTGACAACTAACACAAAAATTTTCATATAATATTTTTCCTTGAGGAAAGTTAGTTTCTGCACAGGAAAAACTTAAAATATACAAACAAGAATAAATTATATATTTTCTCAATTTAGTAAGTTTTTGTCATTTTATCTGAAACAACCAAAATGAAATCGGCTTTTGTAAAATTTTCAGCTTCCAGAACATCCACTTTTTTTTGTTCTACGGTACTAATATTTAATATTTTAAGACCTGGACTATATTTGTTTAAGTACCATACAGTGCCTTCTTTTTCATCAGAATGATAAGCACCATTGAAATGCATAAATAAATGGTCATTTTTGATCGCTCCAGAGATGGAGTAACCCATTGTTGCATCTTTGATAGCCTGAGATTTTACCATATTTTCAGCAGAATTACCCCCATGATTACCCATCATGGAAATCATTTTTTTGTAGGTAGGTAATTCCATGTCAAGAGGGATGGGAAGGGGCGGTATTAAATGGGCTTTGGCTTCCTTGTCAAGATTATTTAATCCTTCAAGTCCTAAACGGAAAACAAGGTTAGCGTATCTGCGAGGAATATTTGTAGCATAGAACGGAATATTTTTAGATTTAGCAAATTCCATTAAAGGTTTATAATCGGTTACATAGTTTTTCCAGAGTTTCGCTTCTTCTTCAAAATTTTTCACATTAATTGTACCTGCTAAATATTCATTTATTATGAGTTGGTCATCCGTTTCGAACATTTCTGCACCTAAAATGATTTTTCCTTTTTTACATTCATAAAGATCCTCTGTGAGTTTCAGTTGCAACCAATGGGAGATTGGATTATTGTGGAGTTCTCCAAAAAAGACAACATCATTTTGGCAAGCAACTTTTAAAACCTGCTCATAATCAATTTTTTCCCCTTTATTATTGTACAAGATGTAGGCTGCATTTTCTTGAGCTTTAATTAATGAGGGAATTATATTTAACAGGAAAAGGCATATCAAGTTACGGCATACTAATTTATTCATGTTCAAATTATTTAAATCCCAATATAAATCATTTTATCAGGAATAATTTATTTATATCTTTAAAAACATACTATTGTTATACTTGTTTATCTAATAATCATCCACACAACTGAATTTTATGGTTAAGGAAAGAGTAATTGTTTGGTTTAGACAAGATTTAAGGTTGCATGACAATGAGGCACTCTGTGAAGCGATCCGTCAGGCAAAGGAAGTTATTCCTGTTTATGTTCTTGACGAAAGACAAATTTATGAGAAAACTTCATTTGGTTTTGCCAAAACAGGATTATTTCGTTTAAAATTTTTATTGGAAAGTCTCTCAGATTTAAGAAAAAATCTAAATATTTTAGGATCAGATCTTATTATACGAATCGGTCTTACAGAAAAAATATTAATAGGTCTGGCAGAACAAACTAAAGCTTCCGCCATTCTCTGTAATAGAGAACGAACCGATGAAGAGGTCAAAATACAAGACAATCTCGAGAAATTATTATGGCAGGAAGGTCGGGAATTAATTTATTACAGAGGTAAAATGCTCTATCATACAGCAGATTTACCATTTCCTGTGTCACATACTCCTGACGTTTTCACTCAATTTCGAAAAGAAGTAGAGAGAATTGTTCCAGTCAGGAAACCTTTCCCAGCGCCTTCTAAAATGTTTCATCCTCTCTCTGTACAAGTCGAGCCGGGTGATTTACCTTCATTGAATAATCTGGGATTTGAAGAGGTAGATAATTTAAAACTCTCAGGATTCCAGGGTGGAGAAACGGCAGCTTTGAGCAGATTAAATGAATATCTTTGGATTAATGAAAGAATTTTAACTTATAAAGAAACCCGAAATGGATTATTAGGTCGTGAGTTTTCCTCAAGATTTTCTCCTTGGTTAGCAATGGGTTGTATTTCGCCAAAGAAAATTTATCATGAAATCAGGAGGTTCGAAAAGGAAAGAAAATCAAATGAAAGTACCTATTGGTTAATTTTCGAACTTCTTTGGAGAGACTTCTTCAGGTTAATGGGTAAAAAATATAAGAATAAAATTTTTCATCTTGGTGGTCCCAGGGAATTAAAAAATATCAAATTCAAAAATGACTTTTTGGTTTTCCAAAAATGGGCGGATGGTGAAACAGGCGTTCCTTTTATTGACGCAAATATGAAGGAATTAAATCAAACGGGTTTTATGTCCAATAGAGGAAGGCAAGTTGTAGCAAGTTTTTTAACAAAAGAGTTAAAAATAAACTGGTTGATGGGTGCTGAATATTTTGAGTCATACCTGATTGATTATGATGTGTGCAGCAATTATGGAAATTGGAATTATATAGCAGGAGTAGGTAGTGACCCCAGAGAAGATCGTATATTCAACGTCCAAACGCAATCGCAAAAGTATGATGCAGAAGGTTCTTACGTTAAACACTGGTTACCCCAACTAAAAAATTTACCTCCTGAAAAATTGATAGGGATTCATTTATTGTCCGATGAAGAACTACTTCATTATGGAGTTGATCTTGGTAATAATTATCCTTTTAACATCATAAAAAACAATAGTTTTTCTAAAAAATTCTAGTCTTTTTTCGCAGAAAGCCAACGATTTTCAAAAAATCCACGTTAATTAATAAAATAGTTGTTTTATTTATTATTAAATAATTGTTCTATGAAAAACATTGGATTTTGCGTTTTGCTTTCATTTTCTTTAAATTCTTGTTTGAAAGATACCTGTGAAAATGTTTTTACTTACCAGCGGTATGATCCTGTTTTTATTAAACCTGAAGTATTAAGGCAAAAAATTACAGCTTCTACTTCAAAAGAATTAATAACTACGGGTAAAATTTATGTTTATGGAGATTATCTTTTAATCAATGAACCTGATTTAGGCATTCATGTTGTCGATAACAAAATACCCGCTAATCCCAGATTTATTTCCTTTATCAAAATACCAGGTAATTCTGATTTAGCCGTTAGGAATGGATTATTATATGCGGACAGCTATATTGATTTAGTTGTACTTGACTTAAAGAATCCTCAAGATGTGAAGGAGGTTTTTAGGGTTGAAAATGTTTTTCCTACCTATGGAAAAGATGAAAAGTTAGGGTTGTTAGTGGCTTATAAACCGGCTGGAGTAACTGAAACATTTCCATGTTCAGAAAATGCTGGAAATTCTTTTTTTGATGGAAATGTTATCTGGTCCAGAGAAAGTAGTTTGACATCTGGGTTAAAAACACCATTTGGTACCGTGGGTATTGGGGGTTCAACGGCAAGATTTACGATGAATCAAGGATTTTTATATACAGTAACAACCAGTAATTTATCAGCTTTTAAATTAGAGGATAATGGGTTAACCAAACAAGTGAGCACCCAGAACGTTGGTTGGAATATTGAAACCATCTATCCATTTGAAGGACTTTTGTTCATTGGATCTCAGACTGGTATGTATATTTATGGTATTGAAAATCCTGAGAAACCAGCTCTTTTATCAACTTTTGAGCATTGGAGAGCATGTGATCCAGTAGTTAGTGATGGTAAAACAGCTTTCGTAACACTGAGGGATGGAACAGAATGCGAAGGTTTTTTAAATCAACTGGATGTAATTAATATTTCTGATCTTAGAAATCCTAAACTAATTAAAAGCTATACTCTCCATCATCCCATTGGGTTGTCTATAAATCAAGGCTTATTGTTTATTTGTGAAGACGATAAGGGAATAAAATTATATGATACCAAAGATTTAAACGCCATAGATAAAAATTTAATTTATCAGGATAAATCTTTTTCGGCAGTTGATATCATTGTTTTAGAAGATGCTAAAATAGCCATTATAACCGGAGAAGACGGTATATGGCAGTTTAATTATAAGAACCCCTCTAAATGGGAGCTTTTAAGTACCATAAAGTCTAAAACAAATGACTAAATTGAGTTTTGGGTACCATTTCCTACTATTTATCGCTTTGCCTTTTTTTTTAAGAAGCCAAAATGAGGGAATTGCTTCCTCATATGAAAAAAGGGCTTATCTGGCTGGCCAATTTTCTATTGGATATGGATTTTATTTAAATGGAGGTGATTTGATAAGCCCCGGCTTTGAATTTAAAGCAGGAAAATCAATAAGGAATAATTTATCACTGGGTGGAGGGGTTGCATACACCCAATTTAAGCCTTTAGATGGCCTTTATGGAATAAGTTTGCTGTCGGAATTAAGATATTTTGTTAGAGATGAAAGTAAAAACTGGCGCTTTTCAGGTGTTGCTGACCTCGGTGTTGGAATTGGAGGCAGCAGATTACAATCAGGATGGGCAACTTACAATCCTGGACACAGAGTTTATGCAGGTCTTGCAGTTTACCGAAAAATGGACGCTAATACCAGAATTATGTTAGAGTTAGGGTATTTATATCAGTATTTATCCTATCAAGACAATACTCCTGGCAGAGGGTGGCAGATTTTTCAAACAGAAAGCATTTTAAAATACCATTTCAGAAGAATTCAACTTAAAACTGGAATATTTTTCTAGTTTTGGGGGCACCTTAAGAAATTACTTTTAAGGTGCTCTTAATTATTTTTATATTTTCTATTATTTTTTTTCTGTTATTGCCTGAAATATTTACGTGTCCCATTTTGCGATAGGGTCTTGTTTCTATTTTACCATATAAGTGCAAATGGACACCTTCTATGCTAAGGATAGATTCCAGACCTTTGTAGAGGGTTTTCCCAAAATAACCTGGTTCACCAATAATATTGACCATGGCACCCAGGCTATGTTGTCGGGTTGAACCTAATGGCATATCTAGAATGGCCCGTAGATGTTGCTCAAATTGAGAAGTTTCACAACTATTTTGGGTATGATGTCCGCTATTATGAGGTCTTGGGGCTACTTCATTTACATATACATTATCCTTAACATCAATAAAAAATTCTATGGCCAGCAAACCTACCAAATCTATTTCTGTAGCAATGAGCGTGGAAATATCTTTCATTTCCAGATACTGAGTATGTTCTATTTCTGCAGGACAAATTAAATATTCCACCAGATTGGCATCTGGATTAAAATGTTGTTCAACAGGTTCATAGTGAACCAATTCACCTGATGCAGACCTTGCAACAATGATACTGATTTCTTTTATTATTTCTATTTTTTCTTCAATAATGCTTGGACAATCTAATAACGAAGTTAAATTGTTTTCTTCTGAAACCACGACCACGCCTTTGCCATCATATCCGTCTTTTCGTGATTTTTGAACAAAGGGAATTTTAATTTCATGGTTTAATATGGCTTCATGAATTTCGAGGGCATTTTCAAATAGCTTAAAGGGTGCAGTGGGAATTTTCCTTTCCTGATAAAAAAGTTTTTGTAACCCCTTGTCTTGAATTACCTTGACCGTTGCAGGTTTTGGGTAAACTTTTACTCCTTCATTTTCAAGATCAAATAAAGCATCAACATTTATTTGTTCTATTTCAATGGTTAAAATATCTTTGGATATGCCAAAATGATATACATCGTCATAATTTTTAAAGTTCCCAGCTTGAAAAAATGGGGCATAAGGTACCGCAGGAAAATCAGCTTTTTGGTCTAATATATGAATAGGTAGGTGCCAGTTTGCAGCCTCAATAGCTAACATTTTACCTAGTTGGCCTCCACCTAAGATACCTATTTGTTGATCTAATAAGTTTTTTTTATACATTTAATATTAAAATTTAGGTCAAAATTAGGAAATTAAGTACATATCATTAAGTCTAAATTCTACTTCCCATGCTATCTTTGGATTAAAATTAACAATGAGTCAACCAACAATTATAATTCGGGACATTCAAATTATTAATAAGGGATCTGTAACAACGGGAGATGTTTATATTAAACAAGGGCTTATAGATAAAATTTCAGGTCAAATTGGACACACAGCAGACATTGAAATAGACGGTTCGGGAAGGCATCTCATCCCTGGAATTATTGATACGCAAGTACATTTCAGAGAACCAGGATTAACCCATAAAGCATCGGTTTATTCTGAATCAAGAGCAGCTGTTTTAGGTGGGGTAACTTCATTTATGGAAATGCCCAATACTAAACCGCCAGCAGTTACCAAAGAATTACTTGAACAAAAATATCAAATAGGAGCGGCTAACTCAGTAGCCAACTATTCCTTTTTTATGGGAGCAACGAACGATAACATTGAAGAAGTATTAAAAGC